>CERX01034898.1_pt1 | contig 26549 bp, 16 predicted proteins | sample 350251 | NCBI WGS metagenome assembly CERX01 (sample SAMEA2621044, study PRJEB7988) | marine metagenome | biome: marine biome (ENVO:00000447); feature: deep chlorophyll maximum layer (ENVO:xxxxxxxx); material: "saline water (ENVO:00002010), including plankton (ENVO:xxxxxxxx)" | depth 50 m
CTCTCTGGTCCTACAACCATATTTTCAATCCCTAATCGAAATGTCAGAGGAAGAGGGAACCTATCCGTAATTCTTTGCAGGCTACCATCCACATCTAATGTATCCGCAACCTGGACACCTAAATCCTCACCAGTATACTTTACATCAGGTCCAAAATTTGTAATGCTCATACCCAGCATAGTTCCGTATATACCTGTCTGAAAATTAGAGCCAATATCATAAGACACTGCCTGCATCTGAGTCTCGGCTATCTTATCACTTATGTAATTAATAGAGCCACCAACCTTCAACCGATCCGTTAGGTTACGGGCGAATGTTCCTCTAGCGGAAAGGGAGAACACATTAAAATCTTCCCCAGTACCATCTGGAAAGTCTGCCGTAGTAACCTCCATAGGACCACTGTCTAAATAAAAAAGGTGAAGACCCAAAAAATTAGAAGGACCTAAGCGGGTGCCATACGTAAGAACACCGTGGGTAATACCAGCCAAATAATTAACCTGAGAAAAGTAAGCCTCTCTCTTTTCTATAAAACCTATACTGGATGGGTTGTATGGAATACCCGAAACGCCCCTGCCTGATGCCACAAAAGAACCACCCATGCCAATTGCCCTGGCTGATGTCTCAAGCTTTAAAAAGCTACCTGCGGCAGTAGCTACTTTTGTAACAACACCTGGAATATCTCGATACTGACCTAGTAGCAAAATAGGAAATAGGAAAATAAAAAATCGAAACATTATCGTATCACCGCAAATTTACCAATATATGGATCCCCAGAAGAACCATTCTGCTTAACATGGAAGATATATAGACCAGGTGCGACTTCTTGATTATTAACCGTTCGCATATCCCATACCGTTTCTCCCTTATCGGCATTATTATGTTCAATGGTTGATACTAGTTCTCCAGTAATAGTGAAAATATTTATTGTGCAATTCTCTGTTAACTTAGTGAACCTTATCTCTCTTTTGTGCACCTCTTCATTCAAATCCGAGTTCACCTTGTAAGGGTTAGGTACAACACCAACTTCTTTTAACACACTTACTGGCCTAACACCTGGATAGACCTTAACAAAATTTCTATCAAGCACAGTTGTCCCCTTGGAATTCTCAATAGATGCATATCCATCAGGGCTGGCCCAATTTCCAGGGTTTGAATAATTTGTATCTATAACTACCTCATACTGACCATTGCCAATATCTTGATACGTCTCAACATAAGGCGGCTCAACCCCCATATCATATGCTACGACAGAATAAGTATACTCTAAACCATCAACCACATCCTTGTCCTTATACATGTAGTGCATAGTGTCACCATTTACAACTACAGGCTCAGGCAACCTTATGCTCTCAAACCCAGTATCAGTTCCAAGGCTAAACCATGGATAATAAGGATCTTGGCCGTTAATGGCATGCCCTCTGCTCTCTTCTTTGGGGCAATTAAAATCATTTGAATATACACAATGCGCTGAATCCTCTTCAGCAGATAGATCAAATTGATCATAGGGTCTCCATCCCGCAAATATTCCATCAGCATCGTAGATCATATCATTAGCTTTGCCCCAGGTATTACCACCATCCTTACTTTTAAATATTTTATACCCTTCAAAATCTGCGTAAGCAGTCACAACATCTCTTGATGCTTCAGCAACATTATTCCAGTATAGAGAAACCTCGCCTTGATCTGTTACAGCATGAACAATAGGTCTGGATGGAGGAGTAAAACCCTGATAACGCGAATTATACATAACCTGAGCAAATCTTGCATTATTTATCAAATCCTCTTCTGTCTGACCAAAAATAATACAGAAGGAGAATGGCACCTCTTTACCAACAGGAAGATCAAAAGGTCCACAGCTTAATATCAAAACACAGTCTAATCCTTGTGGCTCTCTCAAATATACAGACTCAAGTTTTAGTCCTTCAACTGAGTCAAAATGTGGATTTAGTTCTTCAGCTAGGTCAGTACCAGGGTTTGGGGTATGAAAATGCCATGCTTTTTCACCTTCACTTAAATTGGAAGTATCACCAACCATTAACTTGTAAAGAATTTCTTCTTTATTTTTTGCTACTGGACAGCCCTCACCGCCTGCTAGACAACTACTAGTATTAGATTCAGGAGCAACAACCCCAGGGCGTTGGTACCAATCAACCCAATGCCAATCCGTCATCTTCAATGGCTCACCCTCATATATATCCGGATTATCATCTCCATCAAGATCTATATTCTTTGTCGCACGAGGTGAATCGAGTAACTGCGTTGCTACTACTCCAAATTCATTTCCTGGATGACCACCAGCTGCAGGCTCATCAAGAATATATCCGGGGACACCAGATATTCCATCATGATCTCCAATCATTGCCATACTTATCAGCATATCATCCTGAGTCTCATTGTTTATAGTAAATCGTTCCCAATAATACTTCATGAAGTCATCATCATTGGTATGAAGGCCGCTATTGTACCCATCCCAATCACCCATCAGCACATCCGCATCCATATAAAAACCTAGCGACATACCTTTATAATCAAATCCTCTACCACGATTCAATTTGGTTCCATCAGGCATTATCATACCCTCGCCACATTCTTGATTACCTTCAATATCTAATACGGGATTACCCTCTTCATCCTCCGCACACCAGTCACCACTCTCATTACGAACCTTAACAGTAACAAATAGTATATCCTCAGCATATGATACACCGTATGAGTGAGCCGTAGCTCTAACTTTAAGACCCATCGGATAGCCAGTCTGCTCATATTCATCATTTGTATTTACATTATTGGCTCTATGAGCCCAGCGGTCATCAAACTCCATGTATACATCCATGTCTGAAACAAAACGCCCAGGAACCTCTTCCCAACACTTAGGGTCCAATCTGGAGCCCTCACAACCAGGTAAATTAATGTTATACTCTTGTGACCACCATCCTGGCCAAAATGGTTCCATTAAACCAGTGGATAAGTTCATCCGTGTTGGCCATGTGTTTGAGTATGCTGAATGCGCAAGAACAGGATATGTGTCATCTCCTGCAATCCATGGAGTATCTCCAAATATATCACCAGCGTTATATTCTGTTTGATGAGATTTGGTTCTAGACATTGTGGATGCGTGCCAATCAGTCTTATAATCTGTCCCAATAAAATGTGACTCTGCTGAGTTTGCACCATAATAAACATAGTCATCATCATCAGTCCATTCTTCAAGGTCCTCACCGTAATCATAAAAGTCAAATTGTGACTCGCGACTTATTAACGCAGGTCTAAGTGCCCATGGATATATAAACCCTATTCTAGTAGTGGTCAGAGATGGATCTTTGTCACCAAAAGTAGTAAGAACGATCTTTCGATCTTCATGATTGAAATAGTACTGCTTGTCCGAGTCAATTGACTCTAAATCATATTTTTCAAAGTTAGCATTATAGATTCCATCATCATTCCCAAGCTCAAAAAGAACACCTTTAAATGTTGTGTCTCCAGATACTGGGTACCAGTCATCATATGCCGTAGTTGATTCCCATATACTGTAAAGAGGAAAACCATCATCATCTATAATCGTTTCAACATTTTCCCAATCATTATAATTCGCTGTATTCTTATGCCCGGGAATCGCTGCAATGAATGATACGGCAGGCAAATAAGAGTATTCACCCCATATACCTGCGGGATGAGTATCCCAATTAATAAAACTTCCATAATTTGTGACTGCACTTTTAACACGACCCTGGTCTATAAATCCTTTTGCTCTATCACTCATAGGATTACTAGGGAAAGGATTATCACCTATTTTGGCTGTTATTTTATTCCTGTACGGGTCTTTAACTTTGTAATTATCTCTCAGTTTACCATCTTTCGCAACTAGCAAAGAAATAAATATTATATAAGTTAACAATTGAATATACTTAATCATTTTCTTTTACAAATCAATCAAAATCAATTCTTATAAAAAAGTTAATCTCTCTAGGAGAAGATAATCTCCAAGGACGATCATAATAAGCGCTAGACTTGTCCGCATATACTCCAACTCCATTTGGGTCGGTACCTGGTAAACCAACATAATTTGTATAATATGTTCCAGGATCATCTGGCTTGCCTGTCATAGCGTATACATCCCAAGCATTCCTTATATCTAAAATATTGAAAAAGTTCAATCCCATAGAAAATTTATGGCTCATTGCTTGAAAGTATTTTGCAAATGAGAGATTCACATTTTTATATGCTGGACCTCGCTTAGAATTTGGCTGTCTAAGATCCTCTGCAGGATCCTTACCTCTAAAAATAATAGGCGTGTATGGATAACCACTCTGATAAAATGCTGTTAAGCCGGCTTGAATTCCATAAGGCAAAGAAGTATAAAGATAGTAGGTTAGGTCATGGGGTCTATCATAATAAGCTAGATTTTCCTGACTAGGGGCATCAACATATTGACCGGATATACTAGCCCAAGCATATTCACTATTCGTTTTTGCTATAGAGTAGGTATACTGTAGCTGAGAACCAAATTTTGCCCATCTCCACTCAAGAGTAAGGTCCAAACCTTTTGCTGATCCGTAGTCTCCATTTGACGCTACTTGGTACTGGTACACACCCGATCTTTCATGTGTATAGCGCGTTAACTGATCCATGTCTCTTACCCATGCTCCAAAGGAATATGACCAATTCTCCCCAACTTGGACATTGAAACTAGCACCATACTGCTGAGTTCGTTGCGCATTCATAGTAGCATTTCCTACAGCGCCCTCTCCCTCCTCAAATAAGTCCTCAGGATCCTCTAAGCTATTTGTGTTCAAATAAACATTTTGATATATTGGATTCTGGAAGTATAAACCATAGTTAAAGGTGAAAGTTGACCTGTCTGTGATAACATGACTAAATCCAACTCTAGGGCTTATTTTATACGCCCAGTTTGAATTCCTCAGTAAGATTTTTTGCCTGGCTAATCCAGCAATGTCCGAAGCCTCCTCTACATCTCTATCCCACACATCATTGTCATTAAGGTCAGAATAAAACCAAGGTCTACCTGGGCTAAATGTCCCTAATGTATCAGACCACACCTGAGAGTTATAATCAACCATATCGATACGTACACCATAATTGATAACCATCCAAGGAACCTCAAATGTGTTTTGAATATAGGCTGAAAATTCCTCAGGCTCACGAAAATCATCCCACTTGCCATTATTATTCGCATCGGTATATTTTTCACCATTATCCCATCTTCCATTATTCTCACCCGCATCTGCTGATATATACCCTTCATCTCCAAGAATGAGACCATCAGGCCCAGTATCCTGCCAGTATTCAGCAAATGTCTGAATCTTAGCACCAGAACCAAGCCAAGGGTATTTGACCTCATAAAAGTTCAACTTATGTGATTTATAATCAATCCCGGCTCTTATTTTCCACTTGTCTGTTATTTGACTTGTGATATCAAATCTAATTTCATCAGTTATAGATGTAGAACTTGCGTAAAAGGTATCATGCCCACCAAACGCTCTTCCTTCGTCCCAAGCAACCCCCGATGCGTCAGGCATGTAATAATATGGATTGGGATAGCCCGGTATGAAACTACGGTTGTTTGGTGTACCAAAATATCCAGGAGCATTTTGCCAAAGAAGATTAATACTCTCGTAATCAAGAAATGGTTCATAGTTCTCATACATTTCAGGCTCAAGCCAGTAATCACCATCTCTATATGTTAGACTTTTTATTAGTTCTGGACCATCCCATTTTCCATTACCATCAGAGTCCGTAAAGGGCTCACTTGGATCCCAGACACCATTGCTATTACGATCAACAAAGTCCTCTGCCATTTCCCAGTTCCATAATCCTGGCTCTGCACCGTGATACCAGCCACTTCTTTCATCAATATTAGTATACCTGATGGTGTCTCCATCTTCTCCAATTGAAAAGGGAACAACAAATGGATTTTCAGTGTCAGATATTTCCTTGTATCCAGCAGGGTGTCTCCACTCAAACCAATTGGGATAACCGTCTGCGTCATTGTCTCTCCATCGAACTCCCTGGAACTGGTCTTGGGTGAACCTTGAAAACCTTAAAGTGTAAAAAGTACTCTGGGTAAGAGATTGGTTCACCTCAAAGTTATACCTGTAAGTATCTCTGAATAATTCATTCCTTCCTTCGTCCCAATAAAGATATGTAGGGCTAAATGCTTGACGATGGTTGGATACCTGCCAGTAAGAACCATGGAACCTGAGCTTATTAGTAAATTTGTAACTCAGCTTGGCAAAAACGTCCCACGTCTTATCAAATCCGAAACCTCTGAAGCCAGCAACATCATCCCACGGGTATACAAGATTGTTTTTATTTTCTTCCAATATGCCAAGATCAAGATCAGATTCATTCAAAAAGTATTTCTGACCTTGGTAAACCTTGTCATCAAATTCATAAACGCTGTATTTATCTTTATTGGTATATTGACCAGATAACCAAAATGTTAGCTTAGGTACTCCAATAATAGGTCCACCAATACCAAAATTATAGTCATCATATCCACGATTTAGATCGTAATTATTTGTCTCAAGGTTATTGCCTAATCTATTATTGATAAAAGCACCCACAGAACTTGTCTCATATTTAAAGTGGTACTCGATTTCTCTACCACCAACATTAGTATGCCAGTTCGATACTGCAGATTGTGCGTCACCGTATTCTGCGTTAAATCCACCTGGCTGCCAATCAAACTGTCTGACAGCAAAAAGGTTTAGCCTTGTACCCGAACCAATTGATCCAAAAATTGGGTTCCTGAGGTACATTCCATCCATCATATATGCGATTTCCCCTGATCGTCCGCCCTTGACATGAATCTCTTCAATTCCACGTTCTTCATGATCAGGAACAGATTTATTACGACTCTCAACTTTCACAACACCCGATTGAAGCGTGTAAAGCTCTGACAAGTCTCTAATTGGAAGCGTTTGGATTGCTTCTTTATCAACAGTTATCTTTTTTGATGTTGTACCTTTTTCTACTAGAGGCCTGGTTCCAACAATTACCACTTCATCCAAGTCAACATTATCTATATCAAGTTTAAAATTAAGCCAGGTTGTTTGGTCCATAACTACATTGACTTCAGTGACTCTTTGCTTTTCATAACCCATCATTTGAGCAACCACATCATATTCCCCAACAGGTATATTCAAAATAATATAATTGCCCTCCATATCTGCGGCTGCACCGTTATCAATGTCAGGAAGAACGATATTCGCGCCAGCTAGTGGGACTCCATCAAGGTCCGTTACTTTCCCTCTAATAGTTCCATCGGTCCCTGCCTGAATTAAAACTGTTAATAGCACGGTAACGGCAGGTAGTGTTTTGTACTTACTTATCATTGTTCAAGTTCTCTGAGGTCGAGTGTATGTATTCCAGTTTGAGTGTTAATATAGAAAGGATGATAATCAAATTCTGGATGGTTAGCAATATCTCGAAGCTTTACTTCCTTTACAGGATTTGATAATTTTTTAAAAAGTCCTCCCTCAGGTTGGATATCAATCGATGATAGTTCAATACGATTTAGACCTACCCATGCCTCATTATTCTCATCAAGCTGATCACTGTATTGCGTGTAATCAGAGTTGTATGGATGTTCAGTCCATCTAACATGAACCTCGCTCTTTACAAGGCCCTTATTTTTTACAAGCCAAGAAAAAGTCCTCTGGCCATATTCTAACCCGCTCCCAACCATAGCCATTGTCAAAATTTGGGTTACTTTGAAACAGTCTGTGAATGTGGTATCAACTGCAGCCTGCGAACTTTCAGGTCTGTGCCCTGCGGGAACCACAACGCTTGTAGACTCTACCCTGTAGGATTTCTGAATATAATAAATAGCGATATCTGTTGTATCATAGTACGCTGTGTCGACTATTTCTCCATCTCGTAGGTAACCATTTGAAGTATAGTATAGAACCTCACTCTCCAGATTGTTCTTATGCCAAAATCCATCTTCAATGGCAGCGGGTGTAAAATAAAAGCCACTGGGCATAAAATAAGCCGGGTATTTCACCTGATTTAAATGGCTTGGCTCATGAAAAATATGGTAATTATAAAATCTCTCAGTCTGAGTGCCAACACTCCTTGACCACTCTGACTTAGTGATGTAGTAATCATCTGGTGATAGTGATGCTCCAGGAGTATCTACATGACCTACTTTTTCTCTTGTATACAATGTCACAAGAGAGTCTACATCATTCACATATTGCTGCTTGGAATCATAAAAAGTTATTTCTTCTATAATATCATTATATACTTCGCCCCATCTATTTGTAACATCATCACCAAGACTTATATCTAAAAGAACCTTTGGATTATTAGATTCAGACCAATCAACAATCAAATTATCTGGCTTTTCACCAATTGTATACAGAAGGGTATCATTTGTTCCGTCAGAATCATTATATCTAAGAATATATTCTTCTGCATTGTCAAACAATCCATTACCACGATCGGTGAAAGACTCACCAGATGTGTAAGTAAGAGAATTATCATCATCTAAGTAGTCTTCCTGATCATCCCATTTGTTATTGCAGTTTCTATCTTGGAATGGCTCATTTATACTATAAGTACCGGAACTATCAATGTCATAGTATGGCTCTTGAGGATCCCAAATCCCGTTACCTCTGTCTTCAAATTCAAAAGCAATACTTGTAATCCCATCTCCATTATAGTCTTCTATAAAGTCATCACCTGCATCAAAAACACCATTGTTATTATTATCAGCATATTCATACAGCGCTTCATACACTCCATTACCATTATAATCAACCAATGTTCCCTCAGATTCATCCCAGGTTCCATTATCATTACAATCTTTATTAATCCTGAAAACAAGAGAATCTGAGCTAAGTTGCTTTTTGGTGAATTCAAATGTATTGACAAATCGAAAAGGATCATCTGAGATGAATACATAATCAGTATCATTCCACTCAGATGAGTCAACAAACAATAGACCAGAGTCAATAAAAGGGGTGTCCACAACTGCCCAATAGGCACTAATATCAAATGTATCATTATAGAAAAGCATTGTATCTGATACTACCCATGAAGAGTTAACAAGTTTATACCTCTGCAGTGAAGGTTGAGCTAATAAATTCCATTCGAGCGACTCTAAATTTTTAAATGGGGTTGACGTCATTTGGACCGAGTCGTATACAACGGAATCGACTACAGACAATGAGTCAATATAATTTCGTTTTGTAAACTTTGATTCGTCTGATGGATTCATTGCAACCAGGTGATTTGGAAATGTTCTAAAGCTCATTGTTGTCGGGTCTGATCCAAAGATATCGTAATAATCAGAATAACTCTTGTAATTGGACATTAAATTGGGATTATAACGAAAGTATGTAGCGTCTACATCATCTTCAAAATTATAGAAATATTCAGAAATCGCTCCTTGCAAACCTTGCAGCTGATCTTCCAGGGTATTTTTCGGGCCTTTGCCACCAGATTCATCATTATTATTAGCTGAGTCATCTACGGCACAGGATCCAATAAAAAGGATAACGAATATTGAAATAACTACTTTTAGATTTTGCTTAAACATTTATTTTGATAAAAATTTGATTAAAAAACAGATTTTAAATTTAATTAATGAAAACTATAATAAACACTAAATACCACCGATAGATGTAGGTGAAGATAACAACTTACCTTAACATACTATGCTGATTTTCTCTTTGGCGTAGATTTATAAATTGGGTCGCTACCATTTTGAATGGTTTTTTTGGTAATGACAATACGATCAACACCCTCTGAATCAGGGAGCTGGTACATAATATCCAATAAATGTTCTTCCATCACAGATCGTAACGCCCTAGCACCCGATTTCTTTTCCAATGCAAGCCTCACAATTTCTTGTAGAGCATTGTTATGAAATTCAAGACTAACACCCTCTAAGAAAAATAATTTTTGGTATTGCTTAACCAAAGAATTTTTTGGTGCTATAAGTATTTCTAGCATGTCTCTATCATCTAATTCATTCATTGTACTGATTATTGGCAATCGTCCAATTAGTTCTGGAATCATTCCATAGGAAATAAGATCTTCTTGACGAACATTTTCATAAATAGATTTGACTTCTTCACTTTGTTTTGATTTTTTGGAGCCAAACCCTAGCTCACCCTTTCCCACTCTACGTGAGATTATATCATCCAAACCAGAAAATGAACCACCGCATATAAAAAGAATATTTGAGGTGTTTATTTGTATGAGGCTCTGCTCTGGATGTTTTCTTCCACCCTTGGGCGGCACATTGGCAATAGTTCCTTCAATTATTTTTAGAAGCGCCTGCTGTACACCTTCTCCACTAACATCACGAGTAATAGATGTACTAGCGCTTTTCCTTCCAATCTTGTCTATTTCATCAATATAAATTATTCCTCTTTCTGCTGCATTTATATTGTAGTTTGATATTTGTAATAGCCTTACAAGAATATTTTCAACATCTTCACCAACGTACCCTGCCTCGGTTAAAGTCGTAGCATCTGCTATTGCAAAAGGCACCGATAAAAATCTTGCGAGAGTCTGCGCGATTAATGTTTTTCCTGTTCCTGTTGAACCAATAAGTAAAATATTGCTCTTATCTAGCTCAATGTCATTCATATATGTTTGATGAATGATGCGCTTATAATGGTTATAAACTGCAACAGAAATTGATTTTTTTGCACTATCTTGCCCTACAACATGTATATCAAGATTTTCTTTAATTTTTGAGGGTTTTTGTAATGTTACTTTAAAACCAGAATCTGGCTGATTCTGATCGGGGTCTAGATTGACTTCAGGGCTTTTCCCTTTCTTTATTTTGTTCATTTTCTGTTTGTCAAAACAGTATCAATAATGCCGTAAGATTTAGCATTTTTTGAGGTAAGATAATTATCACGCTCAGTATCCGCTTCAATTTTTTTTAGAGTCTGGCCTGTATTTTTAGCGAGGATTGAATTAAGCTGTTTTTTCATACGAAGAATTTCTTCAGCCTGAATTTTGATATCAGTTGCTTGTCCTTCAGCACCACCCATTGGCTGGTGAATCATAATCCTAGAATTCAATAGCGCAGACCTTTTTCCTTTTGCACCTCCAGCTAATAGAAAAGCACCCATACTAGCGGCTTGCCCTAGACATATCGTTGACACATCAGGCTTTATGTATTGCATTGTATCATAAATACCCATCCCAGATGTTATGATTCCTCCAGGTGAATTTATATAGAGGTAGATATCCTTTTCAGAATCTTCAGCCTCAAGAAAAAGTAATTGAGCAATAATTAGAGATGCTATTGAGTCATTTATAGGTGTGCCAAGAAAGATAATTCTCTCTTTTAGTAAACGAGAATAAATGTCAAAAGCACGCTCAGATCGCCCTGTCTGCTCAACTACAATAGGGACTAATTGGTTTAATGTTTTATCATCAATGTGCATGTTCTTTTCCACGGATATCTTTAGTATGTACCTCGACCTCTTTAACTTTAGCAAATTGTTCTAAATATTCCAAGATTAACTTTTCAACCATATCATCTTCAAGGCGCTTTAGATTGCTTGGCTTCTTATAAAATTTTCTTATTTCTTTTTCTGATTTTGGTGTACGCTCAACTAGCTTTTGCACTTCGGATTGCAGGCCATCTTTAGATATTTGAAGCTCCTGACCGTCAATTATCTTATTTCTAATCGAGTACCATTTCATATTTCTCTCAGCTATTGGCTTGTAGTGCTCCCGAACCTTTTCCTCATCAATTGGTTCACCATTATTTTGTTTTTTCACATCCTCTAAAATATTATTTAAATAATTTTCAACCATGGAAGGAGCGAAGGAAGGATCTATTTTAGCGACTAATGCATCTACAAGATCACGCTCATAAGCAGTTCTAGATCTTTCTTCAAAGTTTTGTTTAATCTTCTTATCAACATCATGCCTTAAGGATTCAACTGAGTCTAAATCTGGATTAATTTGTTTTAAAAAGTTTTCATCCACAGATGGCAAAACTTCACGCTCAACATTATCTACTTTTAGTTCATAATCTGCTTCCTCTTCTCCCTGATTAACGGGAATTCTAAGCCTAGTAACATCTCCTGGCTTCAAACCAATCATTTTTTCTTTTTGATCATCTGTAAAAGAACCTTTACCTACTCGTAAATATTGTTTTTCAAATTTTTTTCCAATTATTGGGACACCCGTTTCATCAAGCTTTTGTAATGTACATACTAAATAATCACCCTCCAGTGCACCATCTTCAACTGTGGCAATGGTTGCCTGGGCTTTTTTTAATTGTAAAATAGCGTCCTCTATATCCTGCTCATCATGTTTATAAATTGACAGCTGCACTTCTAGCGAGTTCTTTTTCAATTTTGGAATATTAACCTCAGGCTCAATCTCAAATATTGCAACAAAAGTAAAGTGTTCATTCATATGAAAGTACACATCTTTTATTTCAGCTTTATTAACCGGGATTAGTTCCTCCTTTTGAATCGCCATCAGGTAATATTTTTGAAAATTTGAGTCCATAAAATCAGCCTCAATATTCGGTTGAAATTGTTTTAATAGCCTATCTTTAGGGATCTTACCAGAACGAAATCCAGGCATTTTTATTTTTTTACTAAACTTTTTTATCGCATCGTCAAAATCTGATTGAATTTCTTCCCATGGAATATCTATTGCTAACTCTCTGGTGTAGTCATTAATATTTTTTACTTTTATCTTCACTTTTTATCCTAAAGTTTTTTCAGTCATTTTTTAATTATTTCCTAGCCTTATTAGAGATAGTATTTTTTATGGATTTATACGTAATTACTATTTACGGCTATGTTATAGCTTAGTAAAATAGTAGTATAGACAATAACATAGCATTAGAAAAATCTTTCCTTTTAATTTATTTAATCTAAAATAATTGAATTAGCTAATGTAAAGACATCAAAATATGTTAACTCGCTATCACTATTTATATCGGAAACAGACAAAACGCAAATTCCACTAATAGTATCCTCAATTAAGTCTGTTAGTAACAAGACATCGATTACATCTATAAGTCCTGAATTATCAAGATCGCCAACCATCCAGCTCTCGCAAGCATCTGTTGGGTTGGCTAGGAAAGAATGCCATCCAGCAGTTGGGCTTTTTTCAATGCGTCCAGAATAATCAGCTGAAGAAATATAATAATCAATAATACCTGTATCTGTTAATGCGGGTATAGACCCAATCCACCCACCAATTTCATCCGAATTATCTGATGGGATTAGCTGACTGAATTGCCAAAATACTGATCCTGAATGCCTCCAATGCAGCTTCATAGAATCAAGAATTAATCCAGAGTTACTTAAGTCATCAACAAATAATTTAATTTCATAACTACGGTCTCCAGGATTGGTGCCATCATTTAGGGGATTATGAAAAATCTGCAACATCTGCGTATCGGGAATTCCTTTGATCCTACAATGCAATGCATCAGTAGACTGCCAGGTTCCAGTAAAACCTAAAACTTCATACCCTGGTAGCACATCAGTATAAGTCTGAAGAGCGTCTTCATCCCAATCGCTTCCAGTTAATGGTACAAATATTTTATTATTAATAATCAAAGAATTAGTATAGGGTTCATCTCCAGGTGTCCATATCCTGTACACTTCCCATAGCTCCCCCCACTCATTAGTTGTATCTGAAAAATATTGAGCTGTTTGTTCAATCTGATCATATTGTGGATGTGTATTAGCCACTTGTCTGATTAGCACTTTAGTTGGACTCAAATATTTTCCCCAGCAATCAATATGATCTATATAAGTGTTATTTGGATCTTCTATAACATGATAAGTTTGTATACCATAATATTCTTCCATGAGGTTTTTTATGTTTTCATCTGAAATAGAGTTCTCTTCATAGACTAAATTAGAAGAAGCAGAAATCCCCATCCCATCTGTCATGTAATTACCACCTGCATGTACAATATCAACTGCATAGTAAGGTACATCCAGGTAGTTTGATACTTTCAATGGAGCATCATTATCATTTGGACGAGGTCGATTGTATGTAAAGTCTACGATTGAAACTTCTCTATTGCCATCAACAATCCACCAGGGTCCGTAATCACGCGTCCAATAACTATCAGTAGGCCCAATAACATATTCCACATTATCCATATTTACTGCCCCATTAATCATCGCCTGATTTGCTGCGTTCTGCAGACTGCTTGACACTAAACAATAAATATTGACATCTTCAGCTAATTCTGAAATTATTTCAAGACTTATACCAAAAGGATAGCGTATGAGCACTCCCTGCATAGGCTCATATTCTGCAATGTTACGTATTGGAAGAAGGGGCGGTTCAGTGTTTCTGCCCATTTCATATATTTGATCTAAATTGAGTTTTTCGAAATCTGTTAATCCTTTGGGGAGTTCAGAATTATTACCATGAATTATGGGAGAAATTAATAGTGAAAAAAGAAGAATTAGTCTTTTCATTGGTTATTGTGATACTACTTCTATATTATGATAAAACAAATAGAGCTCTTTAGAAATTTTCTAATAAAAAAAAAGCCCTATTTTTGATAGGGCTTTAAAATAAATAGAATTCAAACTATTGCCTAAGTCTATAGGTGGCACCTTCCATGGTCTTTAAAAACTTTTCCACCTGATTTTCGGTATGAAATAATTGATCCATAGGAACAAAAATATCACTTGGGTATTCAATCTCATCATAATCTCTAAGGAAATTTGATTCCATCTTAATTACAAGATCTTTTAATACCATTGGTGGAATATCTTTATTCCTCATAAAATTAATCTGCAAATTTAATTGTCCAGTAGAGGTCATGTGGAACAAGGGCAAGGGCCCGACATCTGTATTGCAACGAAAAGTAAGGGTACCATGGTCAGATCCACGCCCCCAAGAAATATCATCAGCAAATTTCTCGCTAAATTCAATGATAGATACACCTATCTTAGCAATTTCTCTTGTACATTGTTCTCTAATATGATCAATAAATAAAGCTTTGTCCCAGTTAGACATTTTTCCCCCTGAAAATAATAAAATAGGTATAGCGGTAAGGACTTAATTTAAGCAATAAGTTTGTATAAATGGAAGAAGTGACTTTGTTTTATTCTCGTGCTCTCCAAATTGAATATAAGTGAGACTGCGTACCACTTGGATCTTTGGAAATCAAGAGTCTGTGTTTATACTTTCTTTTTTTATATTCAATTTTGTAAGGTAGGGTCATACTCAATCCATCTCTCTTTAACTTTATTTTTATAGGAGTACCTTCTGGGAAGGGGTAACCTTTATTATCATAGAGCAATGAATCTAATATGTCTGTGTTAACACTGTCTCCAACCTGGAAACCAATGGGGTCATCTTTGCCAACTTTTTTTATTTTTTGATATTTTCCCGTTGATAAGAAATGGCTCTTTGTACCATAGTCTCTAAAAATTCTCTTTGGAACCATATGCTTTCCCTTTTTTGAGTACATAACTCCAATCTGGGCAAGGCCTCCTTCTATATCAAGGGGTATCGTCCCCTCAACATAGTCTGCAAACCATTGACGTAATTCAGGATGGACCAAAGCTGTGAACTCATCAAAGAAATATTCTTCATTAAAAGATTTCTCAGCACCATAAATATTTGATAACTCTATAACCACATCTTTTAATGTTTTCTGCCCATTGGTTAAACGAATTATTTCAATATCTAATAATAAACCGATTATTGCACCTCTTTGATATACTTGTAGATAATGCTTACCATATTTTTTTTCAAAAACCTTTTCACTCATTTTCGTAAAGGATATTTTTTTCTCTGGATAACGACTTGAAGCAGATATTTTCCTGCTCATTCTTTGTCCAAAAAATTCTCTTTCTGAAATTAAGTTAGATTGCAATAGTATTAGATTAGCAAAATATTCTGTGACACCCTCATAAAGCCAAAGGTGCTTTGACATTTTGGGCTCAACATAGTCAAAATTTCCAATATGCTCGCTATGCAAGTTCAGAGGAGTGAAGATATGCATAAACTCATGAAGTGCCACTCGCTTTATCATCGAAGTAAACGTGGTATCACCAAAATCTGGAAGAACATAGAAAGATGAATTTCCATGCTCTAAGGCACCAGCACCAAACAGAGATCGATTGCGCCAAAAAGTTTGTATTTTTTTAATAATACCAACATCTTTAGATCGCATTGCATCCATGAAAGCTTCTCCATCTCTGAAATATAAAATAAAATGGTACTCATCAACAGGAAGAATATCAGTAAAACTTGCGACTGCCAACATAGTGGGTTGGATATCATTTTTTATTACTTCAGAATAGCCACTCTTCCCATTTGCATGGTATGCTTCAATGAAAACTTTAGTATTATTTATAGTAAAACTAGACGTGTCGGGTTTGGAAATCATTATTGGACAGTCAACTAGGTGATGATAATCACGCGCCTCAAATGTGACACTTTGATCAAGCTTATAGGAAATTGGTAACGCTGAGAATGTTTCCATCTCATAAGGATAGTCAATTGTGAGTTCCACTGGCACTAATTCTAATCCTTCAAAAAAACCAAACCATCCTGATGCGTTGATCACAAAATTTAGTGAATCTTCAATATTCGTCCCACCCATTGGCCAAATTCTTGTCATAGCTTTTGGATGATCCCAACTATCATTTACCCAATAATGAATTGAAGTAAGATCGATCGCATTAGTGATGACAAAAGTATTTTTATCAATTTTTTCTACTGGAAGAATATTGCCCTTAGAATCTTTCGGTTCGATTGTTTCAATCATTTCTCCATAATCTAATTCTTTGTATGTACCTGGTATAGTTTTAGGAAAGTGGTAGGCAACAGTTTGCTGATTTAGGCCAGGGCAATGAAGATGTACATAAACTTTATCATCTACAATATCATCCAAGTTAATAGAATAAATGTATCGCCCTAACGAATATTGCCCTTTTGGATCATAATTAATTTTTGGCTTAGATAATGAACAGCTAAAAAATATAAAAACAGATATTACAAAAACTGTATTATAGGTAAAAATGCTAGATAATTTGCTCATCCCGGTAAGTAATTGAATTTTACTACTCGACTATTCAAATGATACCCCTATAAGATTATCCTTAGAGTCTCGATCAATAAACTTATTTAATGGATCAATACCAGCTTTTGTTGGTTTGGTGTCTAAATGAATTTTAAAAGTAGATGTGCTCTCAGCTATGAATACCTTTTCAACATAAATTGGCATCTCTTCTTCCTCACCATTTTGATTAACATTACCAAAAACACCAATCTCCAACCAATCATTCAATGGTGAATTTATTTGGACACCCAAGCTATCAGAGTATACCTTTTTTGCTTCGACTGTAAGAGTGAGATCATATGTTCCATCAGGGTTCTCCTTTACACTTGCTGTCTTTGCCTTATTCTCATAAAGGGTTATTTTTTCAAAAGTATCTGTAATTAAATATTGAAAATCCTTCGGAATATCTTCTCTTATCGATTCTATAAATTGACCAATATTTGGATATGGATCATACTGATACCTATATTTTTCAATAAATCTTCCTAGACTTGTATTAAATATATTTTTCCCTATAAGATTTGAAAGTGTAAAAAGACTAAGACCAGCTTTATTATAGACGATATATTGCTCACTGCCTTCTGTTGATACGATTGTTGGTTCTTTTGAATCAAATGCTCGACCTTCAAGATATTGATCAAGTTCATATTTTAAAAACTTTCTTAGTTGTTTTTCTCCTTTCTCAATAGCTAATAATGATACTGCTGAATACTCTGAAAGTCCTTCACTTAAAAAATTTGATCCTTTAACACTGCCTCCAGATAATTGATGCGGCCACCATTGGTGCCCCATTTCATGAGCAGTTACCCAAAATGGCATATCAAGGTCATCAGGATCGTTGTGGTCAATGTCCATAACAAACCCAATGGACTCTGAAAATGGTATTGTATTTGGAAAAGATTGCGCAAAAGAATTATATCTTGGAAACTCTAATATCCTACATTGACGATAAGGATACGGTCCAAAAATACCACTGTAGTAATCAATAGACCTTTTCATGGCATGCATCATAGTTTCTAAATTATATGTATGTTTAGGGTGATGGTATATCTCAAGGCTTATTCCATCATGTTCCTGCTTCATAACCTGATACCTAGCAGAAACAAATGTGAAAAAATTGAGAATAGGTTTGTCCATCTTATAGTGAAAGTACCTTCTGTTTTTTTCCTGCCATTCTTTTTGTAGATACCCAGGCGCCATAGCTATCTGATCTAGCTCTGTGCTCATCAATACTTCAAAGTCAACCCAGTCTGCATCTTTTCCTATGAGTCCATATTTATTCCCTTCCACATCATCATAATCTGGTAGTTTCTTTCTTTCACCAAGTCCGTATTTTTTTCTTATCATTTTTTGGCGTAATTCACGATTATTATTATAACCAAAGCTTGGAAATAATACACTGCTTTGAATCATTGTCCCATTTTCAATCACTAATTTATCCACACCATCATTTTTGAAACCTTTTCTTGATCTCTTCCCTGAAAAATCTAAAGTCAATTCATCTCCAGGTTCTATTGGAGGGTTAAAAACATACATTTTCCATCCGAGGGTACTATCATTGTATACAACTTCACTAGGTCTGCCCCAATTAAATTCATCAAACATCCAATCTTTTTGAGAAGAAAAAATAGTATCAATCTTAGTCTTATGTTTATTTTTCAATGTATATGTACCGCTAAAGTCTAAACGACTTTCTCTAGGGAAAATATCTATACTACAATTAACACTTGTTATCTTTGGCTGGGGTTTCCCTTCATACTTTTTATAGGATTTTTCAAAGTCTGCTGACTCTCTTTCAAAATGTTTTGGTGGATAGAAATCATTGAGAATATTTGTATTATAGAATATATATCCGCCAGAGCCAATGAATAATGATAGAAAGAGAATAAAATTATACTTAATTAACGGAGATAAGCGATTATTAATTTTTTGTACTCTATATTTAAAATCTTCTACTAACCCCCGTCTCCAAAACAAATTTGATAATAAAGCAAGTATAATTGCAAAAGATCCCCAATAGGCTTTGTACCAAAAAATTCTTGATATATAAGGAGAAAACCCATTCATATCTGAGTAAGGAGCACCTGAACCTGATCCATAATAATATAGAGTATGAGTAAATCCAAGTTGACCTTTGAACATACCAAAAATGAAATATAAAATAATTATAAAGTGCCCAACATATTTGTTACTTACAATAGTTTGTACAGTAAAAGAAAGTACACACAGGAGGACATAATCAGTCCATTCTAATAAAAAAAGTCTTTTTAAATATAGGTGTATCTCATAATCATAAAATCCATGCCATGTTTGGATACCTATGCCTACTAACATTAGTATCAACAACATAATCCCAGGAATTAGTATTAATGCAATAAGCTTTGATAACATTGGAATCCAATTTGGGACTGGATGGGCATCAAGAATACTGTCTGCTTTGAGCTCACTCTCTCTCCATATAATTTGCCCTGAGTAAAATGTGATAATAATCAGCATGAAAAGGGCAAAGCTTCCTGATAACACAGAAAGAACCTGATATGTCACTGGAAGTGTTTTCACACCATTAAAACTTCCAATCGCTGATTGATTTAGAATAAGAAACCCAATTGCTGTACCAATAATTCCTAGAAAATATGAATCCCTAAATGCGCGTTTTATCTCAGTTATCACTTTTGTTTTAAACTGAAGGAAAAGTGTAGCTCGTCCAAAAACAGGTTTGAGGGGGGAGGGATCGATTATAGATACATTAATCTCACTTTGCTTTTTACTATCTTTCTTCTTCTTTTTAATACTGGCAAAATGAGTGAAGTCAAACTTTTTTAATCCAATCCCTAAAATTATCAGCCCTATTGATGTCCAAATGATACGGTTTAATAATAACCAACTATCTAAAGGAACCAGTAGCTCATTTTTTTCAGCGGGTGTCCAATATCGTGTTGATTCTGAGACAGCCTCTCCACCAAAAGGGTCAATAAGAGATGCTATCCAACGTGTCTCTAAATCTGTCATTAAATTGCCAGCAGTCAGGTATCCAAAGAGGAGTATTATCGATCCTAAATAAGTTGGCAGCATCCTTTTTGTAAGAATTGCAAGTGTGAATAATATGCTTCCAATGAAAAATATGTTAGGTATAACAAATACTATAAATGGCTGTATAAACGCATCAATTCTCATTGGTCCTATGCCTTCTTGATCTAAATAAGGCATTAAAAATGCTAGAAACAAACCCAAAGAAAAGAAAATTTGAATAAATATATTTAGACATAATGCTCCACTGAATCTGCCTAAAAAGTAAGAAGAGGGTTTGATTGGCTTAGTAAAAAATAATGGATGCATTTTGGTTTCAAAATCTCTGTAAGCGGCATTTCCAAAAAGAGCAGCGCATATTATAGTACCAAGGATAGTAAAACTTGCTTGAAAACCAGCTATAGCCTCTGGAGCATTCCATTTAGTATTATCCATAACTGCGCTAACACCAGTTAATGCACCTCCTAGTACATTTACAATCAAGAATGCAATACTAAAAAAAATAAGACAATAGACCCAAAAGGAAATTTTCCTTATGCCTGTTTTGATCTCAAATATTATTAAGTTAATAATCATCTATAATCCTTCTTGATCCCATAGGCTATTGATAGTGGCGAAATATAGGTCTTCTATCTCAGGCTGATGGGGTTCAAAACCGTCCATTGGTTTATCGGCCGATAATAATCGTACTTTAACCTTTCCCATATATAATCTGGATGAAATTAATCTTTCATCATCTTTCAATGTATCTGCCATACTTTTTTCTAATAACCCTTGCCAAATCATACCATTGAGTTTCTCAATCAATTCTAAAGGCTTTCCTGTAAGTTTCAACTCGCCTTCTAAAATAATCGCCATATCATTACAAAGGTCACTCACATCATCAACTATATGTGTTGAAAGTATTACAACCACATTTTCTCCTATTTCGCTGAGAAGGTTATGGAATCTATTTCTTTCCATTGGATCAAGTCCTGCTGTTGGCTCATCAACAATAATTAGCTTGGGATCACCTAGCAATGCCTGTGCTATACCAAAACGTTGCTTCATACCTCCTGAAAATGTCCCGAGTCGCTGATCTTTTGATTCCCATAGGTTTGTTTTTTTCAAAAGAGACTCAACTTCTTTCTTTCTATATCCTGAATCAGTAATACCCTTCATAATCGCCATATGATCTAGAAGATCAACCGCCGTTACTTTAGGATAAACACCAAATTCTTGAGGTAGATACCCTAATATTTTCCTTAAGGATTGTTTATCTTGAAAAATATCAATGTCTCCAATTGTAATTGAACCCGAATCAGCATCCTGCAATGACGAAATAGTTCTCATCAACGTTGACTTTCCTGCACCATTTGGTCCTAGTAACCCAAACATGCCATTATTTATTTCAAGTGAAACATTTTTTAATGCTTGTACACCATTAGGGTACGTTTTTGATATATTTTCAATTATAAGCTTCATATGGTTTCCAATTTATTTTTATATTTTTTTCTAATATAATAGATTTCTATTGCTCTATTTCAATCCGCTCGTATTCCTCAGGTACTGTAAATGATGATGCATCAAATGGTACTGTATAAAGTTCCCTTATTTCAAATAAAGCTGATTCTACCCAACCATTATCAGAGTCTATGGATAACTTAGCCAATACTATACTCTCATCTGATAGCGCTATTGCATATGAAGAGTCTACACCTCTAATGAAATCATGAGAAGAAAATTTTGGCATGTTAAAATTTTCAACCGTGTCTAATTCTGTTATTGCCAATAGATATGAATAAAGTGAATCTTTTAAAGGAAGTGCATCTACCATCCACTCTTCAATAACCAATCTATTGCTTTCAGTAGCTATAGTGGTTGTCCATTTTTTTGTTCTGAATCCATTGACCATCTCTATACCATCACTTAAAATTCTTTCTATATGTGGATTAGCATCGTCATTCTCAAAGATATCGTTAGATAGTTCACTAAATGGGTTCTGCCCATCCCTTTTAGAACTTTTTTTTTCTTTTTCTTCAGTATTTTCATTCTGTTTTCTACCCCAATTCTTATCAGCAAATAAATCAAAATTACCAGGTGGTAACACCCAATACGTTTCACGTTTTGAAGAATAGCCCATTACATTATCTGTACCAGGGACTTTTATCAGCCCTCTTTCACCACCAAATAATCGAAATATCCATCTTTTAGGGTTTAGTTTACCATTAAACTTTGCGTAACCCGGGGCAGCAGTAATTTCTGAAACTGTCTCTATTTCTCCTCCCCAATCCACATCTATTGTGTATGCTGTCACATACTTGATCTGCATATCTTGAGCTATTGAAAGGGTCAGCATAAACAATACATTGGCAACTCTCATAAATCAAGTAATTCTAAAATATAACTCAATTCTATTTGGAATAGATGCCTCAATAATATCACCAGTATAAATTGGCCCAACTCCCGCGGGTGTACCAGTAAAAATGATATCACCGTGGGATAATGGTATTTCTGTTGCCATCTCACGTATTATCTCTTGTGGAGTCCAGATCATGTCAGAAGATGAACCAGACTGCCTTAACTCTCCATTGACTTTCAATCTAAGTTCCAGATCTAAAAGTTCCTCCGAATCTCTTATTGGAATTATGTCAGAGATTGGAGCACTACCTACAAAACTCTTTCCACTAAACCAGGGCTTTCCATTTTCCTTTGCTTTCCTTTGAATATCCCTCCTTGTTAGGTCTACTCCAATTGCAAATCCAAATATTGAATTGTCTTCACCAAGAGCAACAACAAGTTCTACTTCATGTTGTAAATCTTTAGTATTGATGGGATATTTGACATTGTCGGTTGTTATAGTCCAATTGGGTTTTGTGAAAAAAAAAGGTGGCTTTTTATCGTCTGATCCCATTTCCTGTGCATGTGCACGGTAATTCCTGCCTACACAATAAATTTGGTTAACAGGATAAAAATTACCTGATCCATGAATAGGGAGTAAAACTTGATCTAATTTTGGGAAAGATAAACCCATTATCCTAACAAGATTTGAGAAAGCATTATATAATCACAATAATTAGTGCCTTTAAAAAATAATCTTACTATTAAAGTCTTTACTTCAATGAAAACCACAGTTTAAGTCTCTAATATATATACTAACTTACAAATGCCCTTTTACCAAAGACTGCTTATAAATTAGCAGCCCCCCACAAATAAAATAAGTATGTGTGTTGAAAAATTTACAAAGAATAATTTTTGCAAATTTTTCAACACAGATGTCAGTTATACGCTCCGATTAAGAATCAAAGCGATCAAGGTTCATTACCTTATCCCAAGCTGCAATAAAATCACTGACAAATTTATCCTTTGAGTCATCAGATGCATACAATTCTGCAAGCGCTCTTAGCTGAGAATTGGAACCAAATACAAGATCGGCTCGAGTAGCTGTACTAACCTTCTCACCCGTTGAACGATCTTTTCCCTCATAAGAATTTCTACCAGTTGCTGTCCATTCTACTGTCATATCAAGTAATTTAGAGAACCAATCATTTGTTAATTTTCCAGATGTTTCAGTAAGCAAACCGTGACCACCATCGCTAATTCCTAGTGCTCTCATACCACCAACAAGTACCGTCATTTCAGGAGCAGTAAGCCCTAACAATTGAGCTCTATCCAGTAACATATGTTCCGCACCAATCTCAAAATCACTTTTATGGTAATTCCTAAAACCATCAGAGAATGGTTCAAGGACCTCGAACGAATGTTCATCTGTATTATCTTGAGTTGCATCACCCCGACCCGGCGTAAATGGTACGGATGAACCTGATGCTTGCTCTATGCCAACATTACCAGCAAGAACGATCACATCTGCTACCGATGCACCTGTATCAGAGGCGATACCTTCTAGTACGCTTAGAACACGAGATAACTGTTCTGGTTTATTTGCTTGCCAATCTTTTTGTGGAGCAAGACGTATCCGAGCGCCATTGGCACCACCACGTAGATCTGAGCCTCGAAATGTTGAAGCGCTTGCCCAAGCAGTCTCTACCATTTCCTGAATAGTTAGACCGCTATCAGCGATCTTTGATTTAACAGCCTCTACGTCATAGCTCGTACTGCCAGATGGTACAGGGTCTTGCCATATCAGTTCCTCTTGAGGGACTTCTGGACCTAAATATCTAACTTTAGGTCCCATATCACGATGTAGTAATTTGAACCAAGCACGTGCAAAAGCATCAGAGAACTCATCAGGATTCTCGTGAAAATGTTTTGAAATTTTCCGATAATCTGGATCCTCTCTCATTGCCATGTCGGCTGTTGTCATTATTGTTGTCACTTTAACAGAATCATCTTCAACATCAGGAGCCATATCTTCATCTTTTGGAGCAACTGGATGCCATTGATGAGCCCCTGCAGGACTTTTTACTAACTCCCATTCATATCCAAAAAGCATATCAAAATATCCATTGTCCCACTGAGTTGGATTAGGCGTCCATGGTCCCTCTATACCACTAGTTATACTATCACGACCTAGACCTTTACCATGTCCACTTTTCCATCCAAAACCCATTTCTTCTAAAGGTGCCCCTTCTGGATCAGCTCCTTTAAAATCCTCACTAGCAGCACCATGTGCTTTACCAAAAGTATGGCCACCAGCTGTGAGTGCAACTGTTTCATAATCATTCATTGCCATGCGACCAAATGTCTCGCGAATATCCTTGGCACTGGCAAGAGGATCGGGGTTACCATCAGGCCCTTGCGGATTAACGTATATCAACCCCATTTGGACTGCACCCAATGGCATATCTAAGACGCGGTCACCTGTATAACGATCGTTTCCAAGCCACTCTATTTCCTTACCCCAAAAAATATCATCTTCTGGAGCCCATATATCTGACCTTCCACCACCAAAGCCAAAAGTTTTTCCTCCCATTGACTCAATAGCGACATTGCCTGTTAAAATTATAAGATCTGCCCAACTGATTTTATTACCATATTTCTGCTTGATCGGCCATAGAAGTCTACGTGCTTTATCTAAATTGGTGTTATCAGGCCAACTGTTTGTAGGGGCGAATCTTTGGGATCCAGTGCCTCCGCCACCGCGACCATCCGCAGTTCGATATGTACCTGCAGCGTGCCAGGTCATTCTTATAAAGAAAGCACCATAGTGTCCATAATCAGCTGGCCACCAATCTTGCGAATCAGTCATTAGTTCGTTTAAATCTTTTTTCAAAGAATCATAGTCGAGCTTTTTAAACTCTTCAGCATAATCAAAGTTTTCACCCATTGGATTAGACTTTCTATCATGTTGATGAAGAATATTTAAATTAATTTGTTCGGGCCACCAATCCCTGTTTGAGCGTGCACTATTTGTATGCTGCTCGTTAGAGCCATGAGAGACAGGGCATCTTCCCTCTCCATTTGAAACTTTTGGACTCTGGTTTTTTTCTTGTTCCATTGACATTTTATACTCCTGATTTATGTTTATTGCATTTCCCAATAAATGTTATTTCTACTTGCGTTACTTTAAAATTAAATTTTTCTTTTGCTATTTTTTTTAGATCATCATTTGCTAATTGAATGTCAGTAAGACTCCCACAAATAGTACATTTTAAATGATGGTGAGCATCTCTGTTCCAATCATATTTAGCTACAGCGCCATCAAACATGATCCTGATAATGCCCTCGTCTGTTAATTGCTTTAGATTCCTATATACTGTTCCGAGACTAATATTTGGTAAAGATTTTCTAACTTCATTATAAATCCAATCGGCCGTTGGATGCGAGTTAGTTGAAAAGACCTTTTCTTTTATAATCTCCCTTTGACGACTAAATCTCACCTGTAAGATTAAAAATAAACAGTAATAATTCCTATTACTAGTTAATAGTATTATACTATTTATATGAATGTCTTTAATTTTTATAGAACTATTTAATCATTTTTAAAAAGGAATTAACAATTATGCTAAGTGTAAATGATACAGCACCTGACTTCACTCTTAAGAATACAAATAAAGAAAATGTATCCCTATCTGATTATAGCAATAAAACAGTTGTTTTAGCATTCTATCCTGGAGCATTCACAGGAGTGTGTGATACAGAAATGTGCACTCTACAGGATAATCTTAATGCGTTCAATGAACTAGACGCTACAGTATTAGGAGTAAGTGTTGATTCTCCATGGGCAAATGGAGGGTTCTCTAAGCAGTATAAATTAGAATTTGAACTCTTATCTGATCTAGATAGAAAGGTTATAAAAGATTATGATGTCCTATTTACAGGTTTAGGCGGAATCGAAGGGTATACATGTGCCAATCGAGCAGTTTTTATTATAAAAAATGGTTTGATCAAATACAATTGGGAAGCGCAACCAAATCCAGGTGTCGAACCAAACTATGATGAAATTAAGAGCGTACTTGAAAGTCTTTAAATAGCTATTAAGGAAAACCTCTTACTAAGGGGTTTTCCTTTTCTTTTT
>CERX01064645.1_pt1 | contig 26543 bp, 25 predicted proteins | sample 350251 | NCBI WGS metagenome assembly CERX01 (sample SAMEA2621044, study PRJEB7988) | marine metagenome | biome: marine biome (ENVO:00000447); feature: deep chlorophyll maximum layer (ENVO:xxxxxxxx); material: "saline water (ENVO:00002010), including plankton (ENVO:xxxxxxxx)" | depth 50 m
GAAGCGCAGCTTGTCGGACGCATCCGAGGCGTTGGAAATCAGTTCGCGCAGAAAGATTTCCTTGTTCGAGTACATCGAGTGAATCATGAGGTGCAGCAGTTGCTTCACCTCTGTCTGGAATCCCAGGGTTTCCTTATGAGCGTCCACGGTCATAACGAAGCGTCTCCATTTGATGCTGTTCAGGACACACCAGCAGAAGCTGGCAATGCAGCAGAAATGGGGACAATCGACGTGTTTTCAAGGCCCTGCACAGAATTGACTGCGCAATATCGCCAAGGACCTTAACGCCGGGGCTGGGTTTCGATCAGCGCAATGTCCAGAGGCTGAAACTGAAAGTCGACCTGGTTAGCGCCTTGCGGCAGGCTCAGCACCAAACGTCGTTCAGTGGTTACTGCCTTGAGCACACCTTCATACTCGCGCCCAGCGATGGTAACCAGGCGCAGGCGTTGGCCAACGAAGTGCTCCGGCTCATCCAGCACGGCAAGCAGGCTCACCTCCTGCCAACCCTGCGGCGTGACGGGTACTGGGAGTGGCTCCGGCGCAGGTGGCGGGATCTGGTTGCTCTGCCGTGTGCGGCCCAGCCAGGCTGGGCGCTCGTTCAGGCGGACACGGCCACCCAGCCAGGTGCGATGCTCGGCAGGCAAATGCAGATGCACCACCATATCCGCGCTGCCATTACCCTGAGGGCTAAGAGACAGGCTAAGGCTATAGCCGGCGGCGATGCGGCGCAGCCCCGGCGCTGACAAGGCACCGGTGTACCATTGGATGACCATTTCCGGCCAGGGGCCGTCATCACCTGGAATCAAATCGATTGCAGTACCCTGCAGTAGCGTCTGAGCGCGATCAAAACGGACCACCAACGATCGACGCGTGCGCTCGCCCACGGTCTCGGCAAACACCAGCTGGTCACCGCGCCAGTAAACCCGATCGGGCGCAAAGGGCTGGCCCATCAGCGTGCCCTGCAGTTCACCCTGCGGCGCAGCGTCCTGCCACTGGCCACTAAGCAAACGCTGAAAACGCTCGGGCTGTTGTTGCTGCAGTAGAAACAGACCGCCGCCCAGACAGAGCAACGAGAGCAAAATCAGTAAGCGTGGCAGTCGCGGGAAGTCGGTTTCACGCAAAAACGGTGTGACCAGCGGCAGCAGAACGGCCAGCAGAACCGCCCTGCTCCCCATGCGCAAACTACTTGCAACCAGCCAAAGCCAGGCGACCAGAAATCCGACCAGACCAGCGACAATAAACAAGGCTTCCATCGCCGACTACACTCCTGTCACACGTGCGTTCAGTCCAGCTTGAAATGGGCCCGTGCGGTGGCAATAGGCTCGCTGGAACGGGTTTGCCAGGCGGTGATGGCCACGTTGCCAACACGTCGCCCTTGCCGCCAAACCTGACAACTGGCATAGGTATCACGGTACAGTCCGGCGCGCAGGTAATCCACAGAGAAATCGATGATTTTCGGGAATACTTCACTGTTCATAAACATCATCAGATGCAGCATTGCCGACTGCTCCATAAACCCTGCGATAACACCGCCATGCAGAGCCGGAAGTACCGGGTTGCCGATGTTGTCCTGGGCACTTGGCAGACTGAAAAACGCCTCGCTGCCAAGACGGGTCACCTGCATACCTATCATGTTGGCGTAGGGAATGGCGGCAACCAGACTGCTGTAGTCGCCGGTTTCGTGGGAGCGGCTGATAATCGCCTGCACCTGCTGCTCGGTGAGACTCATGCATCCCCCTGATCAATTTGGCGCCCCAGGTCTGCCTGATCGACCGCCTTGCCCATGCGCATAAAAGTGCCAACCACGTGGGCTATCGGTTGATCACGGTCATCCTGATAGGCGATCCCGCGAGTAAAAATGACGGTAGGCGTGACCCGGTAGCATTCAGCAAAGCCGAAGATCGCCTTGCCGGGCTGGGCCGGATGCATGTAATCGATGCGCAGATCCAGCGTTGGGCAAATCTCGAATTCGGGCAGGTAACACACGGTAGATATACCGCAGCAGGTATCCATCAACGTGGTAATGGCGCCACCGTGAATCACACCGGTCACCGGGTTGCCGACAATTTTATCGCTGTACGGCAGTTTGATGACAAGTCCCTGCTCGTCAGCCTGCTCCACGCTCAACTGCAGATGCTGGCAATGCCGCAGCGCAGACAGAAAGTTACGTGCACGCTGTTCAATTTCGGTCATGGGTCGAGGGTTTCCAGGGGTGTTACCGATAAGGCTGAGCATAGTACCCAGAACGTGAACTAGACTCCAGAAGTCAGCGCCTTATGGAACTTTGCCGGCGGCTTACATCACTAACTCACTGAATAAACCGCTTGCAAGGAGATTGCATATGAACCGTAAACTGACTATCGCCGCCGCTCTGCTGCTGTCCACTGGCCTGCTGGCCGCTGCCGGTTGCCAACAGGAGCCGGAAGACAAAATGGAAAGCGCCAAAGAGTCGATGTCTGATGCTGTCGACAACGTTGGCGATGCGGTAGAAAGCACCGGCGAAGCTATCGAGCAAAAAGCAGAAGAAGCACAATAAGGCGAGTGATCGCCGACTAGGATCGTCAAGGAGAGCACCATGAAAAAACTAGCTGCAGCGGTAGTGTTGATGGCTGGCGTAGGTCTGCTGGCTGGCTGTCAGGAGAGCCCGGAAGACAAGATGGAAGACGCCCGCGAGTCCATGTCTGACGCCATGGACAGCATGCAGGACGCCGCCAAGGACGTTGCCGACGCTACCGAGCAAAAAGCCCGTGAAGTGACAGGCAATGAGCAAACCGCAGGCGAAGTACTGCAAGAGAAGGTTGATGCCGCTGGTGACAGCGTGCAAGACGCCTACGACGCCACTGCGGAAAATATAGAAGAAGCCTACGACGCCACCAAGGAAGGCGCTACCGAGGCCTACGATAGCTCAGTCGAGTACGTCGAAGAGAAAGGCGAAGCGGTTAAGGACGCAGCCGTTGAGTCCAAGGAATCCATGGAGCGCGCCATGGAAGAGTAACGATCCGCGAGTCACCAAAAGGGGCATGCCACACGGCATGCCCCTTTTTTGTTACCGCATGGATCAACGCAATAACGGCAGCAGCATCAACCCGAGGCTGGCAACAAAGCCCGCGCCCCAGACCAGGCTGCGCAGGGTAGACAGGTTGAGCAGATACAACGCGGTGTAAACCACCCGGCTCAGCAGAAACACCAGGCACAGCACATTAGCTGCCGCTCCCAAGGTACCCGTCGCCAGCACGACCAGCACACCCGCGGCAAATACCGGAAACGCCTCAATCATATTGTGATGCGAGGCCAGCGCGCGCGCACCCCAGCCGGTCAACCCGGCCTGCTGAGCCCGCGGATGTGCATTGTCATAGCCGCTACCGGAGCGCGACTGGGCCACGGCTACGGGCGCTTTGGTCAACACCAGCATCAAGGCAGCGATAAACAAACTCCACAGGGGCACACTCATTCCAGCTTCTCCATTTGCGGTGGCGGTATCGGCGCAGGGCTGAACATCATGATATGCAACACGTCCGAATGGAATTCACGACGGTACAGCACGAACACAACGCCAGCGCTGGTCAGGATAAACAACAACGGGTTGATGAACCAGGTCAGGGTACCGAGGGCAAAATAGTATGCCCGTAGCCCAAGGTTGAACTCGTTGCCTGCCATCGACAGCACCCGAGCCATACGCTCGGCGTAGGCATTACGCTCTGCTTCGGTGACATTCTTTTCGCCCAGCAGAGGCGCTGACCCCAGCAACACCGAGGCAAAGTTGTATTGGCGCATCCCCCAGGAAAAGGTGAAGAAGGCGTATACAAAGATCGCCATCAGCACCAACAGTTTGAGTTCGAAGATTTCCCGACTGACTTTGGCGACAAAGGGCAACTCACGCAGCAGCAGTTCTGCCTTGTCAGTAGCCCCCATTACCGTGATCAGACCCGCCAAAATAAGCAAGGTGCTGGAAGCAAAGAACGAGGTATTGCGCTCCAGGTTACCAATGACACTGGCATCGGCCATGCGCTGCTCACGCATCAGCAGGCGGTTCATCCAGTCGCGTCGATACAGATGCAGTACGCTGGCCAGGCAGGCCGTGTCTCGCCCCTTGCGCAACGCATAATAGGTGTAGCCCATCCAGCACAGCATCAGCCAACTAATGGCCAGTACGTTGATCCAAACACTTCCTGCATCCGGGATCGACAGCATTCACGCTCCCAACTATGAGTGGGTTTAATTCAAGGGGCGATACTGCACCCCGCTCTAGCGCCGCAGGCTACCGTGGCGCAGATACTCCACCAGTATAGCCAGCAGCAAGGTCACCACGACCGGCAGCAGCCAGCCCAGACTCTGATCCGCCAACGGCAGCGTATCCAGCCAGGCGCCTGCGCTGCTGATCAGCTCTGCCGCCTTCAGCCCGTCAATGACGCCAAAGATCAGCGTGACCAGCATGACCGGGCGCAGCATATTCTGTGGCCGCGCCCAACCGGCGCCCAGCAGACTGACGCAGACCAGCACGATCGCCAGCGGATACAGGCCCACCAGCACCGGGATGGACACACTGATCAGACTGTCCAGACCCTGGTTTGCCACCAGCATACTGAACAGACCAAACGTCCAGACCACGGCCGAGTAGCTAAGCGGCAGCAGCTTGCTGAAGTACTCGCCGCAGGCGGTCAACAAACCCACCGCCGTGGTCATACAGGCCAGAATGATCACCAGAGCCAGCAAGGCGCTGCCGGCAGTGCCGAAGCGATGCTGTACATAGGCGGCCAGAATCTGTCCCCCATTGACGCCCGATTCGACCAGCGAGCCACTCGTAGACCCCAAATAAAACAGCGCCAGGTACACCAACGACAAGCCAACAGCGGCGATGATGGCGGCCAAGATCGTGTAGCGAGTAATCAACGGCGCTGAGTCCACCTGCCGGTCTCGAATGGCGGTGGTGATAACAATGCCGAACACCAGCGCACCCAAGGTATCCATGGTCAGGTAGCCCTGCAGAAAACCCTGGATCATTGGCGCATCACGGTACTGCTCGCTGGCGGCCTGCATGTCGCCAGCAGGGAAAAACAGCGCGGCCAAGCCCAGAAGCACCAAGCCTGACAGCAATACGGGCGTGATGTACTTACCAACCCGGTCTACCAACTGGCCGGGTTTCAGCGCCAGGAAGATAACCGCCGCAAAGTAGATCAGCGAGTAGCCCAACAGGGTTTGCCAGCTATCGTTGGCAAACGCCAGTACACCAATCTCATAGGACACCACAGCCGTGCGCGGCGTGGCAAAGAGTGGGCCGATGGCCAGATAGACCAGTACGCTGAGCGTGACGCCCGCTGCGCGCCCTAGCGGCGAAGTCAGCTGTGCAAGCCCGCCGCCAACGCGTGCCAAGGCGATCAACGTCAACAGCGGCAGACCGACTGCGGTAATCAGAAAGCCGAAGGCTGTGGGCCAAATATGCTCCCCGGCTGCCAGCCCGGCACCAGGTGGAAAAATCACGTTGCCCGCGCCAAGAAACAGCGCAAAGGTCATAAAGCCAAGGGCAAGAATATCGATGGGTGTCAGTTGTTTTGTCATAACGCTGCTGTTGTAGTCCGCTAAAGCTCGGACGTCCCTGTCGCGCAACGCACTTGCCGGCCCGGCTCATGGGCAGTCGGCAGTGCGCCAGAGGTTGGTTGAGATGCGCACCCCGTCGATCATCAGATCAGGCTGCGGCTTGGCGGCGAATTCTACCTTGTTATGCACTATCGCATCGAACAAAGCTGCCGGGCGGTGCTCCAAAGGGCACCCCTGCTCATCCTGCGGGCTTCCCAGGTCGCCAAAGACGACCCACTGCCCTTGCTCCTCCGGTAGCCAAATACGCCCGAACGGCATGCTGTGGTCGCCGTCACGACGAAGAAGCACATAACCTGTCTGCCCGCCAGCGAAGGCGTCCAACGCCCAGATCAAACAGGCGCCGGGGGCATCCAGGTTGCTGTTGTTACAAGACAGCAGCGCCGACTCGCGGCCAAAGGCCTGCACGAGCCCAGGCGGCAACGCCGCTCCGGCAGGAAACAGCGGCAACGCCTGCACCTGTTCTGCCAACGTCGCGGTTGCCGGCCGCCCACCCGCCAAGGCACTTCTGGCGAGCATTGCGAGTAACTGCGTGTGGTCGTCACTGGATGCGGGTGCGCGTGCCAGCTCGGTCAGCACATCCAGGCCGTAGCCATCGCCCTGGTAACGCAGAAAGTTAATGAAATCAGCTTCGCTGATACGCTGGGTTTCCAGTCGTGTTAGCTGACTGTCGACACTGAGTCGCCGCGGATCCAGCGGTCCACCGAGCAATAACGAGATACCTAGTACCGCCACCAGAGCTGCCCCCATATTGCTTGCTGGCAGCAAGCGGTTGGCCACAGCACCGCGCAAGCAGTTCAGTGCATCCAAGGCCGCACCCAACGCCATGACCAGCAGCACCAGACAGACCAGCATGGCCCAGATGCGTTCAGGGGTAAGCCCGTACTGCGCCAGGCGCAGCCACAAGGCATAGCCTGCCACCAGCATCATTGGCAGCAGAGCCAACTTGCCCGCAATCATTAGCCAGCGCAGCCAGGCGGCTTGCGCGCCCTGCTCCGCCCCACCGCGTGATGCCAAATTGATCAGTAACAAGTTCAAGGTCACAAACCAGAACAGCAGGTGCGCCGCATGGCCGCTGTCAAACAAGCCCGCCAGCCCCTGCACGCCCCAGCTCAACACGAATCCAATGGCCATCAAAGCCGCCAGCGGATATAGCCAGCCACATAGCAGGCGCGCACGGGCAGACAGGAAGTCGGCCACGCTGCGGGTCCGCACGGCGACAGAGACCGCATGGGAGAACACCAGGGTGGTAAGTGGAATACTGAACCAGCTCTGGTCTATCAGGTCCTCCAGAAACGCCAGCCCCACCAACTCGAACAGCCCGGCAGCGCTGTACAGCAGGCCCCAGAACAAGCCCAGCACCAATGCAGCTTGCAGCAGAACCAGGCCGTTATGATGCAAAGCATCAATCCAGCGTTGGTAATCCGGCCTCTGTGGGCGGCCACGCAGTATGGCGAGCGCGGGTGCAACCAGAAACACTGCAATAGCAAACACCACCGCCGGCTGCAGATAGCCACTGCTACGAGCAGGTGACCAGCCTCCCTGATAACCCTCCGCCTGCCAGAGCGACACCCCGGCGGTAAGCCCTTGATGTACGCCTATCAATGTCGCCAGTAGCCCTAACCCCAGGCTGAGCAACCAGCGCCGTACTGCCGGCGCCTCACTCGCACAGTAGAATGCCAATGGTAGAGCGACCATCAGCATGAATAACGGGATGTAGGCCGCTGCATGGGTTGCAGGCCAGACCTCCAGCTCCGCCGATTGAAACAGGCCGTAGGCGAGGATCGCCTGCAGCGCCCCCACCATCATGTGCAGACTGCTGATACGGTCAAAGCTTTTCAATTACGTTCCCCTAAAAAACAAAACCCCGCCAAGGCGGGGTTTTGTCAGCACACTGGTTAGATGAAGCTTACTTCATTTCCCAACCAGTCAGTTCTGCCAGCGCAGCGCCGATTTCGGCCAGCGAGCGAACAGTTTTAACGCCTGCATCTTCCAGGGCAGCAAACTTCTCGTCTGCAGTACCCTTACCACCGGAGATGATCGCACCAGCGTGGCCCATACGCTTGCCTGCAGGAGCAGTAACACCAGCGATGTAGGAGACAACCGGCTTGGTAACGTTGGCCTTGATAAAGGCTGCCGCTTCCTCTTCAGCGCTACCGCCAATCTCACCGATCATAACGATCGCTTCGGTCTTGGGGTCTTCTTGGAACATTTTCAGGATGTCGATGAAGTTGGAGCCCGGGATCGGGTCACCACCGATACCAACGCAAGTGGACTGACCGAAACCAGCGTCAGTGGTCTGCTTGACCGCTTCGTAGGTCAGGGTGCCGGAACGGGAAACGATACCGACTTTGCCCGGCAGATGAATGTGACCGGGCATGATGCCGATCTTGCACTCACCGGGAGTGATCACGCCCGGGCAGTTCGGGCCGATCAGGCGCACGCCCAGCTCGTCACACTTGACCTTGGCATCCAGCATGTCGAGAGTCGGGATACCTTCGGTGATGCAGACGATCAGCTTGATGCCGCCGTTGGCTGCTTCCAGGATGGAATCCTTACAGAACGGAGCCGGAACGTAGATAACGCTGGCTTCGGCGCCAGTGGCTTCAACCGCTTCAGCAACGGTGTTGAAAACCGGCAGGCCCAGGTGAGTAGTGCCACCTTTGCCCGGAGTAACGCCACCAACCATTTTGGTGCCGTAGGCAATCGCTTGCTCGGAGTGGAAAGTGCCCTGCGAGCCAGTGAAGCCCTGACAGATTACCTTGGTTTCTTTGTTGATCAGGATGCTCATTATTTACCCTCCGCGGCCTTGACGACTTGCTGGGCAGCGTCGGTCAGACTGGTTGCAGCGATGATGTTCAGGCCACTCTCGGCCAGTACCTTGGCGCCGAGATCGGCGTTGTTGCCTTCCAGACGGACAACAACCGGTACTTTAACGCCAACTTCTTTAACGGCGCCGATGATGCCTTCAGCAATCATGTCGCAGCGTACGATACCGCCGAAGATGTTAACCAGAACGGCTTGTACGTTGGAGTCGGACAGAATGATCTTGAACGCTTCGGTAACGCGCTCTTTGGTTGCGCCGCCGCCTACGTCCAGGAAGTTGGCCGGCTTGCCGCCGTGCAGGTTGACGATGTCCATGGTACCCATGGCCAGACCGGCACCGTTGACCATGCAGCCGATGTTGCCTTCCAGAGCAACGTAGTTCAGTTCGAACTTGGCAGCGTGGGCTTCACGCGGATCGTCCTGAGACGGATCGTGCATCGCGCGCAGCTTGGGCTGACGGTACATGGCGTTGCCGTCGATGTTGATCTTGGCATCCAGGCAGTGCAGGTTGCCGTCTTCTTTGATGACCAGCGGGTTGATTTCCAGCAGCGCCAGATCGTAGTCGGCAAACAGTTTGCCCAGGCCTACGAAGATGTTGGTGAACTGCTTGATCTGGTCACCTTTCAGGCCCAGTTGGAAAGCCAGGTCACGGCCTTGGTACGGCTGCGGGCCAACCAGCGGGTCGATAGTGGCTTTGAGGATCTTTTCGGGAGTCTCTTCAGCAACCTTCTCGATCTCAACACCACCTTCGGTGGAGGCCATGAACACGATACGGCGAGTAGAACGATCAACTACAGCGCCCAGATACAGTTCTTGAGCGATGTCGGTGCAGGATTCAACCAGGATCTTGCTGACCGGCTGGCCATTGGCGTCAGTCTGGTAAGTCACCAGACGCTGACCCAGCCACTGCTCGGCGAAGGCTTTTGCATCTTCCTTGCTCTTGACCAGTTTGACGCCACCGGCCTTACCACGGCCACCAGCGTGAACCTGAGCCTTGACGACCCACATGTCGCCGCCAATCTTTTCACAGGCCTCGGCCGCTTCTTCCGGAGTGTCTACAGCAAAACCCTTGGAGACAGGAAGGCCGTATTCAGCGAACAGCTGCTTCCCCTGATATTCGTGAAGATTCATGCGTTTCTACCGTTTTGATCGTGTAGGAATTACTTTCTAGCCGCCACTCTACGAGTGCCCGCCACCATTGCCGCCTGCCGCAAGCCTGTCAGCCCGAACATGGTAAACACTGCACGCCACAGCAGGGTTACATTTTGTAACCACCCTGCAGGTGCCATGGTTTCGGGGCAACGGCCGTCGGCCAGTTGGCTGGCCACCTCGTTGTGGCCTGACCGATCACTCGGTCAAAGTTGTTCTTTGCACAGCAGACCCGACAGTCAAAACGATGACCGCCGGGTCAATGGGACGCTATGTTAACGCTTCTTGCGGTTGGCGACATGAATTGCGTGACCATTTACGGCCAGCGCAGCTTCATGCATTGCCTCGGACAGCGTCGGGTGCGAGAAGACCATCATGCCCAGGTCTTCGGCACTGGTACCGAATTCCATGGCAATGGCGCCCTGCTGCACCAGTTCGGCTGCGCTCGGGCCAATCACATGCACACCCAGAACGCGGTCGGTCTTGGCATCGGCAATCATCTTGACGAAACCGCCGGTGTCGTTTGCCGCCATGGCACGGCCGCTGGCCGCAAACGGGAACACACCCACGTTGAACTCGACACCTTCAGCCTTGAGCTGCTTCTCGTTCTTGCCAACCCACGCGATTTCCGGGTGGGTGTAGATAACCGACGGAATCAGGTCGTAGTTCATCGCCGCTTTATGGCCAGCGATGCGTTCGGCAACCATCACGCCCTCTTCCGAGGATTTGTGGGCCAGCATCGGACCGCGAACCATGTCACCTACAGCATAGACGCCCGGCACGCTGGTAGCGCAATAGTCGTCAACGTAGACCATGCCGCGCTCGTCCAGATCAACGCCGCAGTCGGAGGCCAGCAGGTTCTCGGTGTACGGGCGACGGCCAACGGCAACAATCAGCTTGTCGAAGGTCAGTTGCTGTTCGCCTTCGGCGTCGGTGAAGGACACAGTGACCTGCTTGCGCTTGATCTCGGTGCCGGTGACGCGAGCGCCAAGGCGAACCTGCAGACCCTGCTTGGTGAAGGTCTTCATGGCTTCTTTGGCGACCTGCTCGTCAGCCAAGCTGAGGAAGCTGTCCAGGGCTTCGAAGACAACCACTTCAGCGCCCAGGCGGCGCCATACCGAACCCAGTTCCAGGCCGATAACGCCAGCGCCAATTACGCCAAGCTTCTTGGGTACAGTGCTGAACTCCAGCGCGCCGGTGGAATCAACGATGATGTCATCGGTCAGCGGCGCCGGCGGGATGTTGATCGGCACAGAGCCGGAAGCCAGGATGACGTTCTCGGCATCGATTACGGTTACGTTGCCGTCTGGCGCAGTAACTTCAACCTTTTTGCCGGCCAGCAGCTTGCCGTGACCTTCAATGCTGGTAACACCGTTGGCCTTGAACAGCGCAGCAACGCCGCCGGTCAGCTGCTTGACGATCTTGTCTTTGCGCTCAACCATCGCCGGTACGTCCATATTGACGCCTTTGACGTCGATACCATGGACCTTGAAGCCTTCTTTGGCCTCGTGATACTTCCAGCTGCTGTCCAGCAGTGCCTTGGACGGGATACAACCGACGTTCAAGCAAGTGCCACCCAGTGCCTGCTTGCCATCTTTACCGACGTACTTCTCGATACAGGCAGTTTTCAGGCCCAGTTGCGCGGCACGGATGGCGGCAACATAACCGCCGGGGCCCGCACCGATAACTACCACATCGTATTTCTGACTCATGAGCAAATCCTCTGTTGGCAGCAGTATTCAGACGTTCGCCCGGCGCCTGCGGCTGCCGGGCGATTCTTGAGGTACCGCCGAAAACCCGTTGGTTCTATCAAACGTCCAGCAGCAGACGCGCCGGGTCTTCCAGCAAATCCTTGATGGCAACCAGGAAGCTGACCGCTTCCTTGCCGTCGATCAGGCGGTGATCGTAGGACAGCGCCAGGTACATCATCGGCAGGATGACAACCTGACCGTCTACCGCCATCGGACGCTCCTGGATCTTGTGCATACCCAGGATAGCGGCCTGCGGCGGGTTGACGATCGGCGTAGATACCAGCGAGCCAAACACCCCACCGTTGGAGATGGTGAAGGTGCCGCCGGTCATTTCTTCCATGGTCAGCTTGCCGTCACGCGCCTTGCGGCCGTAATCAGCAATGGTGCCTTCGATATCAGCCAGCCCCATGTGCTCGGTGTTGCGCAGAATCGGCACAACCAGGCCGCGATCACTGGATACCGCAACACCGATGTCCTGATAACCGTGGTAGACGATGTCGTTGCCGTCAATCGAGGCGTTGACTGCCGGGTAGCGCTTGAGCGCTTCGGTCGCCGCCTTGACGAAGAAGGACATGAAGCCCAGGCGCACGCCATTGTGCTTCTTCTCGAACAGGTCCTTGTACTTCTTGCGCAGGTCCATGACCGGCTTCATGTTGACCTCGTTGAAGGTAGTCAACATGGCCATGCTGGACTGGGCATCAACCAGGCGCTCGGCGATGCGCGCGCGCAGACGGGTCATGGGTACGCGCTTCTCAACGCGATCACCCTCGCCCAGCGCAACAGCGGCAGCCGGAGCCGCGGCCGCAGGCTTGGCAGCCGGCGCAGCAGGCGCGTTCTTCTTCGCTTCGATAGCGTTCAGCACGTCTTCCTTAGTAACGCGACCGCCCTTGCCGGTACCAGAAATATCGCTGGCAGCCAGACCGTTTTCTTCGGCCAGCTTGCGCGCAGCCGGAGACAGCAGCGGCTCGTCGCCACTGGCCTGTTCGGCAGCCGGCGCGGCGTCGGCCTTGGGTTCTTCTTTCTTGGCAGCAGGCGCGGAGGCCGCTTCGCCGTCTTTCAGTACGCCCAGTACTTCACCACTCAGCACGGTGTCGCCTTCGGCCTTGGCGATGTCACCCATGACACCGTCTGCTTCGGCCAGTACTTCCATCACAACCTTGTCGGTTTCGATATCTACCAGCAGTTCGTCGCGTTTTACCGCGTCGCCCGGCTGCTTGTGCCAGGTGGCAACAGTACCGTCGGCAACCGACTCGGGAAATGTAGGGGCTTTGATTTCGATAGCCATTGTCGATCCTTATTAATCTCTGTTGTCTGGCTGCGCTCAGACGGTAAAGGCGTCTTGCAGGAGTTTTTCCTGCTGTTCCGCGTGCATGGAAGGATGTCCACAGGCCGGGGCGGCAGACGCCTCCCGTCCAGCGTAGTCCAGATACAGATTCTTGGTCTTGTGCTGGGCAAGCACACGGCGCATGTGGTGCTGGCTGCAGTACCAGGCGCCCTGGTTCATCGGCTCTTCCTGACACCACACCACCTTCTTCAGGTGCTTGTAGGGCGCCAGAACCTCGGCCAGATCGTCCTCAGGGAACGGGTACAGCTGCTCAATACGCACGATGGCGATGTTGTCCGCTTCTTCGTTGCGGCGCTTCTCCAGCAGGTCGTAATAGACTTTGCCGCTGCACATGACGACGCGATCGACCTTCTTAGGATCGATAGCATCGACCTCAGGGATTACAGTCTGGAAGGAGCCATCAGCCAACTCTTCCAGCGTCGAGGTGGCCAGCTTGTGGCGCAGCAGCGACTTGGGCGTCAGGGCAATCAGCGGCTTACGCAGCGGGCGAATTACCTGGCGACGCAGCATGTGGTAAACCTGCGCCGGGGTAGAGGGCACGCACACCTGAATGTTGTGCTCAGCCGACAATTGCAGGAAGCGCTCCAGACGTGCAGAGGAGTGCTCCGGACCCTGCCCTTCGTAGCCGTGCGGCAGCAGCATGGTCAGACCGCACAGACGGCCCCACTTGTGCTCGCCACTGGTGATGAACTGGTCGACAACCACCTGGGCGCCGTTGAAGAAGTCACCAAACTGGGCTTCCCAGATCACCAGCGCGTTCGGCGTGGTAGTTGCGTAACCGTATTCGAACGCCAGCACGGCTTCTTCAGACAGGAAGGAGTCATGGATATCGAAGCGCGGCTGGTTTTCGCTCAGCTTGCGCAGCGGTACATAGGCACGACCGTCGTTCTGGCTGTGCAGCACAGCGTGGCGGTGCGAGAAGGTACCGCGACCCACGTCCTGGCCAGTGATGCGCACGGGGTGACCTTCGTGCAGCAGGGTGGCGTAGGCCATGGTTTCGGCAAAGCCCCAGTTCAGCGCCAGTGCACCGGCAGCCATCTTGCGGCGGTCTTCGATGATCTTGCCGACCTGACGCTGCAGCACCAGACCGTCGGGCAGGTCGGTCAGCTTGTTGGCCAGCTCCTGCAGGGTTTTCAGATCAAAGCTGGTGTCGTGACGGGCAGTCCACTTGTGGTTCAGGTAAGGGGCCCAGTCGACGAAGGACCCGGTGTCGGGCTCCTTGACCAGGCTCTTGACCACGTGGTCACCATTGTCCAGCGCGTTACGGTATTCCTCGAAACGCTCTTGCACTTCATCACCGGTCAGCACGCCCTCGCCTACCAGGCGCTCAGCATAGATGTCGCGGGTAGTCGGATGCTTGGTGATGACTTCGTACATCAGCGGCTGGGTACCGGACGGCTCGTCAGCCTCGTTGTGGCCACGACGACGGTAGCAAACCAGATCGATAACCACGTCGCGCTTGAACTGCATGCGGTAATCAACAGCGAGCTGAGTAACGAACAGAACCGCTTCTGGATCGTCGCCGTTCACGTGGAAGATCGGCGCCTGAATCATCTTGGCGACGTCGGTACAGTACTCGGTAGAACGCGCATCGTCCTGACGGCTGGTGGTGAAGCCAACCTGGTTGTTGATGACGATGTGGATGGTGCCACCGGTCTTGTAGGCACGGGTCTGGGACATCTGGAAGGTTTCCATGACCACGCCCTGCCCTGCGAAGGCGGCGTCGCCGTGGATGCTGATCGGCAGCACCTTGTCACCAGCCGGATCCTGACGGCGATCCTGACGGGCACGTACAGACCCTTCTACTACCGGAGACACGATTTCCAGGTGAGACGGGTTGAAGGCGAGCGCCAGGTGGACTTCGCCACCGGAGGTCATGACGTTGGAGGAGAAACCCTGGTGGTATTTCACGTCACCGGAGCCCATGTCGACCTTCTTCTTGCCTTCGAACTCGTCGAACAGGTCACGCGGGTTCTTGCCGAGGGTGTTGACCAGAACGTTCAGGCGACCACGGTGTGCCATGCCAAGCACAACTTCCTGGGTGCCGTAGGAACCGGAGCGCTGGATGATTTCGTCCAGCATCGGAATCAAGCTTTCACCGCCTTCGACGCCAAAGCGCTTGGTGCCGGGGTATTTGGTACCCAGGTACTTTTCCAGGCCCTCGGCGGCAGTCAGACGCTCCAGCAGGTGACGCTTGGTGTCGGCGCCTAACTGAGGCTTGCCGCGCACGCTTTCGATGCGCTGTTGAAACCAGCGGCGCTGGGTGGAATCGACGATGTGCATGTACTCGACGCCGAACGTCGAGCAATAGGTGACCTTGAGCGCATCGAGGATTTCACGCAAAGTCGCTTCGTCCTTGCCAATCTGCAGCTCACCGGTGCGGAACACGGTGTCGAGGTCTGCGTCGGTCAGGTCGTAATCAGCGAGGGTCAGATCAACGATTTCTTCACGCTTCCAGAGCCCCAGCGGGTCAAGGTTGGAAGCCTGATGTCCACGCATCCGGAAAGCCTGGATCAGGCGCAGAACGTCAACTTGCTTTTTCTCATGCTCGCTGCTGACCGCACCGCCGGAGGCAGCTTGCGGACGACGATTGCTCTTGGCGAGATGAAGGAAGTGATCGCGGATGGTGGAATGGGCTACATCCGAACCGGCATGGCCGTTTACCTGCGGCAGCTTTTGGAAATAGCTGCGCCACTCTTCGGCAACGCTGTTCGGATCGTGCAGATAGAGCTCATAAAGCTCTTCAACATAGGAGGCATTCCCACCGTCGAGGTGAGAGGTACTCCACAGCTGCTGCATTACGCTGTCTGGCATGCTTGGTCACCCTCTATAAGGGGACACCACCTGGCGCTAAGACCATTAATTGGCAAGGCATAGCCTTGTCATCCGCGCGAAACATGCTGGCGTTGATCCGGGAGCAGTGTCGCTGCCTCCGATCCTGCCGCCACCTATTCCGTAGAACGGAAAATTGCCGGCCCCGACAGATAGTTCGGGTGTTACCCGAGTGCCCCTGTTGGTTTAGGTACATACAAACCGCTGCTTTTTGAGCGTGCGGTTCGTTAAAAAACTGTCCGGCTCCTTGTGCCAGGAGCCGGCTCAGGCCAACTTAATGCAATTACAACCGATCAGGTACCGCTTTGCAGCAACATGTTGCGAATGTGGCCAATGGCGCGGGTCGGATTAAGACCTTTGGGGCACACATTCACGCAGTTCATGATGCCACGGCAGCGGAATACGCTGAACGGGTCATCCAGGGAAGCCAGACGCTCGGAGGTCTTTTCATCGCGGCTGTCCGCCAAGAAGCGGTATGCCTGCAGCAGACCTGCCGGGCCAATAAACTTGTCCGGGTTCCACCAGAAAGAAGGACAGGAGGTGGAGCAGCATGCACAGAGAATACACTCGTACAGGCCATCCAGCTTTTCCCGCTCTTCAGGTGACTGCAGGCGCTCGATAGCCGGCGCCGGCGTTTCGTTTTGCAAATACGGCTGAACTTTTTCGTACTGCTTGTAGAAGATGCTCATATCTACAACCAAGTCACGAATTACCGGCAAACCAGGCAGCGGACGCAGGATCAGCTTGTTGTTCTTCACTACCGCAGACAGCGGAGTGATACAGGCCAGACCGTTTTTGCCGTTGATGTTCATGCCGTCAGAGCCGCAAACGCCTTCACGACAGGAGCGACGGTAGGAAAAACCTACGTCCTGCTCCTTGATCAGGGCCAGCACGTCAAGAACCATGATGTCCTTGCCGTTGGTATCGACCTGAAAGTCCTGCATGAACGGGGCGTTGTCGCTCTCCGGGTTATAACGATAAACACTTACTTGCAACATATCGATGACCCTCAGTAGGTACGCACTTTAGGCTGGAACGTCGGAACGGTCTTGGGCGAGAAGTTGACTGCACGCTTTCTGAGTTCCTTGGTGCCCGGCATGAACAGGCTGTGGCACAGCCAGTTCTCGTCATCGCGATCCTCGAAGTCTTCGCGGGCGTGAGCGCCACGGCTTTCTTTGCGGCCCTCGGCTGCGATGGCGGTGGCTTCAGCCACTTCCAGCAGGTTTTGCAGTTCCAGTGCTTCGATACGTGCAGTGTTGAACGCTTGGCTCTTGTCGTCGATCTTGACGTTGGCAATGCGCTCGCGCAGGTCGGCAAGCTGCTTGATGCCTTTCTGCATGTACTCGCCGGTGCGGAACACACCGAAGTAGTTTTGCATGCAGTCCTGCAGCTCCTTGCGCAGCGGCGCAACGTCTTCGCCAGTAGCGCGCTCGTTGATGCCAGACAGACGAGCCAAAGAGGCTTCGATATCGGACTCCGAGGCGCCGCGGTAATCGATACCCTCTTTCAGGGCCGACTCCAGATGCAAACCGGCTGCGCGACCGAACACGACCAGGTCCAGCAGCGAGTTGCCGCCCAGACGGTTGGCACCGTGTACCGATACGCAGGCGATTTCGCCAACAGCGAACAGGCCTTCAACGATCTTGTCGTTGCCTTCGGCGTCCTGGGTGATGGCCTGACCATGAATATTGGTAGCCACACCGCCCATCATGTAGTGACAGGTCGGAACAACCGGAACCGGTGCGGTGACCGGATCAACGTGCGCGAAGGTCTTGGACAGCTCACAGATGCCAGGCAGGCGGCTGTGCAGCACTTCTTCACCCAGGTGATCCAGCTTCAGCAGTACGTGATCCTTGTTCGGACCTACGCCGTTACCAGCCAGGATTTCCTTGACCATGGAGCGCGCAACAACGTCGCGGCCAGCCAGGTCTTTCGCGTTCGGAGCGTAGCGCTCCATGAAACGCTCGCCCTGGGCGTTGATCAGGTAACCACCTTCACCACGGCAACCTTCGGTAACCAGTACACCAGCGCCGGCGATACCGGTCGGGTGGAACTGCCACATCTCGATGTCCTGCACCGGCACACCGGCACGCAGGGCCATACCAACACCGTCACCGGTGTTGATCAGAGCGTTGGTGGTGGAAGCATAGATACGGCCGGCACCGCCGGTGGCCAGCACGGTCGCCTTGGCGCGAATGTAGACGGTCTCGCCGGTTTCGATACAGATAGCGATAACGCCGACGATGGCGCCGTCCTGGTTCTTCACCAGATCAACTGCGTACCATTCGTTCAGGAAGGTCGTGTTGTGCTTAACGTTGTTCTGATACAGGGTGTGCAGCAGTGCGTGACCGGTACGGTCGGCAGCAGCACAGGTACGGGCAGCCTGGCCGCCTTCACCGAAGTTCTTGGACTGGCCGCCGAACGGACGCTGATAGATGCGACCCTGCTCGGTACGGTAGAACGGCAGCCCCATGTGCTCAAGCTCGAAGACCGCTTCCGGGCCAACAGAGCACATGTATTCGATAGCGTCCTGGTCACCGATGTAGTCGGAACCCTTGACGGTATCGTACATGTGCCAGCGCCAATCATCATTCGGATCAGCAGAGGCGATGGCACAGGTGATACCACCCTGAGCCGATACGGTGTGCGAGCGAGTCGGGAATACCTTGGTTACTACGGCGGTCTTGTGACCACCTTGAGCCAGCTGCAGCGCAGCGCGCATGCCGGCACCACCACCACCAATGATGATGGCGTCAAAAGTCAGTGTGCGAATGTTAGACATTTAGTTACCCCAGAGAATCTGCACGCCCCAGACAAAGAACACGAACATGGCCAGACCGCAAACCGCCTGGAACAGGAAGCGGATAACGGTGGCAGATTTGCCAAGCGCCATGGGAGTCAGGTAGTCGGTAGAAATGGTCCACATCCCTACCCAGGCATGCACACTGAGCGCGACCAGCGCCAGGATGCTGAAGATGCGCATCCAGTTCTGCGCGAACAGCCCTTGCCAGTCAGCGTAGGTCAGCCCTGGGTTGCAAATCAGGTAACCAAGCAGAAACAGCACATAAACAGCCAGCAGCACGGCGGAGACGCGTTGCGCCATCCAATCATAAAGGCCGCTGCGAGACAGGTTGGTGACATTCGTTACCATATCCACACCCCCAGAAGAACAATCACAATGGCAGACACCACGATTACTACCTGCGAACCACGTTTGCCGCTCTCCAGGCCTTCACCCACACCTGCATCCATCACCAGGTGGCGAACACCGGCAATCAGGTGGTAAAGCAATGCGGAGACGATACCCCAGACGACCAGTTTGGCCAGGGGGTTCTGCAAGCAGCTCTTGACCTGCTCAAAGCCGCTCTCGGAGCTGAGAGAGGTGTCGAGCATCCAGAGCAGGATTGCAATTGCGACGAACAGGATAACGCCAGAGATGCGATGCAAAATTGACGTGTATGCGGTTACAGGAAGCTTGATTGTCCTGAGGTCAAGGTTGACGGGTCTTTTGCTATTCACGGCTATATTCACACTCATGGCCCTGTGGACAGGGCTGGATTATAGGAAGGTGCACTAGGGCACCTTTAATGACACACACTTCATGCTTCGGGCGAAGCTGTGCAGGCCACTTTGCCGGTCAAGGAGTATAGTGACTTAAACATTTGATTACAACGCAACAACCGGCCGGAAACGCTCTGTTTCCAAGGCACAAAGTGTACTTGACCCGCCCTGCCAAGGTGGTATTGAAACTTTCAATCGCACTGATTTCCTTTCGCCATGTGCAGAATTGACAAACCGATTTATCACCTTATAGTGATGCGGGCCCTGCGTGGGGGGTCACCTTTTCGATACAGCAAAACAGGAGGCCATCAATGGCTGACAAAAAAGCGCAGTTGATCATCGAGGGCGCGGCCCCCATCGATCTGCCGGTCTACTCCGGGACTATGGGTCCCGACGTCGTGGATGTACGCGGCCTCACTGGCGAAGGCGTCTTCACCTTCGACCCCGGCTTTATGGCCACCTCTTCCTGCGAATCCAAGATCACCTACATCGACGGTGACAAAGGCATTCTGCTGCATCGCGGCTACCCGATTGATCAACTGGCAGAAAAGTCTGACTTCCTGGAAACCTGCTACCTGCTGCTCAAGGGCGAGCTGCCCAGTGCAGAGGAAAAGACCAAGTTCGACAACACTATCAAGAACCACACCATGGTTCATGAGCAGCTGAAGAACTTCTTCAACGGTTTCCGTCGCGATGCCCACCCGATGGCCATCATGTGCGGCGTTGTCGGCGCCCTGTCGGCCTTCTACCACGACTCGCTGGACATCAACGACCCGCATCACCGCGAAATCTCCGCCGTGCGCCTGATCGCCAAGATGCCGACCCTGGCCGCCATGGTCTACAAGTACTCCATGGGTCAGCCCATGATGTACCCGCGCAACGACCTGAGCTACTCCGAAAACTTCCTGCACATGATGTTCAACACACCTTGTGACGAGAAGAAAATCAGCCCGGTACTGGCCAAGGCAATGGACCGCATCTTCGTCCTGCACGCCGACCACGAACAGAACGCCTCCACCTCCACGGTCCGCCTGGCAGGCTCCTCCGGCGCCAACCCGTTCGCCTGTATCGCTGCTGGCATTGCCGCCCTGTGGGGCCCGGCACACGGCGGTGCAAACGAAGCCGTACTGCGCATGCTGGACGAAATTGGTGACGTATCGAACATCGAGAAATTTGTCGCCAAGGCCAAGGACAAGGACGATCCGTTCAAGCTGATGGGCTTCGGTCACCGCGTTTACAAGAACTTTGACCCGCGCGCCAAGGTCATGAAGCAGACTTGCGACGAAGTTCTGGCCGAACTGGGCATCAACGATCCGCAGCTTGAGCTGGCCATGAAGCTGGAAGAGATCGCTCGTAACGATCCCTACTTCAAAGAGCGTAACCTGTACCCGAACGTCGACTTCTACTCCGGCATCATCCTGAAGGCGATCGGTATTCCGACCGAAATGTTCACCGTTATCTTCGCCACCGGCCGCACCCCGGGCTGGATTGCGCACTGGAACGAGATGATCAGCGGTCCGTACAAGATTGGCCGCCCGCGCCAGCTGTACACCGGCTCCGAGCAGCGCGATTACCCTTCCAAGTAACGCCTGCCGCAGCTTAAAAATCCCCGCCTTGAGCGGGGATTTTTTTTGCTCGCGAAACTGTGCAGGCAAAGCGCCGCCCAACTGTATGGCTGAGGGCTGAGCATTTCGTGCTTGTATGAAAGGCCATTCATCTGCGCCTGTCGACGCCTTGCACACCCACAAGTGACACCTGCACAGGCCCTGCACCGAGAACGCATCATGTTACCCGCTGATCTTGGCCGAGCCCTGATTGTGATCCTCCTGTGGGGGCTCAACTTTGTCGTCATCAAGATTGGTCTCGACGGGCTACCGCCCATGCTGCTCGGCGCCACGCGCTTCACCCTGGCGGCCATTCCTGCGGTGTTTTTCATCCGCCGACCCAAGGTGCCGCTACGCTGGTTACTCGCCTACGGCATGACTATTTCCTTCGGCCAGTTTGCGTTCCTGTTCAGCGCCATGGACAACGGCATGCCCGCGGGCCTGGCCTCGCTGGCCCTGCAGTCCCAGGCGTTTTTCACCCTGCTGCTGGCTGCTGCGCTGATTGGCGAGAAGGTACGTGCACACAACCTGATCGGCTTGCTGGTAGCTGCGGCCGGCCTGCTGTTTATTGGCCTGCACAGCGGCACCAGCATGACCCTAACCGGCCTGGCACTTACGCTCTGCGCCGCGCTGATGTGGGCCTGCGGCAACATCATCACCAAGCGCGTTGGGCAGGTAGATCTGACGGCGCTGGTGGTCTGGGGCAGCCTGGTCCCACCGCTGCCCTTTTTCGCCATGTCGCTCTGGCTGGAGGGGCCTGCGCGCATCACCCAGGCACTGACACAGATAAGCGGCTCGTCGATTTTCGCACTGATCTACCTTGCCTTCGGTGCAACGCTGCTCGGTTACGGGCTCTGGAGTCGACTGCTATCACGCTACCCGGCGGGCCAAGTCGCACCCTTTTCCATGCTGGTGCCGGTGATAGGTCTCAGTTCAGCAGCGCTGCTGCTGGGCGAGTCACTCAGCGCATTGCAGTTGGTTGGCACTGCACTGGTTATGGGCGGCTTGGTGATTAATGTCTTCGGCGGCCGACTAGGTCGCAGCTCCGCTCAGGCACTGACAACCGCCAGTGTCTCGGATTCGAGCCAGCCAATGATGCGTAACGCATCAGCTCGGGACTGACCACACACCGACGCTTCAGGCAGAAAGCCCGCGCACACCGCCGGGCGCTCCGGCGAGGCAAAGATCGCACAGCGCATGTCTGGCAGTAGCTGTACGCAGGGAACGCCCGCCGGCTTACCCTGCGGCATCCCCGGGATCGGCGAGCTGATCGACGGCGCCGTACAGCAGGCGCCGCACTCAGACCGACACTCCATCAATTGTCTCGCTGCAAACGCGCAATCAGGCTGGAGGTATCCCAGCGCCCACCGCCCATCGCCTGCACATCGGCATAAAACTGATCCACCAGCGCCGTCACCGGCAGCCGAGCACCGTTGCGACCAGCCTCCTCCAACACAATGGCCAAATCCTTGCGCATCCAATCAACGGCAAAGCCAAAATCAAACTCACCATCGAGCATGGTGCGATAACGGTTTTCCATCTGCCAGGACTGCGCCGCCCCCTTACTGATGACCGACACTACCGCCTCACCATCAAGCCCTGCCTGCTGGGCAAAATGCATGGCCTCGGACAGCCCCTGCAAGAGCCCACCAATGCAGATCTGATTCACCATCTTGGTCAACTGACCACTGCCAACCGGACCCATCAACCTGACCATCCGGGCATAGCTGCTAAGCACAGGCCTAACCAGGTCGAATACCGCGGCATCACCACCAGCCATGATCGTCAACTGACCCTTTTCTGCGCCCGCCTGGCCGCCGGACACCGGCGCATCAATAAAGCCGATGCCCTGCGCCTGGGCCAACTCTGCCAGCTCGCGCGCAACACCCGCCGACGCCGTGGTGTGATCCACCATCACCAACCCCTTGTGCGCACCAGCAAACACGCCCTGAGCGCCACAGACCACCTCACGCAGGTCGTCATCGTTGCCCACGCACAGCAGCACAATTTCCTGCTCCCGCGCCGCCTCAGCCGGTGTCGCAGCACTCAATCCGCCAAATTCCTCGACCCAGCTGGCCGCCTTGGTTGCGGTGCGGTTGTAGACAGTTACCTGATGGCCTGCACGCTGCAGATGCCCCGCCATGGGATAACCCATAACGCCCAGACCGATAAATGCGATATTTGCCATGTAGCACCTCGTAGTAGCGACGACCGCCTGTGGCGACTCAAATTATTCAGACCAGCGACGCGCAATTGCCCGCCCCAGCGGCGCTCGGCATAATGAGCGCCCTTTTCATCTTCAGGAGTATTGCCCGTGTTTCAGGTAAATCAGTATTTCGACGGCCAGGTTGCCTCCATTGCCTTCAAGCAACCTGAAGGCGACGCGACCGTAGGCGTCATGGCGGCGGGCGAATACGAGTTCGGCACCAGCCAGCTGGAAATCATGCACGTTATCAATGGCGCCCTGATCGTCAAACTGCCGGGCAGTGACGAATGGAACACCTACAACGCGGGTGACCAGTTCACCGTGCCGGCCAATAGCCGCTTCAATCTCAAGGTCGAGCGCGATACCGCCTACCTCTGCGAGTACCGCTAAGCTAGCTGCCCGGCGCACCCTGCGCCGGGCCTAGGGAAGCACTGATTAATTCCACATGCTCTCTGGCGTTCAGGCCGGGCTGCAATCAAGGCGTGGTTTCGAAGGCATGTCTAGACCTGTCGAGAAATCACAACACAGAGTGCGGCCCGGCCTGAGCGCCCCGCAGGGCGAGCGCTCAAGCATGCATCTGGCAGCGTTGCGCTGCTTGCCAATAGAACCACTATTGACTGCACAGCACGCCTTGCATCTACACGCTTGAGCGCTCGCAGAGAGCGCGTGGAATTGATCAGCGCTTCCCCAGTCAAAACCCCTCTGGCGCCTCGGTCATCCCCTCTCGGTAGCCCTCGATAAACGCCTCCGGCATGCGCTTTGGACGACCGGTGGACAGCTCGATGCACACAAAGGTTGTGCGGGCACGCAACAGCGTCACGCCATCACTCTTGCGCACCAGCTGAAAATGCCGCGTCATACGCAGCTTGCGATCCCAGGTAATAATCCAGGTCGCCATTTCCAGCTCATCACCCTCGTAAGCGGATGCCAGATAATCGATCTCGTGGCGCAGCACCGCCATCGCGCGGTTAAGCTCCCGGTATTCAGCCAACCCCAGCCCCAACGACTGCGAATGCTGCCATGCGCAACGCTCCAGCCAGCGCACATAAACCGCATTGTTTGCGTGCCCAAGTTCATCAATATCATCCGGGCCGACCACAATGGGCAGGGTGTATGGCGTTGGCAAATCCCAATTCACGAGGCGCATCTCCTTGGTTGTGAGCATTGGATGCCCGATGGTACTACAAAGACACCTAGGCAAAGCCTTACTGGGCCAACACACAGGACAATCTCCACCGCTCAAACGAATGCAGGCGAACCATGCAAAACGCGCACGCCTGACGTAGTCTGATAATCAGTATTGGTCACAGGGGCACCTCATGTTCAAACAGTTGAACTTCCCGATTTTGCTTATCCATCCAGCCATCGGCCAGAACAACGTCGCGGGCCGCCAGCTCGACGCTCTGTTTCAGGCGTTGGACGACGAGGGCTTCGAAGTGCTTGGCGCAGAGCACCTGGAAGAAGGCCGTCTGATCGCTGAAGCGCACCGGGGCCTGTCCTGCATCCTGTTTACACCCGAGGCAGTCCCGGATCTGAGCGAGGTTGAAGCCCTGTTTGCTGCGGCCCACTGCCGCTCGCCGGAGCTGCCGATCATGGCGCTCAGCACGCGCCAGAGCATCGATCCGGAACGGCTTTCAGCCCTGCGTGAGCTGCATCAGATTCGCGGCATTATTTACCTGTTTGAAGACACCCTGCCCTTCATCGCCGGCCAAATTGCACGCACTGCGCGCAGCTACCTGTCGCAATTGCTGCCGCCGTTTTTCAAGGCACTACTGGACTACACTGGACGCGCCAGCTACTCGTGGCACTCTCCAGGGCACGGCGGCGGCGTCGCCTTTCGCAAGAGCCCGGTAGGCCGAGCCTTTCACGATTTTTTTGGTGAGAACACCCTGCGCTCGGACCTCTCGGTATCGGTACCCGGACTAGGCTCGCTGCTCGATCACACGGGCCCGGTAGCCGAGGCAGAGCACAACACCGCCCGGGTATTTGGCGCCGATCACAGCTTTTATGTGGTCAACGGCACCTCGACGGCCAACAAAGTCATCTGGCACGCCTATGTCACCCGCGATGACCTGGTACTGGTGGACCGCAACTGTCACAAGTCGATCCTGCACGCGATCATCATGACCGGCGCCATCCCCATTTACCTGACGGGCTCGCGCAACGACTACGGCATTATCGGCCCGATCGCACGCGAGCGCTTCAGCGCCGACCAGCTAGCGGCGCAAATTGCCACACACCCCTTGCTACAGAACCGCCAGACGGCTCCGCGCATTCGCCTGGCCGTACTAACCAACTCAACCTACGACGGTCTGTGCTACAACACCGACATGATTGTTGAGCAATTGCAGGACCGCGTGGAGGTACTGCATTTCGACGAAGCCTGGTTTGGTTACGCCGCCTTTCATCCGTTCTATCAGGGCCGCCACGGCATGAGTCGCAGCCGCCCACGCAACAGCGGCCACCCGCTACTGTTTGCCACCCAGTCGCCGCACAAGGTACTGGCTGCGCTATCTCAAGCGTCGATCATTCTGGCCCGCGACAGCGCCGACCAGCAGCTCGATCATGAGCGCTTCAACGAGGCGTACATGATGCACACCTCAACCTCGCCACACTACGGCATGATTGCCTCCATCGACGTTGCCACCGGCATGATGGCCGGCCCCGCCGGCGAGTCGCTGGTGCAGGAAACCCTGGATGAAGCGCTGTCATTTCGCAGGGCCATGCAACAAAGCGCAGAACAGTTGGATGACGAGCAGTGGTGGTTTGACGTTTGGGAGCCAGAACAGGCACTGGAACGGGACAACCTCGACAGCGCGGACTGGACCCTCGGCAACGGCGCCAACTGGCACGGCTTTGGCCCGATGGCCGACAACTACGCCCTGCTGGACCCTATCAAGGTGAGCCTACTGACGCCCGGCGTCGAAGAAAAAGGCCGCCTGGCCAAGACCGGCATACCCGCCGCATTGGTTACCCGGTTTCTGGCTAACCGTGGCCTGGTGGTCGAGAAAACTGGGCTGTACTCCTTTCTGATCCTGTTTTCCCTCGGCATCACCAAAGGCAAGTGGAGCACCCTGCTGTCCGAGCTGCGTGAGTTCAAGCGCCTGTACGATCAGAATGCGCCACTGGAGAGCACCCTGCCGGACATCGCTGGCCAGCCGCTCTACGCTGGGCTCGGGCTGCGCGACCTGGGCGAACAGCTGCACCAGTGCTACAAGCAGCACGCTTTGGTCCGCCTGCAGCGCAACATGTACACAGAGCTGCCCCAGATGCACCTGCGCCCCGCCGACGCCTACCAGCAGATGGTACGTGGCCAGGTCGAGCCGGTGCCGGTAGAAGCGCTGAGCGGGCGCATGAGCGCGGTCATGCTGGTGCCCTATCCACCGGGTATTCCGGTCATCATGCCCGGAGAGCGCTTCCCTGACGACAATGTGATTGCTGCCTATCTGGACGCCGCCATCGACCTGGAGACGCGCTTCCCGGGCTTTGGCAACGACATACACGGCCTGCGCCATGACCTGATAGACGGCGAGCGCCGCTGGCGGGTGGACTGTCTGGTGGAGTAGCTGAGGGATGCCCGCCAAATCGCGGGCAAAAAAAAGCCGACATCAAGGATGTCGGCTTTTGAAATGGTGGAGCTAAGCGGGATCGAACCGCTGACCTCCTGCATGCCATGC
>CERX01026933.1_pt1 | contig 26463 bp, 22 predicted proteins | sample 350251 | NCBI WGS metagenome assembly CERX01 (sample SAMEA2621044, study PRJEB7988) | marine metagenome | biome: marine biome (ENVO:00000447); feature: deep chlorophyll maximum layer (ENVO:xxxxxxxx); material: "saline water (ENVO:00002010), including plankton (ENVO:xxxxxxxx)" | depth 50 m
GGGATGCCAGATGGCTGGGAATACTGCTATTCAGTATATTCAGAGATCCTGCCTGTAAACTCATTACGTTGGTCACTAAACCCATTGAATCCTCTAGATGTTGATTATGACCCGGATGCAGACGGTTGGTTGGATAGGGATATTCTAGACGCCCCAGCTATTCAAGGCGTCTGGGAGGATAGGGTCTTTTCCCCATTTTCAGATGATCAGCAGTTTGGTAACGGAGCCAATTCCCTTTATTTCACCAATATTATGGAATATCGCAATGGAACAGGACCTTTGGACCCAGACTCCGACTCCGACTCTGTAATTATGAAGCCCGTTATTGTCAATGGAGTAGTCGTGGACTATCGCCAGGACATGAGTCTCTCAGATGGAAGAGAGTTGTTCAAGTATGGGACAAATCCATTGGACAATGATACAGATGGCGACATGATGCCGGATTTCTATGAGTTCTACAGGGGTTGGAACGAGACTAACGATAATTGGTCTTCCTTCTTGAAAATTCAGGTTCAGTGGATTGAAGTTACCCCTCAGAATTGGAAACCTATCCAGTTCTCCGAAGGACAGATCACAAGGCCTCAATTAGAATGGACCTGGTTCACCCATGATGCTACAGACCCTGGCGATGCTACTCAGGATGCGGATAATGATGGAGAATGGGATTGCTCTGGGGGAATCTGTGATTATGTCCCATACAACAACTTCCAGGAATACTACGCGGTTGTAAACGCCACCCTTTCCTCTCCTTCCATAGTTAGGGCATCGGCTCTTTTCGACTGCTCAGGTGAGGATGTCGAAGAGTGGTGGCAACTTCGAGAGACTCTCCTAGGCACTTGTTCAGGGTCCAGTACAGCTGACTCAAATTATCTCAGGATTAACAGGATAAATGATGAGGATATGCTATATGCATTAATAGTCGACGACAATGATGTTTCTTACCAGGATGTGAACTCTAGCGATGATATCACCATGGTTAGCGGGGCTTGGACCGATGAGTACAACAGGATTGCAGGAGATCAATTCCACCTGCCAAACATCGGCCTAGGCGAGTATGCATATGGTTGGTGGATTCTGGACATCGACGGAGATTTGGTCGCAGACGGAACAGATCCTACGAATTGGGATACAGATGGGGACTGGTTAAACGACTTCTTCGAGATAGATGATGACCTGTTGGATGGAATAAGAGGAAATAGCGGATCACCAATTCGCTATGATGACAGAACTTCTTAACTCTACATTTCATTTGCTACCTCCCCCTCACAATATCATGGAAGAAGGCAGGGCCGTTCCTGCTCCGAACTCGGAGGTGAATGAGAAGTTACTTTTCCTAAGAGAAAATATGGTCCATCTGACAAATCAGCTAAGTATGCCAGTACTCGAAGTCGCACTGGTCGTGTCAAAATACATCAGAATTGTACTAGAATCTCTTGAAAATGCGGCACAAGCTGCCGGGGAGGAACTCCCCCAGGCCATCTTAAATCCATTACCAGTGGATTCTGAGAAAGGAAACACCGAACTTCTCGGAATCGAGTCATTTCCCCTAGAGAAACTAATTGACAGGGTAGATAACGACAGAATGGATATCCTAGATACGATGGTCAGAACAATTCTGAACGAGAGCCAAATGGAATTCGTTCCCGCATTACAGGAACTTAGAGATTGGGAATTCGAGATAAGGAAGCAACTCTCCAGTGTCTCTAGTCCGGGGGGCCTTTTCAGCCCACTTTCTCTGAGGGATGATTTCTAGTCTAGACTATTTTGAGATGACGCTACAATCCCACTAGAGACCCACCACGCATCAGCAATGGACCATACGAACAAGAAGGGCCAGAGAAAGGCAGGGATTAACGGAAACTGAATTAAAAACCACTCTCCAGCCTTTCTGTGTTGCCTGTTGAAATGCTGACCAAGGAATAGGAAGGGAACTAGTGAGAGGGCTACTGCGAATAGCGGGCGTACTGCCCCCCATGGTCCGATTCCGCCGCTAAGCTCACTCCAGATCGCAGATACAACCCCAAGAGGCCTGAAAACCTGTTTTTCCGGGGTCTCAATCTGGACCACGTACTCTTCCGCCACGATTCCTGCGAATATCACGAGGGCATGAATTTGCCGACTATTCTAAAACAGAAAATGAGAACTATGGACACTGGTTAGGTGCCCGTGAGTGGAGCAGTAATAGTAACAGGACCCGCTCCTAGACTAAATCCTCATGATGATTTGAACCATTCCGAGGCATCTCCATATGAGTCCATAGAATACTCGTCACCGACTTCCCTAGGGATGCTTTCTCTTCCAATGTGCCAAGTCTGTTGCTCTAGCCAAATCTCTATATCCGTTCCATCTAATGAAACTTCAATCAATCCTCCAAGTGCATTTCCCTCCAATACGAAGGACACCTTCCCAATCGAGGCAGATTGTCTGGAGAGATAGAAGACCGTCCCTCCCTCATGGGCCTTCATTGCCATAGCATCCAGTGCGGTATCTAGGACTCTATTTTCTCTTAGGATAGATAGAAGGCCGTCAATGGAAGGGATTTCTGCCGAAATCATCTCAGAACTTCTTGTCACAGGAAATGAAGATTTCTCTGGAAAATTACTAGGTTCCCAGTCAGGAAAGATCAATCTAACAGAGTCCTTGACTTTGTCGGGATCGTCATGACTTCGGACCATTGTAGAAACACGTACTTTGGGATCCATGCCTTGCCGAATTGCTGGGCATTAATAGGGATAACCAGGCCTGTCCATTTTTCACGAAAATTCAAACCAATTCCAACTCACGATTACCCATGGTCCAACGTTCTGGTCTAGTCTCAATTGCGCTAATATTGATTCCAAACATCATAGTAATTGCATTCAGGGTCCTATCACCGGAACTAGATGACGCTCTTGCAAATGACGATTTAGGGCAAATCTCGATCCACATATTAGCCACGATAATTGGAATAATTCTGGCATTTAGATACTCCCGTGTTCACGATCACGAATTCCGTCGCTCTAAGGCCATAGACGCACTTTCTAGAACCTACAAAATGGAAGATAAGGGCCTGTGGGAAAAGGGAGAAGTAGCTATTCAGAGGCTAGAGATAAGGGCGCATTCTGATTTCAAAGGGAGAAAGGCCTCATTCTCGAGAAAGAGGATGCAGGGTAGTATAGGCCAAATCAATAGAGAATCGCAAGAATCTGAGCATAATGACGACGACTCTGACTATTCTGTTTCTGTGGACGGGATTGAAATCATCAAGGAAAGAAAGGACGAACAAAAATTTCCTGATAGAAAGATTTGGGAGACAGTATCACATTTCTTCTCGTCACTAATCGATAAATCAGCAAATAAGAGAGCAGAAAAGAAGAAACAGGAAGCAAAGAAGAAACAATCCATGACTAAAGAGAGAATCGAGGATTTTCAATCGTTTAGCCCTGATGGCGACTCCCAATGGGTGATTCCTGGCGGTACACAAAGAAAAACAAGATTCTGCAACTCTTGCTCTACGTACAATGACGCAGTTTCAGATTATTGCACATCATGTGGCTCTTTCATGAATTGATGGGGAACGGTTGATATGACTCCTTTCTGGGCCCAAGTCGGGCCTATGTCAGGTAAGCGAGACTATTACGATGTTCTTGGCATTCCCAAGGATGCTACTGGGGACCAAATAAAACAGTCATTTCGTTCATTGGCTAGAAAATTTCATCCAGACAAGAACCCCGATAACCCCGAAGCAGAATCTATGTTTAAGGAGATTCAAGAGGCATATGCAATACTTTCCAATCCAGAGGAAAGGAGAAAATACGATGTCTTTGGTCACGAAAGGCCAGGTGGATCCCCATTTGGATCACGTGGCTTTCAGGGAGTAGACATCAACTTCGATGACCTATTTGGAGGGGGTTTTGAATCAATTTTCAGTCAATTCTTTGGTGGTCAGCAGCAAGATAGATCACATGGCTCCGACCTCCTAGTCAGGCATTCAGTACCATTTCAGGCCGCGATGGATGGTATGGAAGATGATATCGAAATTGAACTGCTGAAGAATTGTCCTTCATGTGATGGCTCCGGATCAAATATCGACGGCGGATCCAGAACTTGTCCCTCTTGCGAGGGAAGGGGTAGGATAGATGAGATTTCGATGATCGGCCCATTCAGACAACGAGTGAGGAAGGATTGCGCCCCATGCAGGGGTTCGGGGCGGATTGTCACTGACCCCTGCTCAGAATGCAAGGGGGATGGTAGATCATTACAGTCAATTCGAGTAAAATTCTCAGTTAGCCCCGGAATTACATCTGGCAATCGCCTTAGAATGCGCGGACAGGGCGAAGCCCCAAATTCTCTAAACGGATATCCGGGCGATTTATACATCGAGATAGAGGTAGAAAAACACTCATGGTTTGAAAGAGACGGAGCAGATCTCCTAATGGCACTTCCACTCAGTTTCGCTGACCTAACGCTGGGCACGACCGTAGAGATCCCACATATCGATTCTGAAAATCTGAAAATAAAGGTCCCCCCTAGCTCTAATCCTGGCGAAACTATCACTATTCACGGAAGAGGCTTACCATTCAATAGCAACTCTTCTAGAAGGGGCTCAGTTACCGTAGTTCTTAGACTTCAATCCCCAAAGAAGACTACTCGTTCTCTCAAGAATAAGATCAAAGAAATCAGAGCAGAACTGGAGGAATCAATTCCTCCAGTAGAAGAGAGAATTAGAGAAGAAGCCAATTCTAGAAGGAGACGCTAGTGTCATTCTTCCTCTAATGCAATGGTCTTTGCAGGTACTGCTGCAACCGGACTTCCCTCAACTATGCCAGAGATGTGAATTTCTGCCTCTGGAGCCTTACCAAGGACCTCTAATCGAATAAATGTCGTAGTTCCCTCTTCCAGATTTCCAAGGTATATTTCATCATCCTGAAACATCATCTCTGGAAAGACCTTGTCAATTTTTATCGGCTCGCCAAGCGGAGAATTAATCCTAATCGCCGCCATTTCCCATTTGGTTCCGCCCGTCTTAATTCCGATTAGAAATGAGCCGAAACCACCCTCCAGTCGCCACAATGAGATATCTATATTTTCCGTGAAATGTCTTATCTCGGGATTTCCGAGCTCTTCAGAAATTACAGCCCAAGAGCCACTGCCTAGAGTTGAAAGTGCTGCATTAATTTCCTCATAATCCACATTTCCCCTATCAGCGGAGAATCTCTCCTTCAGTAAACTCAAGACCTGTATCTCACTCTCTTCCAATTCGCTACTACTAAAAGCCGAAGTTAGGATATTTCCTCTGTTCCACCAAATAACTACTAGCATTGGCAGAATCAGGAAAAAACCAGCGAATAGATAGAAAGGAGCGAACATCCAAGCCAGATTCACATACTCTCCCGATTCATCGAAATTACCCATGTTCCTTATCGTGAATCGATAATCCACCTCTCCTTCGTAACTTCCTAGTCTCTCCAGTCTTATGGCATGGAATCCTTGATCCAGTGAAATCTCGCCAATGCCTTCATTGGCATACTCTTCTATTGACCAAGTACTTTGATTGAGCCTTTGTAAGCTAATGCTCACTGAATCGTTTCCAGATACAGAGAATCTAATTGTTGTCCAGTTTGAAGATGAAATCTCTAGCGCATACAGATCAACGGAGTCATTCAATTCGAAGGTTCCAAGAATAGTAGAATTATTTTCCGGCACTACTATCCATTCGTCTCCAACTCCGTCTGAATCCCATATTGTTGGAGGCGAGTCTAAGTCCTCTTCAATTAGAAACTCCGAATCAGCAACAGCACAATTTGTCAAGGAAATCATCGCAAGTACCGCTATAGAAATCGCGAAATGCCGCCCCACCATAGTTCCCGCGAGAAGAACTAGGCCTTAGAATCCTTCAAGCGAAATGCTTCCATCGGCTGTCGATGGAAGAGCGGCCCCTAGCTAGGAGCACTATCTCTAGAGACAGGTTCTCCAGACTGTTCTCTATCGGTGACAGGAATTCTCCTGAATCATTTTCTCCCTGCCTTATCGTGGGCGATAATGACCCCGAATTGCCAATTTCAATCGCCCCCTTACGTCTGAAATTAGATAACTCAGTCATCCCTTCTTCAATGGAAATATCTACACGTGCAAAATTGTGCTTCCCATTCGATAGAAAAGACACATGGACAGCTTCTCAGGGCCTATCTCTTCCACCGAGCCTAATTGAGTCAAACTCGGGAGAGTTCTCCTCTGGATCTGAGTTCTTACCAGTAACTTGGAGCTCTTTGCATCATGATACTTCCTTACTAAAAACGAACCTCCAGCCGTCGATAATCGCCTTGATGGACGCTCCACAGCTTTCGAATAATACTGGTTTGATTGAAAAAGCACTCCTTACCATCAGAACCAACTTCCCATCTTCACTAATTTGGGCTCCTGGAATCTCGGGTCCCGACAACTGCGCGCTACTTTCATGGATGGGTGTTGACGTTTTTGATCTGGCTAGATCAAGACAAGCCTCGTCACTAGGTGTACTATTGACTGAATCGGGTCCAAGACTCCCCGAGCCTTCAACCATGGAGGACTCTTCAATTGACTCTCAGTGCAAAATATGGATGAATGCGATATCATCAACTAGGTCTGCAATTAGGGCAGGATCTTTGAGAGAGTTAGCTGAACTTCAGAGCAAATCTAGTCCTAGGTCAGTTGAGCATCTTAGGAGGCACGATCAATTTTCTTTCGAGAAATCGAAAAAACTAGGTTTGACAAATAGCTCAGTACAGTTTGGAACACAATTAAGGTGTCACTCATTCGAGAGTAGGAACGATGTAACAATCCGTCTTTGGAGGGAGCGAATCTCAGAGAAATATGAGCCTCCTATGAGAATGAGGGACGTTTTGGTATTGCTTCCTTGTTCAGCAAAGAAGCCCTACAGGCTATCAAAAAGCCATTCTAGATTTAGGAAATCAATTGGGAGTCGTAGAGTGCATGAGGTCATGGTCACCTCTCCCCTAGGGTTAGTTCCTAGGGATTTGGAGGATATTTGGCCTGCAGCACACTACGATATCCCTGTAACGGGAGATTGGGATGAAGATGAACTATCGATTATCAGACAGATGCTTAGTAGGCTCGTTGAAAGGGTTGGTTATTCTTCAATCATAAATCACTCCGGAATAGAAATCGGCTTAGATGAAATCAATGAAATCGATACTAGGGCAGGGGAATCAGCAGGCTCAAAGGACTCTCTAGCCAGACTGAAGGACGCTATATCTTCATCTTTCGAAAATGAGTCGGGAGATTTAGATTTCAGCCCCAGAGAGGAGAAGTTGAGATCTATATCTCGGTTTCAATTGGGTTCGGATGAATGGCTAGATGGTTGTCAGATTCGAGGGAGGCCACCAATCTTCACCATCTCGAAAGAAGGGGAACAGATGGCAAAATGGGATCCCAGAAGGGGCAGGTTTCTATTCTCGAAGGCTAGTCTCAAGAATCTGTGGAGTCTTGGCATTCTTAGGAAAGTGGAACTTATTCCTGGAATTGAGTGGAAAGGGGATATCTTTCCGAATATGATTGAGGATTATGACCCTCATATCCTTCAGAGCGACGAATTAGCGGTATTCCAGGAAGGTGAACTCCTAGGCTCTGCTAGGGCAGTTGCACCAGGTTGGGAATGGCCATTAGGACCAGGAAAACTGGCTAAGTCGAGACATAGGCTTTGACTCAATACCAATGTCATTCGCGGCGTAGCGGTTAAAGAGGGACAGCAAGTCGCCGGGCTCCTGAGGTATACGATTGTCTAGGATGCACAGTAAGGGAAAGGGGGCCAGCGGTTCCAGAAAACCCCATTCTCAGTCACCCCCAGAGTGGTCAAACTCTGACAAGAAGGAAGTCGAGGAGCTAATTCTTCAACTCTCTGAAGAAGGAAATTCCAATGCATCAATTGGCACCATACTTCGGGATAAACACGGAGTTCCTAACGTAAGGCTGGTGACTGGAGAAAGAATTTCCCAAACTCTAGAGAGGCTAGGCAAGTCTGGAAAACTCCCAGAGGATCTCATGAGCCTGATGAGGAGGGCCTTGAGATTGATTGACCACCTGTCTCAAAATTCTAAGGATATCCATAATAGAAGACAACTAGAACTATGCGAGTCCAAGATTAGACGACTTTCTAGATACTACAGGGAAAACAATCAGATTGATTCGGATTGGACATATAAGAGAGATCAGCTAAGGTTGATGGTCGAGTAATCACTAGAGATTTGTACTCCCTCTCAATCGAGGCTTCGTGACAGATTTAGCAGAGCTGGATATTTTCTCCCCCATTCGGGAGCCATTCCGCAACTTTGCTAGAGAGGTTCGTAATAGAAACAAAAAGACAATCCTAATTTCAGAATCGAGCATAAGTGGCGCATTAACTCTCGCACCTATCGAAGCGGCACTTCTTGATTCGTCCCTTCCTTATCGTAGGAGATTCACGCATCAAAGTCCAGATTCAGGGACATTCGTGCATTTGGCCGAAGAATCAGGTAAAGGAAGAAACCCGAATAACGGCATTGCAATCTCTGAATACGTCGTTGAAGGGCTTAGGGGTAGTTCAGGAGATTCTAGGAAGGGCCCACTATCTACTGTTGCACAAGCCCATTTTCTCGCTACTGAAATTAACCCCAGCAGTGAAAGACTCAGAAGGCTCAGACCTTGGATTCTATCGGGAAATTGGATTGGCGACTCACTTGATAGGACATATGATCCAGTTTACTCCTTCCTACGAGACTATCTTTCCGAACAAGGCGTAGTCAGAGTAGTTCCGGTAACAGAAGTAAAATCTCCCGAGTCTGGTAACTACCCTTGGATTGAAGATACTGATTTATCGAGGGCAACTGATCTTTGGCAAACCTCCAATTTAGAGAAAAGGGAACGAATAATGGGGGAACTGGCTATGCCAATTTTCAATTCCAAGGCCATTTCAACGACTAGAGTCGAGGAACTTCTCTGGCATTGCGTTGTTGCCCCAAATTGGGACTCAGACCTATCATCTCAGATTTCCAGGGCTAACTCACTTTGGGATGTAAAAACACCTCTAGAAGCAGCCAACCAGATCGCAGATTTGCTTATCTCGATTGGTCAGATATGACTATTCTATCCGTAGAGTGCTTCCGCATGCAGGGCAGTCGATCCTCAGTGGCCTGATGTCTGACTCTACAGGAACCTTCTTCCCACACGAAGGGCATCTCACCATTCCGCCCTTGTTCGAATTTCTCTGGACACCTGTATCCTCAATAACCGGGGAAATTACTGAAGCGGGGAAAACAAGGAGAATACTGGAACTAACCACTCCTAGGACTATTGGCATAGGTAAACCGAACCAGTAAATGGATAGCGATAGAACCCCTAGAACTCCGATCATTATCATACTAGGCGCTCTTGTTCTCCTCCTGGTTAGGGCCATGCCGATTCCTAGTGCCAAGCAAAGAGCAAATACTGAAATCATTGCAGATATCAATGGGCTGAAGAGGAGCGCGTTTTCGGCGCCAAACTCCATTCTGAAATCAGTGTCGGATTCGATATCGGAACTTTCCATAGTGATAATTTCCATCAAGATCCACCTCCTATGTGTGTAATCTATGTCGTCATTGTCTAGGTATATCCCTCCAAAACCAGAAAGCATTCCGGTTCTTATCTCGAATGAGAGCCCCACATTGTCCCAGAAATCATAGCCCCCCGGTCTTACAAAATCCTCAATCAGTGCTTGTCTAGAGCCACTATCGGATACATAGTAAGTCGACGAAACTCTTAGTGAAATTGCATCCGAATTAAATGCTCTAGAAGCCCCCAAGTCTATACTAATCTCCAAAGGCCCGAAGTTGACTGGGTCCACACCAAAAACAGATTCTGGATCAACCATCAACCCACTTGAAAGGAATGATTTCAAATCGGTCTTAGAGCCTCTAAGATGAGTTTCTAACGCTGCGAGTTCTGAGTTGTCGACCCTCCCGTTCTGCTTCTCCGAAGAGCTGACCTGATCTGAAAATGTGTTCAGATTCCTCCACCAACTGTTTGACCCAAGACTCTTATTTCCAATATTGTCCAAACCCCATCTCATCCATTGGGACATAGCACCGTCGAATGATATGGTCGTCTTCCTCTCGATCGAGTTACCGTCATATTTGCAGTTGATTTCAACATCAAGTCCCGAACCTCCAGTCCGGGGAGGCTCTTCCTCAGGATACCAGCTATTGTCTCCTGTGTCCTGGCCAAGTGTAATGTCATGAATTTTATTAGCCTCAATTACTAGTGAACCCTGAAGAGTAATCTGGAAATCCGTTCTAACTGAGCCCCCGCTGCTCTCACTTGGATCCCAAACAAATGTAACATCAACCCAGTCTTCGTTGGAGTTAACAATCGGGCTTTCGGATATTTCTACATTCTGAACCATTAGGCCACCTGATGAAGAAGTCCATATTCTATCCCCGAAGCCAGAACTCAGTCGGACCGGAAAGAAAACTAGGCTTCCCTTGACACTAGCATCACGAATCTCCACATTTACTAGCGGGAATGACATTGACATCGCAGCCGCATACTCTTCTGAACCCCAGTAGAAGTTGATTCCAGATTCACTACCGGGGTTTGAAAAAATCATACTCCTGACCGAGAGTGTGATTTCGATCTTGTCATTTTTTGAGTATTGACCGTCTTGCACCTCTATTGGTACAGATAGCTCCCCGGATTCGCTAAGGTATACTGACGGTAACTGTCCCGAGCTTTCGTAAGTGTTTCCACCGACCTTTACTACAACTGTCGCGTTCGCAGTAACCCCGGTTGAGTCCTTCACTTCGTATGGTATGGTGAAGGTCCAAGTCCCCGAAGAATAACTCCCCGCTTCCCCCCAAACGATCATCCAGGTGCCAATTTCAACCTCGCCAAAAACCGATGAAGTAACTTCCATGGTCTTCTCATCATCTAATTCAGCAGAGAATGGGGTCAATTGCCCGCTATCTGCGTCTCCGATCAAGAATAGATTGAACTCATCCGGAGATTCACAGCAGTCGTTGCTTTCTTGGGCATTGGCCATCATTGGAGAAAAAACTACCACTATCATCATCGAGGAAAAAATGGCTGCGAATCTTGAACTGGCGCCTTCCACGCCACTCTGATTCGGACTGGCCCCTTCAATGCCACGCAAACTTTCAATGAAAAATGCCAGTTTAAACTAATTTCATCTTTACTAATTGTGTAGCCATAGTAGCCTAGCAATCCCCTCTTGAATTCCCTCGAATCTAGCAAAACCTACTCTCTCAAGTTGGTATACTTCGCCCTCCGTAAGTTCAAAATCCTCTAGAACGCCCTTTACCTCAGAAATCTCCTCACCATCTGGGACTGAAAGTATCGCTTCTAAGGCAATTTTCTCCGGAATCCAATGTACTATTTTCCGGTCATCGCTCCTATCGAGCGACTCTATGGTTGCAGATGACTCAGAGATTATGATGTCTGCGAAGTCTTTCAGTCTCAGCTTTCCTTCAACAAAGTCACTCTCTTGAATCGAAACAGTCATGCCAACTTCCCACTCCCTGAAACCCTTTATTTCTCCGTCTGGATGTCTTTCCATCATTACTCTTGAGGCGACATTCTTGGAAATAATCTCAAGACTTTTCGGATTCGAGACGAAAACTCTTCTTTCGGAAGACGCGTCTATTATTCTTGAATTAAATGATTCCAGTGTCTTCAGTGAGATTGAGATGTCCTTCTGTGTTAGGCCAACCTCTTGCCAAAGCTCGGCTAGAGAGCCAGGATCAAATCCACGACGCCTCAGTGCTCTAAGTGTCGGGAGCCTGGGATCGTCCCATCCCGAGAATTTTCCCGATTCAATTGATGAGGACATCCCAGAGGTAGAGAACCCTCCGAATTCATGGATCTTCACTCTTCCCCAATACAATGGCTCAGGGTAATCCCAACCAAAGTGTTCGTAAAGAATAGTCTGCTTTCTTGTGCTGTCCATCAAATCCTTTCCTCTGATTATGTGCGTCACTCCTTGAAGGCGATCTTCAATGGCGCTTTGGAAATCTAACAGGGGCCAGACCTTGTACATGTCTCCAACTATTGGGTGCGGTGAATGCTGAATCCTCAGCGCTGGCCAGTCTCTCAAGGCAGGATTCGACATATCCATCCCTGTCTTTACCCTGACAACTGCGCCCCCTTCGCCAATCTCCCCGGAGTTCATTTTATCCCAATCATCCATGTTCCGCTGAACGGACTTTTCCCTACAGGGGCAGTTAGTCTTGGAAACTCTGAACTCACGAAAATCCTCAGCAGTACATTCGCAGACATATCCAAAATCTCCAACCAACATCTTCTCAGCGTATTGGAGATAAATTGGCATTCGTTCGCTAGCCCTAATCACCACATCTGCTGCCTTTCCCGACATCCATTCGAACTCTTCCTGTATCCAATCATAGGCATCAACCAATGGTGGTTTTACCTTAGTATCGGTGTCATCAAACCTGAGTACAATCTTGCCTTGATATTTTTCTGCATACAGGGAATTGATTGCTACTCCTCTTGAATGTCCTATCGATAAAGGGCCATTAGGATTAGGGGCGAATCTCAGGATGACTTCTGAGGTATTTCCTGGAAGGTCCCTAAGGCCCTCATTTTTCTTTTGCCTCTCTCTATTGAGCGCCTCTGGAGCAAAACCTTCCAACTCTTTCCGAACCTCATCTATCCCATCTTCACAAGCAATAGAATTAGCTCTTGTTACTTCTTTCTCTACCAATGATAGTAGGCTCTTTACACGGGATCTCAGTTGTTTCCTCTCTGCAAGGACCCTTCCAAGAACGCTTCCCGACTGTCCTTTGCCGTTGTATTCTATGGCGTTCTGTAAGGCATACTTGCGCACAGCATCTCGATCTTCCAGACCGAAAACTTCCTCCTCAGTCATATTTTACATCTGAACCAGACATTGGTTACATTTCACCATTCTTGCTATTACCATTCATCGAGGGCTGATTGAAACACCCCGTTTCGTTCATTCGTTCTGGTTTGAATGGGGCGATTGTGTATCCTTCTCCAGGTTCTATTTACGTTAGCCCAGTTTCTTCTAATACAATTGGCGAGAACTTCTTCCTGGCACAAAATCTCTAGAGCCTCCTTGGTCTTGGGGTCTGAGGGATATCCAGATCCTAGGTCAATATTCAATTCCCGAGACAGATCTTCCATTACTGAGTCTCTGCTTACCTTAGCAATGATGCTTGCTGCAGCAACCACTTCATCTCTGGTATCCATCTTATGCTCAGAGTAAATTTTGCATCCATGCCAACTATCTCCGAGGGTCCTGGAAACCCCTCTGCCGAATCTGTCCGCATTAACGTCACATGCGTCGAGAAATATCTCGAGACTCGTCTCGGGTTCAGCCGCATCTTCTATTGCTTCGGAAAAGAGGAGTACCTCCAATGAATTCAGACTCCCGTCATCCATCCACTCGTCTATTCTTTTCGCATCACAATGTACCAAACCAACGCTCCAGTTCAATGATTCAGAGTATGATAAAATCTCTTTATACAAACGCTCTCTATTCCTTTTACTCAGATTCTTCGAATCATCGACTCCTAAATCTCTGAGAATCGATCTATCACTTTCAGGAATATTTAGCGCTGAGACGACTAGTGGACCTATGGCCGGGCCCCTGCCGGCCTCGTCCACCCCTATATGACGTGCAAGCATGCCTATCCCAAGAGAACTAATTCCATGAAAACTACTGTTTCCTGACTCAAAATAGGGAAAATATCATGTCATCGCTCTTCGCTCGCAGGCCATGGGACCCATATGGCCCTTCAAGAAGAAGAAACCCTCGAAATCGAAAGTATCTCGTACTAATTACATGAGGAATGTGGTTGAGTATGAAAAAAAATCTGGAAAGAAAGGAGAAAAAAAGGATGACAAAAGCCATCTGGAAAACAAGAAGTTCTTGAACGCAATGAAACTTCTCTCTAAAGACGAAGATACGGACTAGGAAATTGGGTCAGGTACTATCTTGTATATGGCCTCTAAGTCAATCTCCCCTGCTTGAATCGGAGATTTAATCCCGAAAAGGCCGCTGACTTTCGGATCAATCTCTCCGAATTCCCCAATCTTCTCACCTTTAATGAAAACATAGCTACCTCTGCCAGTTATCCAAGGTCCACTATCCGCGTCTATCGGTCCGAATTCAACATCATCCTGAATTGCTCCCATATCTCGAAGAAGGGCCTGGGCAATTCCCTTTGAAGACGTGAATCCGCTGCCTACTTCTGCACACGCCCAAGCCGCTCTTTGGAGATTCTTTGAATCCCGGATAACGTCCCCTAGTTCGTAAACCCTCTGTGGCAGCTCGTGATGACGATTGGCTGCAAGCAGCCTTAGTAGCGAGGGCAGAATGTATTGTCTTAGAAGAGTATGATCGGATGTTATTGGATTTGCAATCTCTGTAACAATTCCTTCATTTGGCCATCTAACATTTTCGAACTGGTCTCTTTCGTTTGAAAGGGTCAGGCTCTGTACCTCTTGCAAACCACATGCTCTCATGCTCTCGCCAACTCTCCTCTTCAGGTTAGAGGTCTTCAATGGAAGTGAATCAAGATGCGTCGTGGAAAGCTTCAGCGGAAGATTCTGGAAACCGAAACCTATTGCGATATCTTCCACAATATCGACGGGGTGCATTATGTCACTCCTCCATCGAGGCATTTTGATTAGATGCTCAACCTCTCCAACAACGCAGTCGGACCATCTTCCCCTCTCGTTGGGCCCATCTGTTACGGTACGACTTTCTTCTAATGTACCGCCCATTTTTTTGATTGAGGATGACAAATCTTCAGAGCCCAATTTAATTCCGAGAATTTTCTCAATTAGACTATCGGGAACTCGATGAATTATGGCTTCTCCTTTCGGATACAAGTACTGCTCTCCATCAGTATCATTTAGTTGGATGCTCTCAATCTCCCCTCCCCTCTCAGACATAGAAAGACAGACAAGTAGTAGACATGCTTCACACGCTCTTCTATCCCAGCCTGTTACATCGATGAAGAAGTCAGTAGTTTCTTCGCTTACTGTGGTGTGACTTCCATTGATTATCGGGGGGAATGATAGCACCTTATCATCAGAGTCCAGAATTATAGGGAATTCCTTCAGACCATCCATAAGATTGGCATATTCTATTCCCTTTGGATGCTCTGCAAGTATTTTCTCAATGCTCATCTCCTCCATACTAGAAAGAGGGACGAAGGAAAATTTCGAAGGCACAGTTGTTACTCGAAATGGAGGTTTCAGTGTGTTGAGGTCATGGACCCCAATCGATGCGAACCTTCGCTTCCTCCCGAGTGTCATATGCAGCTTTTCTTGATGGTCCATCAAACTCTGGATGAAATCTCCCTTTTCGTCAGAATCAGAACCAGTATCTACGGCTCTAACCACCGCTCCCATTACAACTGGCCTAACACTTGCCAGTTCAGGTTCAACTGTAAGAGAAATGCCGCCAGTTGTAACAGCCAGGTCCGCATCTTCTTCAGTTAGACAGAGGAATGATCTGGATGCCCTACTCATAGTCTCATGACTTAGTAGGTCTGGACGATCGGGAAACACCTCTACTTCTACCGACTGTTCGTCGTTCCTATCAACGGGACAACCAATATCGGGGAGCCAATCTGACCATTCTTCCCATCTGTGCTCAATTCCATTGATCTTCTGTACAAATTCGAGAATCGAGTGTTTGAAGTCCAAGGTAGGCATCAATTCACCCTAGTTCTAACCACATTTTCAGCGGACGTTCATATCCCACAAGCCTTAGTCCGGATATTGCAGCAGTATCATAGTCATCGGCTCTGAGATTCCTCCTTCCAATCCTATCTATTCGATCAACTCCGATGTCTCTCATCCAACCTCGTATTTCTCTCCCAAGATTCTCAATCTTTGAATCCACGCTGCCACCCATGTGAGGGGATACTACAGCCGTACAACCAGATGCTATGGCGATTAGCATATCCTTGGCCTGCGGCTCGAAATCGATTTCCAGCATCACGAACTTACCCGTCTCACCAATCCCCATTGCCTTCGATGCAAGACCGATCTTTGGCAGGGAGGATGCAAGTCTGGAACCACTAGGGGTTGAACAAATTACCACTGCACCATCTAGATCCAAGTCCATCACTAATCTGAACACTCTCTCAATTCTGTCAATCCTTCCCCTAAGCAGAATAATTGAGCTGTTATCCATCCTACTTCTCAAAGAAATCACCATAGCCTCAATTTCTGAGTCATTGAGCCCGGGAAAATCAGTAATATCCAAAATCAGTCCCGAGCAATTTCTCACAGAGTCGATTGACTCTGCGTATTCTCTCACGCCTACGAGAAGCAGGTCGTTAGTTCTGGTTTCGGAGCGAACAATTGCTGGCGCTGTCACTCCGTCCCACTCTTCTGAACCCAATGTAGTCTGACAGCTAATTAGCCAGGGAATTTCTAGTAGCGCACCTTCTGCCCCTGAGTCGTTCTGGACAAGAAGGGTGTAGTGATCCAGTACGGCATTCTCTGCCAGAGAGTCTTCATTGGGGTGCAGAGAAATCTTCTCAAACCCTTCTAGAATAGAACACTCGGGGGCCTCATCCTCTCTATGAATTACATCTCCCGGTTCTAGAACCAATGCATCCTCGTTTAGTTCAAGTCCCATTGGCTCTAGAATTTTTGAGAACTCCTTTATTTCTGACTTCTTTATGGATCTCATCTCTATTCCATCTGGCGGAGGAGGGCAGCTACCAGAGACAATAATCCTCCCTCCAGTCATTCCGATTCCAGGGTCCGATCCTACTGAACCCATAACAATCACAGTACCTCCAGACATTCTAGAGCCCAGGTAGTCTCCTGCATGACCTCTGACCGTCAGAACTCCTCCTCTCATGGCCGAGCCTGCTTCACTTCCAGAAGAACCTTGGATGGTAATCTCGCCCCCTTGCATCCCAAATCCCGCCTTGTCTCCTACATCCTTCTCAACCACTGTCTTCCCTTTGACATGGAATGACGCCGCCATTGAACCAGTACTTCCTCTGAGAGTTAGAGTTCCACCTCTATTTGCAGCTCCTACTAAGCTCCCTAAATTGCCCAAGCATAGTACCTTGGCCCCTTCCGGTAAGTGTGTTAGTACGCCAAACTCTCCATCCTTAGGCCTCTCGTCTCCTGCTCTTCCCCATCCAATTTTCACTGGCCTGCCTTGCTCGAGAGCCTGCTCAACGTATCTATCCAGATCTCTATTGAGTTTCATACTCTTTATTGCCAACTCCTTCACTTTGCCTCTCCCCTTTGTAATGCTCTGTAGTCAGAAGGAGGCGACTTATTATTGACTCTTCCCGAATTCGCTATGTTGATATGCGTCCTTCAGACTAGGAACTCCATAGGCAATGAAATGGGGATTCGATAATGGGAACCATAAAAGTGGCAATAAATGGATTCGGAACGATAGGTAAACGTGTAGCAGATGCAGTAGACGCACAAGATGACATGGAAGTTGTTGGTGTTACCAAGACTGGCCCGAGCTTCGGTTGTGAACTGGCAATTAAGAAGGGCTTCCCCCTTTATTGCACGTTTGACAATCAGGAAAGAATCGCCCTCTTTGAGAAAAAGGGATACGGTTGCTCGGGAGGTCTTTCCGATCTTCTTTCAATCGCAGATGTCGTTGTGGATTGCGCTCCAGGAAAATTGGGCGCTGAGAACCTAGAGAAATATCGTTCTGCAGGTGTAAAATATATTTTTCAAGGAGGAGAAAAACACAATCTTACAGGCCTCTCTTATACTTCATCCGCTAATCACAAGGAGAATATTAATGCTGAAGGAACAAGAGTAGTTTCTTGCAATACTACTGGGCTATCTAGAACTCTTGTACCACTATTCGAGCACTGTGGGTCGTTGAAAGTTGAGTGTACAATGGTTAGGCGTGCTGCTGATCCAGGAGATTCCGGTAAGGGACCGATAAATGCGATAAAACCTGTTCTCAAGGTCCCGAGCCATCATGGTCCCGATGTGATGACTGTAAAACCTGAGATCGAGATAAACAGCCTTGCGGTAGCAGTTCCAACCACAATAATGCACGTTCACTGTATTATTGCAGATTTGCCCAAGGGTCACGGCCTATCTACAGAGTCGATAATCGAACTGTGGTCGAATACCCCGCGGGTAATCATCATGAATGGTGCCGATGATAGAATTCCTACTACGGCAGAGGTCATGGAGATGGCCAGGGATATTGGTAGGAAATGGGGAGACTTGCACGAAATATTCGTTTGGGAGGATGGGGTGAAACTTGTGGGAGACCGCCTGTATTACTTTCAAGCCATACATCAAGAGAGCGACGTAATCCCCGAGAACGTTGACTGCATAAGGGCACTAATGGGCGTTGAAGAAGACTGGAGGAAATCGGTCGAAAAGACCGACTCAGCCATCAGTACTTACTATTCTACATGATATGCATGGCCAGCCCGGAAAGAGTCAATAGTCAAAAGAGGCCCTATCCTCCGAAAAGCGAATGACTTCTGCAAAATCAATTTACTTTGCAATTTCATTGATTTTACTTTCATCTATTTCTTCTGCAATTTCAATTAAAAGTATTAATGACGAAAGAGCACAATCCACGCCCTCGATAATATCAGAAAATAATTGGGTAGTTCTTCATAACCCATCTATCAGCCACTACCAAATTAGTGAGGCTACAGGATTAATACACTCCCCATTCGGAAAGTTCGATCCTCTGACTGAACCCTCCCCACTAGGGCCATGGGAGGAGGCGGGTCTATCCGTATCTAATGATGGAAGTTTTTTCATCGTACAGTCACATAACTCTGACTTACAGGAACTAGAGGACTCACTAAATTTTCTCGGAATACAGATTATAGATCATTTTCCAGATGATTCCGTTGTCATTAGCATTGCACCAGGGAGAACAGATGATCAAATCAACACCATCCGAGAATTGAATCAAGTTAGGTGGATTGATAACTTTCCAGCGATGTGGAAGATTTCTAGTTCACTGTACCCGTTAATGGGACTCGATGGGGCCTTCATTGACCTCGACATCACTCCTTCTCCATCTAACTCTCCCGTTGACCTATCGAATCTTGAAAGAGAACTTTTTGAGAGAACGGGGGAATTACATCTTCAGTCTCATTGCGACAAATATCTGTGCAAGGTAAAATCTGCTCAAACATCCCTGATATCCTCGCTTGCTACCGATTCTCGCGTTCTAAGGGTGGAGATGGGGCCCGTCCTGACAATACACAATTCAAATGCTAGTATAATCTCAGGAGTTGACTATGCAAGATCACTATCGGAATTAGATTTACGGGGAGAGGGAGAAGTCATAGGCATTTCAGACACTGGTCTTGACGTAGATCACGGGGACTTTGGGAATCGTCTCAGAAATCCAATTTACAACTTATTTGGGCCAGATAGTTCTGGTGCTGACTCCAATAGTGGCCATGGAACTCATGTTGCCGCCACTCTGTTGGGTGACGGGACTGGAGACCCAAATTCTACCGGTATTGTCCCAGAGTCTACATTTCATTTCTACCAGTTAGAGGTAGATAGTTCTGGAATACTCGCGCGCTGGGGTTCTCTATACGATATGTTCGAACACTCTTTCCTGAATGACGCAAATATCCATACAAATAGCTGGGGAAGCGAGAGCCTCGTCGGAGAGTATACTTCGGATTCTAGATCGATTGATCTGTTCACAAACGACTATCCTGAGATGTTAGTAATCTTCTCATCGGGAGATATGTCAAACTCGGGAGTCGCATCTCCGAGCACGGCAAAGAATTCCCTCACTGTAGGCGCTTCCACTACAGGCGCATTTGGCTCTCAATCCCCGGGTCATGTCTATGACGAATCATCAACAGGCCCCACTTCCGACGGTCGAATAAAGCCTGAATTGGTTGCTCCAGGTGTTATGATCTGCTCCGCTAGAGCCCAAGAGGCCGGCCTAACTACGGGGGGTATTTGCTCAGAGTCGATGCATTCGGATGGAACAACTCCGCTCTATATGACCCTGAGTGGCTCTTCTATGGCAGCTCCGGTGGTCGCAGGCGCTTCAGCAATGGCACGACAATTCCTAAGAGAAGAAGTTGGACTTACTTCTCCAAGTTCCGATTTGATCAGGGCAATACTCGTAAACGGTGCCGAAGATATTGGAGAATTAAATGTCCCAAACTCTGGGGAGGGTTGGGGCCAACTAAATATCTCAAACAGTATTTTTCCTCGAAGCAACGGAATCAACCAAACTCTATTTTTGGATCAAGATAGAAATCTTCTGCCCGGCCATGGTTTCATCTATACCTTTGAAGTCTCTGGGAATAACGAACTTGATGCTACCCTATCTTGGAACGATAGGGAGGGTTCTGCATCAGCAGATCAGAATACAAGTCGACTAGTAAACAACCTAGATTTAGTAGTGACATCACCTTCAGGAGAGGAGTTCAATGGAAACGACTTCGCAAATGGCTTTAGTCAGTCATCTGGAAATATAGATAATTTGAATAATCTAGAGAGAGTCAAGATTGCTTCTACTGAATCAGGAATTTGGACCGTCAAGATAGGACATTCCGGAGGATTCTCTCAAGACTTCTCACTAGTTGTTTCTTCCAACGCAATTGAGTTGCAAGAAGCCGACTTAACAGTAGTTCCCAATTCCATTTTCAGTTCAGAAACTAGTCCACTAAAGGGAGACACAATTTCCATGCAACTTTCTTGGATTAATCAGGCCGCGGCACCAACTGGCCAGTACTCAATATCTCTGGAAGATATGACCGATGGAAACGAAATAGGAACATACTCGATGCCCTCGCTACAGGGAGGGCAGATTGAGACATTCTCCATTTATCACTCATTCCAGTCTACTGGGACCCACTTGGTCAGACTAACCCTTGATTACCTATCTCAAGTGGACGAATTGAACGACGAGACCAGCGGGATGAATAACAACATCTTCGATTTAGAATTCAACGTTACAGAAATCGGCGTCAGGATCGTCCCCCTAATGGAAGATGGATCTAATCCTGCTGACTTCGTGGAGTCTCAATCTGCTAGGAATCGGGACATCAACCCTAGCACAGAGAGTTGGGCGAACTTCCAGTTGGAGTTACTTAACGAGGGAACCTCGGAGATTACCGTGGAACTTTCGATTTCTGCAGTTCAGGAAATAGATGACTCTGGAATCATGGTGTCTCCTCAGGATGAGTGGTCAGAAACCCTTAGTGATTCAGGCCCCTGGGTTTTGTCTCCATCGGGAGAGTCCGGAGACAGAGTCCTAATTTCTCTGAATCTAACAGACGAAGACGCTGACATAGAGAGTAGATTCGCCCTTCCTGGCCATTTCGTGACCGATCTCATACTATACGACAAGATGGCACCAACAATTTCTCATTCTGTTCGACTTTCTGTTGATATTGACAGGGTCGAGGGACTTTACACAGTTCCTGCTGGGACAGAAGATCTAGGAGCAGAGCCAAACGAATTTGCCCTTTTTACGCTCTCGGTTAGGAACATAGGCAATGGTCCCACTGAATACGGAATTTCATGTGAAACCGAAGATAGATGGATAGTTCACGTTGGAAGCAGCCAGGTTCCCGAAGTAACAATTGGCCCGCTTAGTAGGCTCCAATTCGTCCCTGTGCCTATTCGCGTTAAGGTCCCACCATCCTCGTCTGGCATCCTTGCAGGCGATACAAATCTTGTAACCTGCATCACAACTTCGGTTAATGACCCATCTCTGGAAACTACAGAGACCGCTACAGTTGAAGTTCTAGAGAGTCGGGCATTCTCAACTCAGATTTCTGATATGCAAGGAAACGAATTTGGGCCCGCAGCCATAACTGAATCTCGTGCAGTACAAAATGGAGACACCATTTCTACAATACTAACAATTTCCAATAGGGGGAACATTCCACTATCTTTCGACGTAAGGGCACTATCATCGAGCAACACATGGCCAATACAGGTTTATCTGTTCGATGAAGACCCTCCAGTGGGCGAGGTCACAACAATAGAAACCGATATCGATCCTGGTTCAGAATCTAGAATAATCGTCAGGACTATTGTTCCCCTAGCTTCAGTGAGGGGTGACAAAAATACCGTGACTATCAAGACTAGTTTAGACGACAATATTGTCACGAATGCTACAGTTCTGGAAGTAAAAGAGATCACGACTCTAGATGTACAGGCCGAGGAAGGATTCTCGATATCTTTGGGACGCGATGGTAATGCCAATATTTTCTTGCATAATTCCGGAAACGTCCCTCTGTTGATTGAACTAACACTGGGAACTCTTCCTGATGGTTGGTCCGGAGGGTTCCTGACAGGCAGTACTTTTTCCATGGATATGAATCGTGACTCTGTAGTCAATATTGCTCTACAGCTGCCCAGCGGTACTCCCTCAGGTAATCTCTCTGATAAGGTTCCAGTGATAATCAAGTCTACATCGCCCAGCCTCTCTACTGAAACAATAACAATTGAGATGGATGTAATAGTCCTGCCCTCAGTCTGGCTGGAAGTTCAATCTGAAACCACTAGTATTCAGGGAATTACTGAGGGAGAGGACACTCCTCTGGTATTGCAAGTGTACAACAAGGGCAACACCAAATCCCCGTTATTCATCAATCACGAGGATCTCGATGGTTGGTCTGTAAAATACCAATGGCCCGCTGAGGAATTAGAACCCGGGGATAACTACGAAATTACAGTTTCAATAAGTCCGAGAAAATCGGCAGAGGACGGACTTACTCAGTTACGGTTCTATGCCAACTCGACAGTTCAAGACAACATGGTAACTCTGACCAACTCGTCATTGGTCGTTGATGTCAGTAAGTCCAAATCCTCTAACCAAGGAGGCATTTCTGGGTTGTTCGAAACTTTGGGCCTACCAGCTTGGACTCTAGCCTTACTGTTCGTAGTTGCATTGGGCGCACTAATCTCACTCGGAATTAAGGCCAGGAAGGAATTCTCCCCAATTGATTCAGATGAAGAACTGATTCCAAGAGGATCCGCTCTACAGGCAGGTAGTAAGGAAGAAAGACGAGCAGCAGCTCTCGATACCTACACCACAGGTGACGTTGTAACTGGGGGGGTCTCAGAGTCAGAAATTAATGACACCCTTCAGGCAACTATCCCTACTCTCCCCACCCACCAAGTTCCCGAAGGAGCGATGCCGTTACCAATAACTGGACTTCCAGATGGTTGGTCAATGGAACAATGGGTAGCATATGGGCATCTATGGTGGGAACAGAACGGTCCCTGAGCCGGTTCATTTTTCTGTGACTTCTCACGCCATAATTTCATGACAGGCTCAATAGTACTGTTTGGACCTCCCGGAGCAGGAAAGGGGACTCAGGCTGATAAGATTGTAGAATTGACTGGTAAGCCTCAGGTTTCAACTGGAGATATGCTTCGATCGGCTCTATCCAAGGGGACGGAACTCGGCTTAGAGGCGAAGAAATATATGGAGTCAGGACAGCTAGTGCCAGATAATGTGATTATCGGACTAATTAAAGATAGAATGAATGAATCGGACGCTAGCAATGGGGTCTTATTCGATGGGTTTCCAAGGACAATTCCTCAAGCAGAAGCCCTCGAATCATTTACTGATGTATCTACCGTAATCTCGATAGAGGTTCCAGATGAAGATATAGTAAACAGGATTGTTGGCAGGAGGATGGACCCTGAAACCGGCGAAATCTATCACGTCAGCTTCAAACCCTCTCCCCCGGAAATCGCACACCGTCTTATCCAGAGGAAGGACGACAACGAGGAAACAGTGAGGATGCGGTTATCCGCCTACCACGAGCAAACAAAGCCGCTTGGCGATTGGTACATGGAAAAAGGAATACTGCATGCCGTAGAAGGGACTGGGGCTATTGAAGAAGTAGCAAAATCCATTTCTAAGATATTGATAAACCATTGAGGCCGAAAAAATGGCCCGGCGAAGTAGACGAGTCAGGCCCAACAAAAACGAACAAGCCAAGGAATCAGTAGATTTTCTAGAGAAAATATTCGAAGGATCTCTACCTAACGATTCCCAAACCTCGGATACGGCAGCTAGGCATATCCTAGCTATTGGGAAGAAACACGGAAAAAGACCAAGCCGCGATGTAAAAAAAATGATCTGCCGATCATGTAAGAAATCTCTTTTGCCAGGACAAACGTCTAGGATAAGGGTGTCATCAAAAGTTATTTTCAGAACATGCCTTAGGTGTGGTAGAGTGAGTCGCGAGATTCTGGTCCCAAATGGTGATTTCTAATGAAGAAAAGACCACCACCACATTTGATTAAATTGGCAAAAAGCGAGACATTGGAAGTCTCCATCAGAATAGGTAAAGATGGCGTAAATGCCAGTTTGATTTCTGAACTAGAGAACCAATTGGAAAAAAGGACTATTGTCAAACTCAAAATAAACAAAGGAATTGCCCCGAATAAGGAATATAGGACACAGATTTTCACAAGGATTGCTGAAGAATCTAACTCTTCTGTGATTTTTCAAAGAGGCAATGTTGCAGTCTTTTGCAGGACCCGTGGCCAGTAGTCTTCATATTCACATGATCGGAGGGAGTACAATGAATGTAGCCAGAATCGCAACAAGCCCGGTTACATTGGTAGCTTACATCTTATTGTTAACGACCATTTTCTTACCCTCTGTCCTTGCTGCATCCTCTACATCTGGAATATGGGAGCCACCAGAGATGCCTAGTTGGGCAGTGCCTGCATCTTTCGCTATTCTAATCGCAGTCTATACACTTATTATTTTCGAGGTCGTACACAGGGCCCTTGCAGCAGCTCTCGGAGGGGTGGCGGCTGTTGTAACCCTACATGTCGTCGGTGATGGGCCCGATCTTGGAACCATCGTAACCTGGATCGATGAGGAAACGATTGGATTATTGATCGGTATGATGGTAATAGTAGACATACTGGGTAAAACCGGGGTTTTCGAATGGGCTGCTGTACAGGCTTATGCCCTTAGCGGAGGTTCCATATGGAGACTTTCTGTCATACTGTGTACTATAACGGCCGTATTTTCCGCCTTCCTTGACAACGTCACGACAATTTTGCTGATAGTTCCAGTTACCATACAGATAGCCAAGGTCCTGGACTTGGAACCAGTGCCACTAATTATCGCAGAAGTAATGTTTTCCAATATTGGGGGGGCAGCAACACAAATCGGCGATCCCCCCAATATTATAATCGGCGCCCAGCTATCTACACAGGCCCTGTCTGGAACGGGCTTAGCAGATCAGGGGATTACTTTCATAGATTTCATCGTCCATGTTGGACCAGCAGTGGTAATCGCGATGGCACCTTCCTTCTGGTTGTTGTCTAAATTGGAATCCAACGGACTATCCGGCGAGAAACATCGAAACGTGGATTTACTGAGACTGAGGTATGGCATCAAGGATGTTAAATTGTTGAAGAAATCAGGTGCGATCTTGGCATTAGTCATCGTATCTTTCTTCGCCCACTCAGCATTCCATCACCCTTTATTGACAGTTGCTACAATAGCATTGGGAGGTGCTGTTCTGATGCTTTTGGTAACGTCACCGCACCATGTAGAGGAACAATTAGATGGAGTCGAATGGACAACGATAATTTTCTTTGCCGGATTGTTTATCATGATACATGGCCTTGAGAACATGGGGATGATTGACACTATAGCAGACGGAATTTCTGATACGATAAAGGGAGCATCAGAACAGAATAGGCTGATGGTTTCTGTACTTCTGCTACTATGGGTGTCCGCGATTGCATCGGCATTTATTGACAACATTCCCTACACAGCCACTATGGTTCCGGTAGTAATAAAGCTAGCAGAAGATCCAGAATTAGGCTTGCAACTTGGACCACTTGCATGGGCATTGGCACTGGGGGCATGCTTGGGCGGTAACGGTACCATAATCGGGGCTTCCGCCAACGTGGTTGCTGCCGGACTTGCGGAGGAATCCGGTCATGACATATCTTTCAATAGATTCTTCAAAACAGGCTATCCAATAATGCTTCTGAGTGTGGCGCTGGCGACAGTTTACTGCGTGGTCAGGTATGCAATACAATGGGACAATGCGCTTATTCCGGCAACCATCATTGGAGTGATGATGCTGGCATCTTTGTCGCTCACGCCGATGATCTACGGACCACCCCCCAGAGAGTCTAAGATTGATTATGAGTTGGAGTAAGTAGATGGTGGAGCAAATAATCACTCCATGCGCTGTATGTGGGATGGAGCTACACCAAATCGGAATTTGTCCGGCTTGTGGGCACAATCAAAAAGTCCTGGATGACCAAGAAAATGATGTTGGAGGCCAGGATTTTCATCTGACATACGGAGTTGAATTTGCCCCTCATTTTTTGGAACAAATAAGAATACCGTATGGCATAAATCACGCTCCATAACCACAAAATTTTCGTTAGTTTACACTGTTGTTCTGCTTTGTCCGATGTGGCTAGTCTCCCGTCTTGTTC
>CERX01017143.1_pt1 | contig 25851 bp, 26 predicted proteins | sample 350251 | NCBI WGS metagenome assembly CERX01 (sample SAMEA2621044, study PRJEB7988) | marine metagenome | biome: marine biome (ENVO:00000447); feature: deep chlorophyll maximum layer (ENVO:xxxxxxxx); material: "saline water (ENVO:00002010), including plankton (ENVO:xxxxxxxx)" | depth 50 m
GAAGACATTCTATCCATTCCGCTGCTGGGTGTGATTCCCGAATCGCAGGCAGTTCTCAAGGCCTCCAACCAGGGCGTGCCGGTCATCATGGACGACAAGAGCGACGCCGGTCAGGCTTACAGCGACGCCGTAGAGCGTCTGCTTGGCAAGGACGTTGCGCACCGCTTCCTCGAAGCACAGAAGAAGGGCCTGCTGCAGCGCCTGTTCGGAGGGCGTTAAGTGAGCATTTTCGATTATTTCCGCGACCGCAAGAAATCGACGCCCGCGTCGATCGCCAAGGAGCGTCTGCAGATCATCGTGGCCCACCAGCGTGGGCAGCGCAATCAGCCCGACTACCTGCCGCAACTGCAGCAGGAAATCATCGATGTCATCAGCAAGTACGTTTCCATCGACCGCGAGCAGGTGCATGTCGCTCTCGACAACCAGGATGATTGCTCGGTCCTCGAACTGAACATCACCCTGCCAGAACGCCCCTGACCAGCCGGCGCCACCCACCCGGGTGGCGCCCTCCGGAAGACCCATGCCACTGACCCATATCGGCATCGTGCATCAGGACCCCTGCTTCCTGATCGTCGACAAGCCGACGCTGCTGCTGTCCGTCCCAGGCCGTGCCGAGGACAACAAGGACTGCCTGATTACCCGCCTGCAGGAAAACGGCTACCCCGAAGCGCGCATCGTGCATCGGCTCGATTGGGAAACCTCCGGCCTGCTGGTGATTGCCCGTAACCCGGACGCCCACCGCGAGCTGTCCCGCCAGTTCCATGATCGCGAGACCGAGAAAGCCTATATCGCCCTGTGCTGGGGCCAGCCAGCGGGCGATGCGGGACACATTGACCTGCCGCTGCGCTATGATCCTCCCAACAAGCCACGGCATATCGTCGATCACGAGCTTGGCAAGCATGCTCAGACCTTCTGGCGCGTACTGGAGCGCCACGCAGACTACTGCCGTGTAGAGCTGACACCGATAACCGGCCGCTCGCACCAGCTGCGCGTGCACATGCTCGCCATCGGCCACCCGCTGCTTGGCGACCGCCTCTACGCCGAAGGCGCCGCGCTGGACGCCTGCCCGCGCCTGGCACTGCACGCCGCGCGACTGGTCATCAGCCACCCGGAGACAGGCGAGCGCATGGCATTTGAGAGCCCCTGCCCGTTCTGAGCAGGTGCCCGTCACCCCGTTGCAGGAGAGTTACATGCAGGACCCAACGCTTCAGGATCTGGCCGACTTCATTGCTGCCTCCCCCACCCCCTTTCACGCCACCGCCACCCTGCGCGCTCGCCTGCTGGCGGCCGGCTTTACGGCGCTGGATGAGCGTACTGACTGGCAGCTGGAGGCCGGCGGGCGTTATCTGGTGACCCGCAACGACTCCTCGCTGATTGCCTTTCAGCTGGGCGCCGAAGGTGCGCTGAGCAAGCGAGGACTGCGTCTGATTGGCGCCCATACCGACAGCCCCTGCCTGCGCGTGAAGCCGCAGCCAGAGAAGGACCAGCAAGGGCTCTGGCAACTGGGCGTCGAGATCTACGGCGGCGCCCTGCTCGCACCCTGGTTTGACCGCGACCTGTCGCTGGCCGGCCGCGTCACCTTTCGCAACGCTGACGGCGCGCTGGACAGCCGCCTGATCGACTTCCAGCGCCCTGTTGCGGTGGTGCCCAACCTGGCCATCCACCTTAACCGGGGCGTCAATGATGGCCTGGCCATCAACCCGCAGACCGACATGCCGCCCATCCTCGCCCACAGCCTGGATGGCGGGCGCGACCTACGCGCCCTGCTGGCTAGCCAACTGGCGAGCGAGCACCCCGACTGCGAGGGCGCGCAGGTGCTGGATTACGAGTTGAGCTTCTATGACACCCAGCGCCCGGCCCAACTGGGCCTCGATGGCGACTTTTTCAGCGCAGCCCGCCTGGACAATCTACTGTCCTGCCACGCAGGTCTGAACGCCCTGCTCAATAGCGACGGCGAGCAACCCTGCCTGCTGGTATGCACTGACCATGAAGAGATTGGCTCCAGCTCTTGCTGCGGTGCCGACGGCCCCTTCCTGGAAGACGTGCTGCGCCGACTGATCAGCGACGACGCCGAGCGCATTCAGGTGATCCAGCGCTCGCTGCTGGTGTCGGCGGACAACGCCCACGCGGTGCACCCGAACTTCGCCATGAAGCACGACGAAAACCACGGCCCCCAGCTGAATGCCGGCCCGGTTATCAAAATCAACACCAACCAGCGCTACGCCACCAACAGCGAAACCGCCGCCTTCTTCCGCGACCTGTGCGCGCGCACCGACGTACCGGTACAAGCCTTTGTGGTGCGCAGCGACATGGGCTGCGGCAGCACCATCGGCCCGATCACCGCCAGCCGCCTGGGCGTGCGCACCGTGGATATCGGCGCACCGACCTTCGCCATGCACTCGATCCGCGAGCTGGCTGGCAGCCGCGACCCCGGGTACTTGATCAGCGTGCTGACCGCCTTTTGTAACGCCGAGCGACTGATCTGATACAAAAAACCCCATACGCCAGAGGCGTATGGGGTTTTCTTCATTGTCGCTGCAGCGGGCTGGAATCAGTCTTCGCGCAGCAAAATCACCTTACCTACCACTTGGTCACGCGCCAACTCTTCGAAGGCCGCTTCGGCATCGGCAAATGAGAAGGTTTTTGCCACCATCGGCTTAAGCTCGCCATTGGCGAACAGCGGAATTAGGCGCTGCTCCATATCGGCCAGCAGGGTCGCCTTGAAGTCAGCATCGCGGGTACGCAGGGTCGAGCCCAGCAGGCTGATGCGCTTGGCCAGCACCTTGGCCAGATCCACTGTTGCCTCGCGACCCCCCATCAGGCCGATCAGCACCCAGCGCGCATCCACAGCCAGCAGGTCCAGATGATCGGCGGCGTAGGTTGCGCCCACCGGGTCCAACGCGACATTGAAAGGCCCGAAGTCCTTCAGTGCGGCGATGCCGTTCTGGCGCAGCACACCACCTTCAGCGCCCAGCTCCACGCAGGCGTCGAGCTTATCCTGGCTGCCAACACTGACCCAACAGGGGTTGCCCTGGGCCTTGCACAGCTGGATGGCAGCAGTGCCTACGCCACTGGCGCCAGCGTGAATCACCACTTTTTCACCCGGGCGCGCATTGCCCAATACGAAGATGTTCAACCAGGCAGTGCTAAACACTTCGGGGATAGCGGCGGCCTCCGCCCAGTTCAGGCTATCGGGTACCGGCAGCAGGTGACGCTGATCAACCACCACCTCTTCAGCCATACCACCACCGGCCAGCAGGGCACACACACGGTCGCCCAGCTGCCAGCGCGAGCCCTCGCCAACCTCGATAATCTCGCCTGCGCACTCCAGACCGAGCACGGTGGTGACACCCGGTGGTGGCGGATACATGCCGGCCTTCTGCAACAGGTCGGCACGGTTCAGGCCAGCAGCCTGCACACGAATACGTACCTCGCCGGACTTCAGCTCTACAGCACTCTGGGGCTGCCATGTCAGCGCCCCGCCCTCGGCTTGCAATCCTCTCACGCTACCTCCATAGTTCTTATCAATGGTAATCAGCGGGAACTCGCTGTCCCGCGTACACTCCTAAAAGCATACTCTCTCCGGACGCGATACCCCAGATGAAAGGTTTCCCCCTCCTGCGCCGCACCTGCCTCATCGCCCTGCTGACTGTCAGCAGCAGCGTGCTGGCACTAGAACAAGTCCCCACGCTGGATCTTGATCAACTACAGCCCAGCCGCGACCAAGTGGTTGCAAGCCAGAACACCGTCGAGCTGCTGCGCCGTCACCATTACAACCGCACCCGACTCGACGATGACCTGTCGGCGCAGATGTATGACACCTACCTCAAACATCTGGACCCGCAACGCAGTCTGTTTACCCAGCAGGACATTGATGCCTTTGCTGGCAACCGACTGCGCATGGACGACTTGCTGCTCAAGGGCGACCTGAGCGTCGGCTTCGCGATGCACAAACGCCAGCTGCAGCGCCTGCAGGAGCGCCTGGTGTACAGCCTGGACCTGATCGAGAACAAGCTCGACGGCTTCGACTTCAATACCGACCAGGACATCCTGGTCGACCGCGAAGAGGCGCCTTGGGTCACCGATGAAGAAGCACTGCACCAGCTCTGGCGTGCTCAAATCAAAGATGAAGTGCTGCGCCTGAAACTCGCAGGCAAGAGCCTGGACGATATCCGCGAGCTGCTCGGCAAGCGCTATCGCGGCCAGCAGATACGCGTCAACCAGACCCGATCAGAAGATGTGTTCCAGAACTACATCAACGCCCTGGCGCAGGTCTACGACCCACACACTCAGTACCTGTCGCCGGAAAATGCCGAAAACTTCGACATCAACATGAGCCTGTCGCTCGAAGGTATCGGCGCGGTGCTGCAGAGCGATAACGAGTACACCAAAATTGTACGCCTGGTACCGGCTGGCCCTGCCAAGCGCAGCCAGCAGTTGGCAACCAGCGACCGCATCATTGGCGTTGGCCAGGCGGATGAAGAAATGGTCGACGTGGTCGGCTGGCGCCTGGACGAGGTCGTCAAACTCATTCGCGGCCCCAAGGGCTCTCCGGTACGCCTTGAGGTGATTCCGGCCAGCAACCCGCCGGGGGATTTGACCAGCAAGGTGGTAAACCTGACCCGTGAAGCCATCAAGCTGGAAGATCAGGCCGCCAAGTCTTCAGTCATCGAACTGCAGGACAACGGGCGCGACTATCGCATCGGCGTGATCGACGTACCCGGCTTCTATATCGATTTCAAAGCCTATCGCAAAGGCGACCCGGACTACCGCAGCACCACTCGCGACGTGCGTCGCCTGCTGGGTGAGCTGAGCGAGCAGAACGTCGACGGCGTGGTACTGGATCTGCGTGACAACGGCGGCGGCTCGCTGCAGGAAGCGACCGAACTGACCGGCCTGTTTATCGACCGCGGCCCAACGGTACTGGTGCGCGACAGCCAAGGCCAGGTGCAGCAGCTTGATGATCCGGAAGCCGGCGTTGCATACAAGGGCCCGATGGCCGTACTGGTCAACCGACTGTCAGCCTCCGCGTCGGAGATTTTCGCCGGCGCCATGCAGGACTATGGTCGTGCACTGGTGATTGGCGAATCGACCTTCGGCAAGGGCACGGTGCAGTCCATCCAGCCACTCAATCACGGCGAGCTGAAACTGACCCTGGCCAAGTTCTACCGCGTCTCCGGTCAGAGCACTCAACACCGCGGTGTAGTGCCCGATATCAGCTATCCGTCGCTGCTGGACAGCGAGGAGATTGGCGAAAGCGCCCTGCCCCACGCCATGCCTTGGGACACCATTCCGCCGGCGCGCTATCAAACCAGCAGCCATCTGCAGCCGTTTGTTGCGCAGCTACAGCGCCAGCATGAAGAGCGCGCCGCCCAGGACCCAGACTTCATCTATACCTTGGCGCGCATAGGCCTTGATGATGAGATCAAGGCACGCCAGACCATTCCGCTGAACGAAGGCAAGCGCAAGCAACAGCAGGAAGATTACGAGCAGCGGCTGCTCGACCTGGAAAACCAGCGTTTGACTGCCCGCGGCGAAGAGCCCTTGACCAGCCTGGAGGAAGAAGACCCGCTGCTGGCTGAGGTGCACGCAGACGAGGAAGACAAAGATCCGAAAGACGACGCCTTCCTGCTGGAAACCAGTCACATCCTGCTTGATCTGCTGCAGCTGGAGCATCAGGTCGCCAAAGCCAACTGACAATCGCGCCCGCCACCCCGGCGGGCGCTGTCATATCCCTGTCATAAGACGCTAGCACACTGCCATGATCAGGACTCATGGAAGCGTGCCCGCCAGTTAAATTCCGGGCGGCCAGGTACGGCCAAATCACATATGCCTGGATAGCCTATGACCCTTTCCGAACAGCGCCAGTCCTTGATTACCATCCTGAACAGGGGGGCGGTCAACAGCCTTTTTCAGCCCATTGTTTCGACACTGGAAGAACGCATCGTAGGATTCGAGGCACTAAGTCGTGGCCCGTCCAACAGCCCCCTGCACTCGCCCCTGACACTGTTTGCCGCCGCACGCCACCACGGCATTCTCACCGAGCTGGAAATGCTTTGCCGCGAACGCGCCATTAGCCGATTCCGCAGTCTCGGCCTGCCGGGCAAGCTGTTTCTCAACGTCTCACCGGAGAGCCTGCTGGAGCAGCAGCATTACCGCGGACAAACCCTGGCACTGCTGGAGGCCAACGGGCTATCCCCTGATCAGATTGTTATCGAATTGACCGAGCAGGCACCGATTGAAGACCTGTCTCTGCTGCAGTCGGCACTGCTCCATTACCGCGACATGGGATTCTCCATTGCCCTTGACGACTTGGGCGCCGGCTATTCCAGCCTGCGACTCTGGTCTGAACTGCAGCCCGAGTACGTGAAGATTGATCGTCACTTTGTTGATGGCATTCACCGCGACCCGGTCAAACGCGAATTCGTCAGCTCCATCCTGCAAATGGCCAAGGCCTCGCGCGCGCAGGTGATCGCCGAGGGCATCGAGCTGCAGGAAGAGCTGGCCGTGCTGCAGGAAATCGGCATCGACTGGGTGCAGGGCTACCTGCTCGGACGCCCCGATAGCCATCCGGCACTAAACGACACCAAGCTCGCCGAACTGCTTGGCCAACACCAAAGCGGCGGCAATGATGACGCCCCCATCCATAGTTTGCTGCTGCCGGTCAGCGGCATCCCTGAGCACACTAAAGTACAACACGTCCTCGATTGCTTTCAGCAACAGCCGTCGCTGAACACCCTGGCTATCGTCGATGAGCACCAGCGGCCAATTGGCGCCGTGCAGCGCCACGCCCTCAGCCAGACGATGCTCAAACCCTTTGCCCAGGAAATCTACAGCCGCAAGCCGATTCACCAGTTGATGGACCCCGATTGCCTGGTGGTAGACATCCGTCAGAGCCTGCAACGGGTCAGCCGGCTGCTCACCAGCCGCGCCAGGCAACGCCTGGAAGACGACTTTATTATTGTCGATCAGGGCATCTACAAGGGCCTGGGGCGCGGTATCGACGTGCTACGTCAAATTACCGAGCTGAAGCTGCAACAGGCACGGCACGCCAACCCGCTGACCCTGCTACCCGGCAACATCCCTATTCAGCAGTGCCTGCAACGCTTGCTGGAGCAGGCGGTTGACGCTCGCCTGTGCTACATCGACCTGGACAACTTCAAGCCTTTCAACGACCTCTATGGCTACGGCAAGGGCGATGAGGTTCTGCTTGGCCTGGCACAACTGCTGCGCGAGTTGTGCGATCCGCGCTGCGACTTTGTTGGCCATATCGGCGGCGACGACTTCATGCTGGTGATGCGCAGCAGTGACTGGAGCTCTCGCCTGCAGCAGCTCGACCAGCGTTTCGCTCAACTGTGCCGCAGCCTCTACAGACCGGAGCATATCCAGGCTAACGGGTTTACCGCCCCCGACCGCGAGGGCAAATGGCGTCACCATGACCTGCTGAATCTATCCATCGGCGTCATTTCCCTGCTGGGCCACCAAGCCAATCGCTTTGACCCGTCACGGCTGGCAGAACTCGCCTCCCGGGCCAAACATGACGCCAAAAAGCAACGCGGCTTCAGCGTGGTCGTTCAGCACCTGGCCCTGGCCCCTTGCGATAACGACGAGACGCCCATCAACCTCTGCAGCTAAGATCAGCGAATGATCTATGCTCTGGGGAACACGAATCGATTACGCCCAGCCGCCAGCAAGCGATTAAAGCTGGCCGGCGCCGAGCGGCATTGATACGTGCTTGCCAACCACCTGCGGGGACGTCGTGAGAGTTATTCTGTACTGTCTGCTGGCACTGCTGGGCTACAGCACACCCCTGCAAGCAAGCCCCTTGCTATGGGGTTACTCGCCATCCGACCCACCACCCTACGTAGCACTGTCCGGGGCTGACCTGCAGCCCAGCCTGACCCGTGAACTGGGCGAGCTGGTGGCCGAATACCTGAATCGACCGATCACCTTCGTCGCCCTACCAAACAACCGCATCGACGAGGCACTGGATAGCGGCCGCATTCACCTGATCTGCAATACGCAACCCGAGTGGCACAGCAAGCCGACTCAACTCTACTGGTCAGAGGTGCTGTACGATGACGCAGACGTTGTCGCCACGGCAGCAGACAAACCGGCGCCTGATAGCCTGCACAGCCTGCAGGGAGCCCTGGTCGGCACCACATTCGGCTATCACTACAGTAGCGCGCTGACAGCAGCCTTCGCGCGGGGCACGCTAACGCGCCACGACGTAAGGGATATCGAGACCCGCCTGAAGATGCTGGAGCGCGGCCGCCTTGATGCCAGCATTGACCTGCGCCGAGCACTGCACCACCACCTGCGCACCACGCCGGCCGCCATCACCGTAAGCGACTGGGAGCTTGAGCACTTCTATCTGCGCTGCGCTGCGCCCAAACACGGCCCCGACAGCGAGCAACTCATCAACGCGGTCGACCAGTTGCTGAGCAGCGGCCAGATTCAGCAATTAATGCAGCGATACGAGTAGCAACGGGTTACCCACAGGATCTGTGGATAACTCTGTGAAGAAAACCAGGAAAACTGCCTCAAACGCCCGTTTATATGCGCCTGCAGACAATCCGCGCATATTTTGACCAATGAAAAATCTGCATGTTTTTCAGTCAGTTACGGCGTAGGCGAGAAATCAGAAAAGGAAGGGAAAGTAAAGGGCAGGTGTTACCGAAAAATGTGCATAACAGTAACACTGAAACGCCCGACGGCCTTGCCTCGGGCGTTTCGACGTGTTACCGCATCACTCTTGGCGCGGCTTGATGGAGACCAGCTCCATGTCGAACACCAGGATCGAGTTCGGCGGAATAACCGGGCTCGGGCTGCGCGGGCCGTAGGCCAGCTCAGCCGGGACAGTCACAGTCCACTTGTCACCAACGTGCATCAGTTGCAGCACTTCGACCCAACCCGGAATCACGCCAGCTACCGGCAGTTCAGCGGGCTCGCCACGCTCCAGAGAGCTATCGAACACAGTGCCATCAACCAGACGGCCTTCGTAGTGGACAACCACCACATCGTCTGCCTGCGGCTGAGCAGCGTCCTCATCACCCGAGGTCACAACCTCATACTGCAGACCAGACTCGGTAGTGGTCACACCGTCTTCAGCAGCGTGCTCTTCAAGATACTTCTTGTTGGCATCCAGCGCTTCGTTGGCAAGCGCCTCAGCGCGCTCCTGTGCGCGCTGCTGCAGCGCGTTGAAGGCATTGGTCAGTTCTTCATCGCCCACGCGCTGCTCTTGCTTGCCAAGAGCATCCTGCAGGCCCAGTGCCAACGCTTGCGGATCGATATCTTCCAGACCGTCCTGCAACAGGCTCTGACCCATGTTAAGGCCAATACCGTAGGAGGCTTGCTGGATGGGGGTAGTGAGTTCCGGTTGTTTTTCCTTGTCACAACCGGCCAGAACCAGAACACCGACTGCAACGCTGACTGCCAGCAAATTACGCTTCATGCTTACCTCAATAGACAGACCCGACACGGGCGAAAGTAAGCAGGCAGCTTATCAGGGCTTGCAGATGCAGGCTACCGGGACGACAACGAATGTGACCCTGTACCGAAGGCAAAAACAGAAAGAGGAATCAGATACTACAGGAGGGGGAAATGGCGCAGCGGACGGGACTCGAACCCGCGACCCCCGGCGTGACAGGCCGGTATTCTAACCAACTGAACTACCGCTGCGCTATTCTTCGAGTGGTGGGTGATGACGGGATCGAACCGCCGACCCTCTGCTTGTAAGGCAGATGCTCTCCCAGCTGAGCTAATCACCCGTTTGCTCTCGAAGTGGTGCGCATTCTAGGGAGCTTTTCCGAATCTGGCAACACCTTTTTCAAAAAAAAATTCAGGTTATTTCAATATCTTATTCAACCCCCCGGAAACACTGGCTGCCAAACGATGGCTGAGGCACTATTGGGCGCTTTCCCCGGGAAGCACAATCGAACCGACCCGCCCAGCGATGGCAGAGTAGGCTCCTTCATTCGTTGCTTCCCAAGACCTTAGTAACAGAAAGGACAGCACCATGTGGTTTCGTAACCTGCTCATCTATCGCTTCAGCCAACCCGTCCCCTTCAGCGAATCCGAGCTGGTCGACGCGCTCGAACAGAAAGCCGCCCGCCCCTGCGCCAGTCAGGAGACCCACACCCTTGGCTGGACCACGCCCTGGGGCCGTCACTCGGAAAACCGTGTAGAGGTCAGCAACGGCTACTGGCTGATCGCAATGCGCAAGGAAGAGCGCATCCTGCCGGGCAGCGTGGTGAAAGACGCACTGGCCGAGAAGGTTGAGGAAATCGAGAACCGCGACGCCCGCAAGGTCTACAAAAAAGAGCGCGACACACTCAAGGACGACATCATCATGTCGTTGCTGCCACGCGCCTTTACCCGCACCCAGACCACCTTTGCCTGCATCTGCCCGGCCGAAGGCTGGATCGCTGTCGACAGTTCCAGCCACAAGCGCGCCGAAGACCTGCTGAGCCTGCTACGCGAATGCACCGGCTCGCTGCCTGTACGCCCCTTGAACGTGAAGACCGCGCCAGCCGCCTGCATGACCCAATGGGTGAAAGAGAACCAGGCGCCCGAGCAACTGCAGATTGGCGACGATTGTGAACTGCGCGATACCAGCGAAGACGGCGGCGTGGTGCGCTGCAAGCGTCAGGATCTGGCCAGCGACGAAATCCAGCTGCATCTGAGCGCCGGTAAGCAGGTAAGCCAGCTGATGCTGCAATGGCAGGAAAAGCTCAGCTTCAGCCTGGACGACAAGCTGACACTCAAGCGCGTGAAGTTCGAAGACTTGCTGCGCGACGAAGCGGAAGAAAATGGCGGCGACGACATGCTCAGCCAACTGGACGCCAGCTTCACCATCATGTCCAGCACGCTCAGCGAGCTGATCCCCTCACTGACCAATGCGCTGGGCGGTGAAGACATTCCTCAGGGCGTGTAAATCGCCCTTGCGCCTGGGAGGTTCATACCCTCTCAGGCTGTCAACACAACTCGGCCGCTTTGCCCGAAAGACCGTCAAGGCGTCGCCATACAAGGGCTTCAGCAAGCTATCCACAATATCTGTTGATAAGGTTGTGGATAGCTTGATCAAAAGCGGTCGCACACCAGTATCTGTGGGGTGCCAGCTCAGAATGGTTAAAATTTAACCTATTTTTTTGCCTTTAAAATCAACGACTTATTTGCGAGACAGGAATATCAATCACTTAGCGAGCAATATGGCAGCCAGATGACAAGATGCCCCACGCTTGTGCACAAAACGAGGGGTGCAGGCGCCGATAAAGGGCACAATTCAGCCACAAACTGGCCATAAAACCCTTGACGCAGGCTGCGCATTCAGGTCCGTTTTCATTCCTGATCGAGCAGCCAAGCGATAGCGTTGGTCGCTGCGGTACTGCGCGGGTAGCTATCTTGCAAATAACGCATACGGCGCTTTGCCCGATCCAATTGCCCGCGCTCGGCATCCAGCAAAGCCAGGTCGTACTCGGCTTGGGCCAAGCCCTCCAAAATCGTTTGCATGCGTGTCGCCACTTCGCTTCGGTACTGCGACTGCGGATGCTGGCGCACAAACTCCACCATCCGCGCATGCGCGATTCGACCCTGTTGCAAACGTGCCTGGCTATCCCCGCCGGCCAATTCGAAACGCGCATAGGGGACAAGCGCCGCAAGATAGGCCGCATAGTCCTGATCAGCTCGTCCGACAAAGCGGCTCTGATAATCGGCGAGCAGCTCTTCGCTTAACTCCAGCTGTGCGTTGGTCAAGCACTGATAGGCCGCTTCCAGGTGCAGCGGCGGTTGCTGCGCAGCGATTACCTCCGCGCTCAACTGCGGACTGCATTGGCCCATACTCAGGCGCGCACGCAGATCAGCCAGCGCCGAATCACTTTGCGGGCTTACCTGTGAACCTGCACAGCCCCCCAACGTCATAGCCAACACCAGAGCACCGGCAGAGCGCACCATAGCCCCCATTCTCAACTCCTCATTCATTGCAGGTTTGCTCGCCAGTGTATCCAGCCATCGGCGTCCGGTCTTCCCAGCAAACGCAGCCCATCGGCCAGCGCCGCTTCGGCATCGGCGCGCGCCTGTAAACGGGTATCCAGCTTCAGCGGAGCCGCTGGTTGCCAGCGAGCGTTGCCCTGCAGGCCCAGCGGGCCGCCGTTGTCGGACAGCGCCATCAACAGCCAGCCATCCTGCTGGCTCAGGGTGGCGCCAAGATCACCCAGCGCCAACGGGTTGGGCAAGCCACCCCCGGCATTCTGCCAGCCGATACGGCCCTCGGCTCGGGTCACTTCACGAAAGTCACGCAGTTGCAGCTCGCTGATATCTAGCAGCCAGTCACCCTGCAGGACAAAGGGAGCCTTGTTCACCTGCGCCATACTGGCCGCGTCCAGGTAACCGTTGACCTGCTGCAGCGTAATGCTGCCCAGCCCGGCGCGCACCAGCGCCCGCACTTGCCCCTTGCGAGGCCGCCAGCTGAGATCCAGCACAACCTCTCCCCGCAGTAGCCCCGTCGGCTGCCAATCCCAACTGAGTGCCCCTTGGTCGATGCCGGCCACCTGCATGCGGGCCACCTCACCCTGCCACAGGGTGCCACGCAGCCCGGTCAGCTCTACCCGAGTGGGCAGGTGCCCCTGCAGAGACTGCCATACCAATGTGGCCGGTAGGTTGGCCAGCAGCGTCAGCAGCAACACCAGGGTAGCCAGCAGCCACAGTTTTTTGCCGCGCATCCAACCGATCATTGGCTACGCTCCAGCAGAATGCGCGCCGCGACCTGGCCAGGTGCCTCGCCCACATCGATGGACAGCTGGGTTACCTGCAGACCCTGACGCGACTCCAGATCGGCTAGCCAACTCATCAATGGGTCGAAGCCGACCTGATCGAAACTCAAGCGTGCGCCGGCCCCTTCCGGTTGCACCCGACTCAACGCCTGACGCAGTCCGGCAGCATTAGCCGATACCTCGATCAGTGTCAGCACAGAGCCCTGCGCCGGCACGCTGGTACTCGCGGGTGCCAGGCGCGCACGACGACGCACATCGTCTGCCACCTGATCCATCCACACGGCCTCCGCCGATAACCGCGCCACCTCGGCGCGCAGGGCGCTTCGTCCCTGCACCAGCGGCTCCCAAATCGCGATCCAGAAGACGATCAGCGCCAACACGGCGCCACCTACCATGAGAATAAGCCGCTCTCTGGCGGCCAGCCCTGCCCACCAGGCCTTCATGATTCACCCCTTGCTATACGTATCCGTGCACTGACACCACCATTCTCCGAGTCCGCGCCCTCAAGCTGCTCGGTAATACCGGCACTGGCAGCCAGAGCAGCGCGAAGCTTTTCCAGCTCGGCAAAGCTGGCGACCTTCAACTCAACATCCAGCGCCTCGACACTGCCGCGTAGCTGGCGGATCTCTACCCCGCTTTGTCCCTGCAAGCTGGTGAAGAAGGCGTGCAGCAACATGCCGGCGCCCGCCTGAACCTGCGTGCTACTGCCCTGCAGCTGCTGTTGAAACTGTACTAACGGATCCTGCAGGCGTGCGCCCGGCAGTGCGCGGGCAAAGGTGGTTTCTATCTGGCTGCGCAGGGCATCACGCTCGGCCAGCAACGCGGCCCGCTCTGCGCCCAACCAGCCGACCGTCAGCAGCACTACCACACTGGCCGCCACCAGCACCGGACGCAACTTGCGCCAGGGTGGCGCCGCCATGCTGACCGCGTAAGGCCCCGTCAGCAGGTTGAGTGGCGCGGCGGTCGTCAGCTGGTCCTGCAGGCTGCCTGAGGCTTCAGCCGATGCCGACGATGACAGGCGGGTATCGGCCGGAATACTGGCCTGCAACGACTCAAGCTCGGACGCCGGCGCGCTCAACTGGCGCTGGTCCGGCGCCAGCGCCTGCAAGCGATTGCTTAGCCAGAACGGCAGCAATGCCGGCTCCAGCAGCACCGGCTCAGCGTCAGCGGCGCTCACCAACCAACCTGCGCAGTCCGGCCAATCCACCGCCTGCAAGTGCAGCCCCTGCAGCGGAGCCTGATCGGCGTACAAGGCAGCAAGTGGCAACAGCGCCTCAAGCCGCAAGCCGCTTGTGGCAAAGCGTTCGGTCCAGTATTCCACCAGCCGGTGCTCCACCACCGCTGCGCTGATCTGGCCGTCCGCACGCTTGGGCCCCATGACGATATGCAGATCGTCCAGCTCCTGACTCAGGCGCTCTTCCAGCGCGTAGGGCAACGCGGCGCGGATGGCAGCGGTACGCTGCCCGGGCAGGCTGACCCGATGCAGACCAACACCATCGGCCAATAGAGCGCGCACCCGTTCACCCGCATAACGCTGGTGCAGCCCTTCCAGGCTATCCTGCCCCCGCTCCAGCACCTGCCCCTCTCGGCCCAAGCGCCACCAGTGCAGCGGCTGGTCCTGTTCGGAGGCAGCCGTCGCTGCGGTCAAAAGCACTATCAACATGCATGCATTCCTGTTGTTGTCACGGCTCGCAGGCCGTCTGTTCGCGCAGCACTACCTTGCCGTTGGGCGCATCCAGCAGTGTGCACTGATAAAACTGTCGCTCGCCAAAACTGGCCACCACCTGCAGGCGCATAAACCAAGGCGCCTCACCACCAACGCCCTGATTGGCAAATATCTCCTGCATCAGCTCACTGCTGCGCTCCAGATCGATCGGGCTCTGGTCGGACGGATAGGCCGTCACATAGGGGGCCAATGCCTGCCAGGCTTCACTGCTCATACCACTGACGGCATTCAGTTCTGATGCCACCAGCATGGTGCGGTTGGCTGACAGGCGCGGTGGCGAGTCGAGCTGATAGATCGCGTCATCGGTTTCCGGGTTCATCCAGTCGCTGACCGCCAGTGCCAGCTGACTGCCCGGCGGCATGGTCATGCCGCTGTCGCGCGCGACGCGGTCGACCAATTGGGCAAACAACGCCTGCTGCTGCTCATCGCCGCCAGCCAATGCGTTAAGGTTGAAGCGGCAGCGCATGTCATCCAGCGTCGCCTGCAGCTGTACCTGATCGACCTCAAAGGGCAGCACCGGCGACAGGCAGGTGTCCCATATCAGATCATCCGGGCCGTCGGCCTGCTCCAGAATTTGCAGCACCATCTTCTCGGCCCCTAGGGCAATCTGCTGTGACAGGTCGCGCTCGAACACCGCGCTGCTGCGACGGATGTCAGCCTGCCCCCGCATCCCCATACCAACCGCAGCCGTTACTGCCAACGCCACGATCAGCAGCGCGGTAATCAGGGCCACACCCTGCTGCTTGCGACTGTTCATTGACCCACCGCTATCAGGCGCCTAATCGCCCCCAGGCGCGGCAGCTCAAGCACCACTTCAACCGCCAGCGGCAGCTGAGTAGACTCCGGATCCAAATCGGCTGGCGGCCAGCTATCAACCCGCTCAAGACCGCTGGCGCCACGCACAATAAAGTGAAAGCCGCTGTCCACGCCCAGCTGCTCCTTTTCGCCAACCAGCTCGGCAAAAGGCTGCACCCGGCGGCTATCGGCATCGGCGATATCCACGCCGGGCCACAGCTCGCGCTCCAAGCCGCGTTCAGTTAAGCGCCAGGCAGTGCGGCGCAGCCGCGCATCGCCACCAGCGCCGGCACGCACAATCTCCAGCAGCGGATACTCGTCGCTGCCCGGCTGCAGGCGCAGCGGTGGTAGACGATCACCAAATTCATCGCGCACGCGAATGTCCACCAACTGCGACAAATCACGCTCCAGCACGCTCAGGCTAACCTGCAAGTCGCCCAACACTTGGGCGTGCTCGCGGCTGATCTCATTGACCTGCAATACAGAGCGCAACCCCTGGTAGGCGACCACGCTCATGATCGCGAACACCGCCATGGCGACTAGCAATTCAAGCAGGGTAAAGCCCCGTTGGCGCATCATGGCAGCACAAACCCGCTGACCAGTGCACGCTGCTCGGTTTCGCCGCCTGGCAGCAGCCAGACGCGGATATCAATGCGCTTGACCGCCGGCAGCGGAAACGGTGCTTTGGCGGTGTAATCGCTGATACTGGCCTGGTAGCCAAACCGATAGGGCCCCATGGGGGTTTCGCCCTTCAGCTCGCCATCGCTCGCCGGCCGCATGCCTGACTGATATTCGGCCAGCAGGTTACTGCCGGCCCAGTGCGCTAAGGTGCGCTCCTGCAGATAGGCGCTGTTACGTGCATGATCGCTGCCGGCCTTGACCAGCGCCGCCAGCGCGACGGCCAGGATGGTCAGCGCTACCAGCACCTCCAGCAGGGTAAAACCAGACTGGCTACGGGCGTTCACTGAGCACCTCAATCTGACCGTTCAGCTCGGTGCGAATGTAGCGTTTGAGGTTGCCCTTGCGTTCGGTCAGGATGATCAGGCCCGGGGTCATCTCACCGGTATTGCCCAGACGCAGCTGCGGCGTCCAGGCGGTACTGCCAGACAGACGGCCAGCCTGCTCGTCCGCCTCAAAGTCCAGTTCAATCAACCCTTCAGGCAGCAGATAGGGCCCGAGCTGCGGATCCTGTACCGGCTGCCATTCGCGCGTGGCATCGTCCAGCAGCACCAGGTCCAGCAGGCTGTAACCATTGCGGCGCAGACCCAGCGCTCGCTCGTTGCCGCCACTGATCAACAGCTCATCGCGCGCCAGCTTGAGTACAGCGGCCAGACGATCAGTCTCCTTACGCAATTCCCGCTCCGCGCCATTACCCAGCGACAGGGTCGCCAGTCCAGCGATGACACCGATCAGCACCAGCACCACCAGGACTTCAATCAGGGTAAAGCCGGCGCTGGCTGAGCGCGCCGGCTGGCGGGCGGAAAAGCTCGACATCAGGGCTGGCCGTTCTGATCCAGATTCCAGTTGCCAATATCAGCGTTGTTGTCGCTGCCGCCAGTGCGGCCGTCTGCACCAAAGCTGTAAAGGTCAAACAAGCGGCCGTCGCGGCCAGGGGTCTGATACTGGTAGTCGTTACCCCACGGATCCTGCTGCAACCGATCCAGATAGCCGCCCTGGCGCCAGTTGCGCGGCGCATCCTGACCAGTGGGCTGCTGCACCAGCGCGCGCAGCCCCTGCTCGGTGGTGGGGTAACCAAAGTTGTCGAGACGGTAGAGGTTGAGTGCGCTTTCAATCGCGCGAATGTCGCTTTGTACCTTGGTTGTGCGCGCCTGATCGGGGCGGTCCATAACCCGCGGCACGACCACCGCAGCGAGAATACCGAGGATAACTACTACTACCATCACCTCGATCAGGGTAAAGCCGCGTTGCGCGGCGCGGCCGATAGCTTGTCGTTTGGACATCGTCAGTTCACCAGTTGGTTGAGTTCAAAGATCGGCAGCAGAATGGCCAGCACAATCACCAGCACCACCGCGCCCATGGTCAGAATCAGCAAAGGCTCGAATACCCCCATCACCATGGCGATACGCGCTTCCAGCTCGCGCTCCTGGGTTTCGGCGGCGCGCTCCAGCATGCTATCCAGCGTGCCGCTGCTTTCACCGCTTTTGATCAGGCTGAGGGTCATCGCCGGAAAATAGCCGCTGCGCTCCAGCGCCAACCCTACCCCGGCGCCCTCACGCACGCGCTGAGCGGCAGCAGACACAGCCTCGCGCATCGGCAGATTGGAGATGACACTGGCGCTCATATTCAGCGCGTCCAGCAGTGGCACCCCGCTACCTGCCAGAATGTTCAGGGTGCGGGCAAAACGCGCGGTGTTGAGGCCACGAGTCAGGCGGCCAATCAGCGGCAGGCGCAGTAGAAAGTCGTGCCAGCGGCGCTGGTAGGCCGGCTTTTTCAGCAGCGTGCGCGCGCCGTAAACCAGCCCCGCCAACACTAGCAATATGACAATGCCCCAATCACGCAAGGTGTCGCTCACGGCAATCAGCGAGCGGGTCAACAGCGGCAGCTCCTGGTTCATGCCGTCGAACACCTTCACCACCTCCGGCACTACGTAGGTCAGTAGCGCCACAGTCACCAAGAGCGCCACACAGGTCAGAATCGCCGGATAGAACATCGCCAGCTGAATTTTCTGACGCATGGCGTTCTGCGCCTCCACGTTGTCAGCCAGGCGCTCCAGCACCAGGTCCAGACGGCCGGCCTGTTCGCCGGCAGCAATGGTGGTGCGGTAGATCACCGGGAACACAGAGGGGAACTCACCCAGCGCATGCGCCAGCGGCAAGCCTTCCATCACGCGAGTGCGCACCGCGGTCAGCGCCGAGCGCACACGGGGCGATTCGCTCTGCCTGGCAACCGTAGCCAGTACTTCTTCGATTGGCAGGCCAGCGCGCGCAAGGGTCGCCATCTGCCGGGTCGCCAGCGCCAGCTCCAGCGGTTTGATGCGCTGCTGAAAAACCGGCATACGCAGCAGCGCCTGACGCTCGGCCACCTGATTGACCGACATCGGCGTGAGCCCCTGCTCACGCAGACGACTGCGCACCTGACGCGGCGAGTCACCCTCCTCTACCCCCTTGCGGGTGCGGCCAGCGCCATCCAGTGCAGTGTATTCAAAGGCAGGCACCCTCAGTCCTCCCGCGTCACGCGCAGCACTTCTTCCAGCGTGGTGTCACCAGCCAGCACGCGGCGCAGGCCATCCTGACGAATGCCCATCTGCGCCAGTCGGGCATGGCGCACCATCGCCTGTTCGCTGGCGCCATCGTGAATCAGGCCGCGCAGGGTGTCGTCAATCTCGACCAACTCGTAGATACCGGTCCGCCCGCGATAACCGGTGCCGTTACAGGCAGCGCAGCCGGTCGCGCGATACAGCGTTGGCGGCTGCTCGGCAGGGACACCCATCAGCCGGCATTCGCTGGCACTGGCTTCATGCGGTTCGCGGCAATCCGGGCACAGGGTGCGCACCAGCCGCTGGGCCAGTACACCGTTCAAGGTCGAGGACAGCAGAAAGGGTTCAATGCCCATGTCACGCAGACGGGTAATGGCGCCCACAGCGGTATTGGTGTGCAGGGTGGAGAACACCAGGTGGCCGGTCAAACTGGCCTGAATGGCGATCTGCACGGTATCCACGTCACGGATCTCACCGACCATCACCACGTCCGGGTCCTGACGCAAAATCGCGCGCAGGCCACGGGCAAAGGTCATGTCGACCTTGTTGTTGATCTGCGTCTGGCCGATGCCGTCGAGGTAATACTCGATCGGGTCTTCCACGGTGAGAATGTTGCGGCTGCGATCATTCAGACGCATCAAAGCCGAGTACAAGGTCGTGGTTTTACCGGAGCCGGTAGGGCCGGTCACCAGCACAATGCCATGCGGCCGACTGATCACCCGCTCCATGGCGTCGTAGTGCTCGGTGCACATGCCCAGCTGACGCAGCTCCAGGCGGCCAGCCTGCTTGTCGAGCAGACGCAGTACCACCCGCTCGCCGTGGCCGGACGGCAAGGTCGAAACCCGCACGTCCACTGCGCGGCCAACCAGACGCAAGCCGATACGGCCGTCCTGCGGTAGGCGTTTTTCGGCGATATCCAGCTTCGCCATGACCTTGATCCGCGAGACGATCACCGGCGCCAGCGCGCGCGGCGGCTCCAGCACCTCACGCAGCACACCGTCGACCCGCAGGCGAATCGACAAGCGGTTTTCAAAGGGTTCGATATGAATATCCGAGGCGTTTTCCTTCACCGCCTCAGACAGCAGCGCGTTGATCAGACGAATGATCGGTGCTTCGTCCTGGGATTCCAGCAGGTCTTCCGGCTCGGCCAGCGACTGCGCGACCGAGAGCAGGTCAGCGTCATCACTCAGCCCCTCAACGAATTGCATGGCGTCGTTCGCTGAGCGCTCGTAGCGATCACGCAGGCGCGCGGCAAAGCTGTCATCGTCCAGCACCACCGGCAGCAGCGGATGCCCCAAGCGCCGACGCAGTTCCAGCAGGCCCTGCGGATCGCAGTCGGCGCGCACAAAAACTTCCATCTGACCGTCTTCACGCAGGCTGCCGGTCAGCACACCGACACGGCGCGCGAAACGGTAACCGGTATCGGTGGGTGCGCTGACAGTAGCCGCCGGGGCGCTGATGTCCGACTCGTTCATAACTAGCCTCCGCTCGACGGCGGCGCGCTGATGGTGGTGGGCGGTGTGCCCTGCATGGCGTTTTCAAAGGGCGGCGGCAGAGTCAGCAGGTAGTTCCAATCCGGCAGCACCGGCACACCGTCGCCAACGTCCAGGCGTCCGCGGCGGTTTTGCTCAGCCAACTGGCGGTCACGAATATAGCTGTACTTGCTGTGCGTCAGGCTCTGCGCTACCGCCGAGTCGCGCACGATAACCGGGCGCAGGAAGATCATCAGGTTGCGCTTTTGCAGAGAAGCGGTGTCATAGCGGAACAAGCGCCCCAGCCCCGGAATATCGCCCAGCCCCGGCACCTTGTCGGCGGTTTCGACCATCTGGTCGTCGATCAGACCGCCCAGCACGATCATCTGGTTGTCATCGACCATCACGTGGGTGGTCAGGCTACGCTTGTTGGTGATGATGTCTGCCGCGCCGCTGGTGCCCGGCGCAATCTGTGAGACTTCCTGCGCGATTTCCAGGCGTACGGCGTCGCCCTCGTTGATCTGTGGCCGAATCTTCAGCTTGATACCTACATCTTCACGCTGAATGGTATCGAAGGCCTGGCCAGAGTCCTCTACCGAGCGGCCGACGATAAAGGGCACGTTCTGGCCGACGACAATTTCAGCCTCTTCATTGTCCAGTGTCAGCAGGCTGGGCGTGGACAGAATATTGCTGGCGGTATCACCTTGCAGCGCATTGACCAGCAGGGCGATCTGGGTGCTGCCAATACTACCGATGCCCCCCAGGGTGATGCCGCTGCCGAGTGAGGGCGGCGAGCTGATATCGCCTTCCAGGAAACTGTTTACGCCTGCAGCGAGGTCAACGATACCGTTGCCGTTGCGATTGAAGTTGATGATGCCGACGCCGGCGTCCTCGCTGCCTACACCCCACTGAACACCCAGCTCCTTGGCGCGATCGTAGGACACCTCGGCAATCACCGCCTCAACCAGTACCTGGGCACGGCGAATATCCAGCTGACGGATAATGGAAGACAGCTCGCGCGACAGCTCGGCCGGGCCGTAGATCACCACCGCATTAGTGCTTTCATGGGCCTCGATACGCACCCGGTTCTGCTCTGCCACATTGGTGCCGGCGCTGCTGGAAGCCACACCGCCACTGTTACCTACCGAGCTGCCACCGTTATTGCGCTCACGCCCTTCGGCGATACCACGCAACACCTCGGCGACCTCCTCGGCCTTGGCGTAGCGCAGGTAATGCACCTGGGTGTTGCCCTGATTACCGGACACATCCAGCTGACGCACGACGGTGCGTAAACCGGCACGTGCCTCCGGATCGCCACGCAGAATCACCGAGTTGGTGCGCTCATCGGCAATCAGCTTCGGCCCGCGGGCAAACTCCTCGGCGGGCAGGTTGGCATCCAACCCTTGCACAATGCGCACGACATCCAGCGCAGAAGCATGCTGCAACGGCAGCACCTCAAAATCTTCCATGGACTCACGATCAATGCGCGAAATCAGCGATTTGATACGACGCACATTCGCCGCCGTATCGGCGATCACCAACGAATTAGACTGGGCTGCCGCAGCCAGGTGCCCCCCCTTAGGCACCAGCGGCCGCAGGATACGCACCAGCTGCCCGGCATCCATGTTGTTTACCGTCAGCACCTCGGTGATGTATTCATCGCCAGGGGTATCGTCGCCCAGGGCGGCCACTTCGTTTTCCTTCGCCTGCACCTCAGGCACGATACGCACCAGCCCATCGCTGCCACGCACGGCGGCAAAACCCTGAGACTTGAGCACACTGAGGAAGATGTCATACAACTCATCTCGCCGGATCGGCTGGCCGGATACCACGTTGACTTCGCCACGAACGCGCGGATCGACAATAAAGTTAATGCCGGTTTCCTGGCTGACGATTTCGATCAGGCCATTGATATCCGCATCTCGCAGATTGAGGACCAGGTCCTCCCCGTCTGCTGTTGCCCCGGCGGTCTGCGCCGCCAGTGGGCCACTAAGCGCCCCCAACCCCAATGCCAGCGCCAACGCCAGCCGCTGCTTCCGAAACTGCATCGACATCTGTATCAATCCATCGTAATCGTTATGTTCATCGGCTCACCGTCACGCTCCAGCGAGAGCGACACCGAGCTGGCATCGGTCAACTCGCGCAGAATGTCGCGGTAATCTTCGATCTGGGATACTGGCGTGCCATCCACGTCGGTGATCACATCCCCACTCTTCAGGCCCGCCGCCTCGAACTCGCGCACATTGCGCGACGGCGAGACCTCCAGGCCGTACAGCACGCCATCCACCATTACCGGGTTGGCACTGATGACTTCCATGAAACGTTGCGGATCGTTCAGCCAGGCGTCGCGATCAATGCGCGCGAGGCCGCCGTCCGGTGCCAGGGTCTGGGTATTGTCAGTCGCCGGCAGACCAGCCGAGCGCGACGGGCGTCGACCGGCGCCAGCGCTTTCATTACGTTTGAGGCGCAGGGTTTCCAGTTGACCATCACGCATCAACATCACCCGATCAGACAGCACCTGCTCCAGGCGCACCTGCCCCGGCAGACTGGCGCCCACGCGGTAGAGTTTTTCCGGCTGGCCCTGGGTAACCAGAATGGCGGCGCTGCGCGCAGGGTCGGCATCGGCGAGCACGCCCTTGAGCGTCCAGCTGAGTTTGGTATCGGGGGCGTTGAGATCCAGCTGCTGCTGATTGGCGCGACCAAGCGGCGACAGCAGCGCCAGCTCGCGAAAACCGGGATAGGAGGGGGCGTCGGCGCCGGCATTAACCGACAGAGACAGGGAGCTGGCGGGTGGCAACACGCTCTGCGGCGCCACAACAGCCCAGACCAGGTGAGCCAGAATCCAGGCACCCAGCAGCACCAACAAGGCGGTGACGGCCGTAACGGCGGATTCCAATGAGGGGCGGGCAACCGGGCGCATGCATTCTCCGAGGCAAAGACAACTGGCCACATGGGGTGGCCGGGTCAGCAGATGAAAAGATACTGACCTTTCTTTGCAAAATTATTGTTATAAGCCTGCAACAGGCTGCTCGTCTGCGCTCGATTGTCACGAATTTGCAATCCGGCAGCAACCCCCTGAACAGGTTATTCCAGAGGCTTCGTCTTGCAGTTGCGACGCTATCGAGTATCGCCTCCCACCCCTATCGCCCAAATGGGCTATCTCGACGGCCTGACAGGGTGCACACCACCCATTTGGGTGACCTCGGAGTTACAGCAATAAAAGGGGGGAATAGCTGACCATCCACCCCTACCAAGATGTCTCAATAAGAGACAGTAAATACTTGCCCCACCGAGCCCTGACCGCTTAACTGACCGCTGCAAGGCCCTTCAAATAACAACTTGCGACGGAGAACAATAACAATGAATGCATTTCACCGGCCCGCACTGCTCGCTGTGCTCATCAGCAGTCTCAGCCTCAGCGGTTGCCTGGGCAGCGGCAATGACGACGATGATGAGATAAAGCGCCCCCAACAAACGCGCATCGACCAAAACGTCTTTACCATCGACGAGGCCACCCTGCCCTTTGACGCACTGGCGGCCGTAGCGCCTTACAACACAACCAGCCGCTGGAGCGGCGTATTGAACGGCGCCGGCTACCGCATCGAAGTGCCGGACAACTGGAATGGCTATCTGGTGATGTGGGCGCACGGCTACCGCGGCACGGGCAACGCCCTGACCGTCGACAACCCGCCGATGCGTCAGTATCTAATCGACAATGGCTATGCTTGGGCAGCATCAAGCTACAGCACCAACTACTACGATGTGCGCGCTGGCGTGGAAGATACCAACGCCCTGGCCCTGGCCTTCACCGAGATTGCGGCTGACAATGGCCGCACACTGGCGGCGCCGACCAAGTACTACATTACCGGCGCCTCCATGGGCGGCCATGTAACCGCGGCGGCCGTAGAGCGTGAAACCATCGACACCGCCAACAACGTGGTCGAATATGCCGCGGCAGCGCCATTCTGTGGTGTGGTCGGCGACACCGAGCTATTCAATTATTTTGGCGGTTACAACCTGGCGCTGTTTGCCCTGGCCGGCGAGCCCGCCGACAGCTTCCCGATTGCCCCGGCCGATGCCGCCGCCAAAGTGGCCGCTGCCCGCGCAGCACTGTGGGTAGATTATGACGCCAACCCCAATGCAGACGGTCTGACCGCGGACGGCCTGGGGCTGTATCAGACGCTGAAAAACCTTAGCGGTGGCGAACGGCCGATTTACCAGCTGTCCTTCGGCGGGTTTCAAGATCTGTTGCAGAGCTTTGCCGGCTCGGACGGCACGGTCGACGGCATCTTTCTGGAGAGCGTAATTAACACCGAGGATCTGACCTACCGCTTCCAGACAGAGCTGGGCCAGCCGCTCACCACTGACGAAATCAACTTCAACGCGGCCATCCTCAAGGCCGACGCCGATGTCGACAGCGTCAACGCACTGCGCAGCGACGGCTTGCGCTGGGTACCCAAGGTAAACGGCGAGTTTGACGTGCCGGTACTGACTGCACATACCATCGGCGATCTGTTTGTACCGGTATTGATGGAGCAGGTGTATCGCCAGCGGGCTGAAGACCAGGGCAGTGCAGACAACCTGGTGCAACGTGCGATACGCGCCCCCGGTCACTGCGACTTCACCATGACCGAATGGACGCAAACCCTGGCCGACCTGCTGACCTGGGAGCAAACCGGGGTCAAGCCCGGCGGGGATGACTGGCTAACGCCGGCCACCGTAGCCGACCCTGAGTTTGGCTGTACTTATACCAATAACGTGGGGGAAATCCCCGGCAACGTCGCGCGGTCTAACATGCCGCCCTGCCCTGCTCCCTTGTAACAGAACCAAAGCAAAAAGCAGGGCTGAGGCAGAAAAAGGTGCCTCAGCCCTGCTTGCGCTCCTCATCAACAGCATCTGCCGCCAGGCGCCGCACGAACTGTTTCACGTTGGTTTTGCCGCGCAGCTCGCGCACGTTGTCGGCCAGTTCCTTGACCTCGTCCTGCGGCAAGGACGCATTCAGCTCCTGCTGTACCTCATTCCACATGCCGCGCACCTTGCCGACTGCCCGACCAGCGCTGCGTACCAGCGTGGGCAGACGCTCCGGCCCCAGCACCAGCAAGGCAACCACCGCCACCAGCAGCCATTCCGTCATGCCATTGCCGAACATGCTGCACCTCGCCTTCAGGCCTGACGGCTGGTCGATTCTGCGCGCACAGACGTCTGCTCTGCAGCATCCAGAGCCAGTGCATCACGGGTCTCTTCAGTATCACGCACAGCCTTGCGGAAACCGCTGAGCGCGCCACCCAGGTCGCTGCCGACATTACGCAGACGCTTGGTGCCAAATAGCAACATCACGATGACCAGCACAATCAACAACGAGCCAATGCTAATTCCACCAATACCCATATAAACCTCCAATAAAAAGGCGGGCCAGCGCAGCGCGCTGACCCGTCAAACACACAAGATCAACCGTTATTAGCTACCGACTACGCCACCGTCGTCCTTCCATACGACCACGGTAGAAGAGCGCGGCGGACGTGTGGACGGGGTGTAATCCGGCCAGCTGCTGGAGTAGCTACCGGCAGCAAACTGGGCGCCGGAAGTACCTTCACCGGGATGCTGGACGTTGATGAACAGGGTTTTCTGATCCGGCGTCATGGTGATACCGGTGATTTCCTGATCGATCGGGCCAACCAAGAAGCGCTTCATATCGCCGGTGGTCGGATCGGCTACCAGCATGGCGCAGTTGCCGAAGGGGTCGTCCCAGCCGCTATCCATCTGAATCCAGACACGGCTGTCCGGGTCAATCCACAGGCCGTCCGGCGAGCTGAGGATGTTCTCGGCAGTCAGGTCGTTGCCATTCGGATCGGAGCCCTTGTTGTTCTCCAC
>CERX01069044.1_pt1 | contig 25802 bp, 24 predicted proteins | sample 350251 | NCBI WGS metagenome assembly CERX01 (sample SAMEA2621044, study PRJEB7988) | marine metagenome | biome: marine biome (ENVO:00000447); feature: deep chlorophyll maximum layer (ENVO:xxxxxxxx); material: "saline water (ENVO:00002010), including plankton (ENVO:xxxxxxxx)" | depth 50 m
CTTATAACTCAAGTCTACTGAAACCATCGAGACAATAGAAGGTTGGGCGGTCGAGCCTCGGTGTGATATTTACCAGATTCAGCTAGAGGCACACGCCCGCTTATACGCTAGATCAAAGAAAAGAGTCTCTTATTGAGTGTAGAGTTTAACACCCAAGCCGAGTCACGATAGTATCTATACAACAATGAAGGGCACCACATGGAAGGCACCCCAGATTTTGAGGCTCGGCTTGAACTTGTGGGCGCCTAGGTAGCTCCAGGCGTAATTTCCTCCGAAGATATATCGAGACCTTAGTAGGGACGTGCACAAGAAGAGAATGATCACAATACCTCAATTTTCAGGCAACCGGGTCTTGGCGATACTCAAGCAGCAGCGGGCAGAGTTAATTCTGGCAAATGACGTCAGCTCGGCCGGAATGCACCAAACCTTGACTGGCTCGCCAAAGCAGTCATTAATGACTCAATGACGCTAGCTACACCATAACGGCTAGGAAATTAGGGCATTAGCCTAGTCCCCTCAGCTACTGAAAACGTAGGAATCTTTGTTAATTATTGAAATATTAAATTTGGAGACAGCGTCAACCGCTTTCCGACCCAAAGTACTGCTTGCAGACAACGCAAAAAACTAGAGCACCGCAATGAAAGAAAAACTATCTAGGGCAATGGAACTTAGAGGCAAATCGGAAAAAATAAACTATGGAAAATACAGAACAGGCTTAATCTCTTCGTCAATATTGACGTATGACATATTTAATAATAGACGATTTTATAGAAAAATTGGAACTATATTAAAACAGCTATTCCTCACTCCAGAGTTCACCTCCCTTCCAACGAAAAGCAGCATACTATACTCTATAGATAGAGCAGACTACCAAGAGATAATAAACTTAGTGAGTGATAAAATATATCCAGAAACTAAGGGCAACGTAACTTTATTTATTTCACTCAAAAACCGAATATCTTCGCCTAAAGAAATCTTGTCGTCAATAAATCCTATACGAAACACCGCTTACTCACGACGCCTCCCTGGGGTATCTCTATTCAGAAGCGTGACTCTTAATGCTTATCTGATGAAAGGGCTGGATGCCCTCGAAAAATCGCAACCTAACCCTAAGGGGCGTTATACCTTTTTCAACAGCTCTAGCTTTCCAGAATCCCTGTTGTGTGAGTACTATAGGAAAAATGGCTGCGACACAGCCTCCCTGCAGCACGGTCTTTACTTAAAACCGAAGACAGCACAGTTTGATGTAATCAATCTATCTAACATAATGGCTGAAAAAATATTCTGCTGGGGCGAAGCATCTAAGCAAGCAATCGAGTGGATTTACCAACAATACAAACTGGAAAAGAAGTTTCAGGTGTTGCTATGCGGATACCCAAAAGAGACTACTACAAATCCCCACCTTGAAAACAAAGACTCAATACTGTTATTACTACCTCGCAGCAAATTCATAACTGATATAACAAACCTTATGAATATAATAAAAAAAACAAAAACCCTAAATTTCTCCGCAAAACTCCATCCATCACTAGTAGATAATAGTACAATGAAAGAATTGCTACGCTCCTGTAACATCGAGCTAGAAGAACTTTCCGTACACCAAATAAAAAACAAATACCATTACAAAGGAATCATCGGTTTCAACACCACAGCCTTGTTTGAGCTTATCAAAAATGCAGACGCAATTGCACACTATGAAAGCAAGAACTCTGAATACTACTGTAACCACCTTAATAACTTCAGCACAGCCGAGCAGCTTGAAGAAATAATGCATAGCAAAGCGAGTACAGCGAATTTTCGAGCTGAGCTATATGAGTATTATTTAGGAGCGCAAAACCCGCACAACTATCTTCCTTGCCCCGCCCAGAAAACTCATAAGCTGCCGCCGCAGACCACCACAAGCATCAATAACGATTATTATCGAGAAAACGATGGTTAAAATTAAAAATGAAGAGAGAAATAAAAACGGAACGACCTTTTTTACGGAAACACATACAGTAGATATTCTGCTGGCAACATATAACGGTGAAAGCTACATAGAACCTCAGATAGAGTCGATACTCCGACAAACCCACTCTAACTGGCAACTTATCATTCATGATGATGGATCAAGCGACTCAACCAGAGACATCATTAGAGAATACCAAGCCAAGCATGCTGATAGAATTACCGTTATTGATGATGGGGTAAAAACCGGCGGAGCGAAAGAAAACTTTAACCATCTGCTAAAATTCAGCTCAGCTGAATATGTAATGTTTTGCGATCAAGATGACGTTTGGCTAGAAGAAAAAATACACAAGACTCTAAAAAGAATGATCGAAGAGGAGGCGAAAGGCGTCCAGGTGCCAGTAGTAGTATACGCAGACCTCTCCATCACCGACGAAAACTTAAAAATAATATCGCCATCTATGCATGAATATCAAAAATTATCACGAACAAAACCTAGCTTGGATGAATTACTTGTCAGCAACCAAGTCACCGGCTGCACAATGATGGCAAATAAAGAGGCGCTAAAAGTTTCAACGCCTATTCCTTCAGAGGCAGTAATGCATGACTGGTGGATAGCGTGCATGGTGCTCAAGAAAAATGGTAAATTGGCCTTTATTTCTGAACCATTGATTCTATACCGGCAACACCACACCAACACAGTCGGCGCTCAGAGGATTAACGCCCTATATTTTATTACTAAATTGTTAGATATTAAGTCCGCGACGGCGTCCTTCAGCAAAATGAGGAGACAAGCAAAGAAGATATCACCATCGACGAGCACACTGAAGATTCTTCAAAAAAAATATAAGAGCTTGCTAAAGAAAATTGTATAGCAAGCCAACCGCTGTGCTACACACTAAAAAAGACCCGCCTAATATGTATGCTTTTTTTCTTTTCTGTTTTACTATGACTTTAATGCTTCTTCCAGCAGGCGTCGTCTCGGGAGTTCCAATAAAAACTATATTCTTTGCGCTGTCGAGCTTTTTCACCATGAGGGCTGCGCTGACGGGAACCATCCGAATACCTCCCACTGCCATATATCTCTTCATAGCAGCCAACTCAGTTTTTTTTACGATGGCACTAGTTGGCGTACTTGCCGGGAACGAATATGCGTTTGCCGAGTTAAAATATCTATCTACTGCCGCACTGACCACAACGCTTCTTTCAATCTACGCTATAAATAATCCAGAGTCATTTCAAAGAGCCATTATAGTTGGAACTTTTTTATACTCGATCTTTAAGCTATCGTTGGTTTTTTCAGCATCGAATCTCGTATCCATATACCAACTAGAAGCGATTTACAGCCATATTTTTTCTCAAAAGTTCGTACACATGCCTATCACGGGTGATATTCACAGAATCCAGCTACCTCCAGATATACTTTACGCAATGACGCCTATCCTTTACTTGCTACTTAGATGCTCGACAGGGAGGCCGGCCGGCATACAAAGCTTAGCATTCATGATAATTTGCTCCGCTATAATTTCTTTTACGGCTTACTCCAGACTCATTTTTCTTGTGTTTTCATTATCGACTATTCTCTGCATCCACATGAGTATACGTTCCAAGCTAACAGCCATTCTTTTACTGTCGCTACTACCAACGACACTGCTTCTCTTAAACTTTGACGTAATACTACATAATAGTTTTTTTGAAGAGCGTTTTTCAGCCCGAAACAACTACCACTCTGACTCTATCCGAGAAACACAGATCGCCCACCTAATTGCAATGTGGCTCGATAGTCCAATTTACGGACACGGCCTAGGAGCTTATATTGCAAGTTTCGTGCGCGACCCAGAAATCCCTTTCAGCTACGAAGCCCAGCTAATAGCATACGCGATGAAAGGAGGACTGCTTTTCATTGTTAGCTTTAGCGTTTCGATATTTTATTTTTCTTACAAACTCATCTCAAACGCCGGCTTAACCCCTGCGGTTCTTTTTTTAACTCTAATGGCAGCCGGCTTCACAAATCCATATTTAACTTCCACCGCAACAACAGTACTATATGCCTCTTTTTTCTTATTAGCGTGGCTTTCAAAAAAAAATCACCCCCTTACATCTTCACCTACACAGAGCACTAAAACCCTTGAAAACCAGCAACAAAGGCATTCAAAACCGTGAACGACTTTAGAGTTGCCTGCATAATACCCACCTACAACGGACTAAATGAGCTAAAACGACTCGTCCACTCTTTATCTCAGCAGACCTATAAACATGATATTCTAATAGTTGACTCCAGTTCGACCGACGGTACGTATGAATTTGCTTGCCACGCGCCCGCGAAGGCTACCCAGATACCGACGTCAAAATTCAATCACGGAGGAACTCGTCAGCTTCTCATTGATGCCAACCCCGACTATGATATTTATGTATTGATGACACAAGACGCATACTTGGACGACACCAACTCTCTAAAAAACATCATCGCGCTATTTGATGATGAGCGAGTCGGAGCGGTTTGCGGACGTCAGGTGCCTCATGATGAAGCGAACTTACTTGCACAGCATGCAAGACTTTTTAACTACCCACCCTGCACGGAAATAAAATCCCCCAAAGACTCAGAAAAGCTTGGTATAAAAGTCGCCTTTCTTTCTAACTCGTTTTCAGCATACCGCAGAACAGCACTCAACCAAGCCGGTGGGTTTCCTAGCGATGTGATACTGTCAGAAGATATGTATGTTGCCGCAAAAATGCTTCTTCTCAACTGGAAAATTGGATACGCCGGAGAGGCAACCTGCAAACACTCTCACAACTACAGCATACTGGAAGAGTTTCGCAGATATTTCGACATAGGTGTATTTCACGCGCGTGAGAGCTGGATCAAAGACGCATTTGGTGGCGCTGGGAAAGAGGGGTGGCGCTATATCAAGTCAGAGTTCCTATTCCTAGGGATCAAAAACGGACGCCTTTGGCCATCAGCTTTATTACGAAACACAGCAAAACTGTTAGCATATAAGCTGGGGCAACACGAAAGTCTGGTTCCAAGAAAAATTAAACTTAGGCTAACCATGCACAGAAGGTACTGGGACAACGAATAACAACCCTCACAAAACCACACAAACAATCATTACTTGCTATTGAACAATCACACACCAATTAACAAATAAGGCTGGAAAAGGATTAGCTTTCATGACAAACAGGATACTAGTCACAGGCGGCGCTGGCTTCATTGGCTCGGCAGTTGTGAGGCATCTTATCGATCATACTGGATGTATAGTTGCAAATTTGGACGCTCTTACTTATGCAGGCAATCTTGACTCTATTAAATCACATTCGAGTAACACACGTTATAAACTCTATCGCGGAAGCGTTAACGACCGACTTTTTTTAGATAAAGTTTTTTCAGAGTTCCAACCTACCGCTGTCATGCATTTGGCGGCCGAGTCTCACGTCGATCGCTCTATCGAAGGTCCCTCAGAATTCATTCAAACAAATATCATTGGCACCTACACGCTGTTGGAAGCCGCTCGACAATATTGGGGTTCGCTGGACGCGGAGTCTAAGACATGCTTCCGCTTTCACCACATCTCTACAGATGAAGTATACGGTGACTTGGAAGGTACGGATGACCTGTTCACCGAGACAACTCCTTACGCACCCAGCTCACCTTATTCTGCATCCAAGGCCAGCTCTGACCATCTTGTCCGTGCTTGGCAGCGCACCTTTGGCTTGCCAACGCTAGTAACTAATTGCTCCAATAATTATGGTCCGTACCACTTCCCGGAAAAGCTCATCCCGCACATTATACTCAACGCTTTGGCGGGCAAGCCCCTGCCGGTATATGGCGATGGCAATCAAATCCGAGATTGGCTTTACGTCGAAGATCACGCCCGTGCACTTGTTGAAGTGGTTACCAAAGGCAAGATTGGAGAGACCTACAATATCGGCGGCCATAACGAGAAGCGTAATATTGAGGTGGTAGAGACCATCTGCGAGCTGCTGGAAGAACTGGCGCCCAACAAGCCAGCCGGTGTTGCTAACTATAAAGATCTCATCACTTTCGTTAAGGATCGTCCAGGCCACGATCTTCGCTATGCCATTGACGCATCCAAGATACAAGCGGAGCTTGGCTGGGTGCCAGAACACACTTTTGAGTCGGGTATCCGCAGCACTGTGCAGTGGTATCTTGAGAATCGCCAGTGGTGGGAGCGAGTGCTCAGTGGCGATTACTGTTTGGGTCGATTGGGCGAGCACGGTTCACCCGCTCCTGCCCTTTAAACGATGATGTTCAAGGAGAGAAAATGAAAGGTATTATTCTTGCCGGTGGTTCAGGCACCCGCCTTCACCCTATTACCCGCGGCGTTTCAAAGCAATTGCTGCCTATCTACGATAAACCGATGATCTACTACCCGCTGTCAGTGCTGATGCTGGCCGGCATTAGAGAGGCTCTGATCATCTCCACCCCTGAAGACCTGCCAAACTTCCAGCAACTACTAGGTGATGGCAGTAGTTTCGGCATCCAGCTGAGCTATGCAGAACAGCCCTCCCCGGACGGTCTCGCCCAAGCTTTTATCATTGGCGAGTCCTTTATCGGTGACAGCAGCGTCTGCCTGATTCTTGGCGACAACATTTTTTACGGTTACGGTTTCAGTGCCATGCTGCAAGAAGCCGCTGCACGCAAACAAGGCGCTACCGTGTTTGGCTACCACGTAACCGATCCGGAGCGCTTTGGCGTGGTGGACTTTGATAGCAACGGCAAGGCTGTTTCGATCGAAGAGAAGCCAGCAGCCCCCAAGTCCAACTACGCGGTTACCGGTCTGTATTTTTACGACAATCAAGTGGTCGACATTGCCAAGCAAGTCAAGCCTTCTCCGCGAGGCGAGCTTGAGATTACAGACGTAAACAACGCTTACCTTGAGCGGGGTCAGCTGCACGTCAGCTTGCTCGGCCGAGGGTTTGCCTGGCTCGACACCGGCACCCATGACTCACTCATGGAGGCCAGCCACTTTGTGCAAACCATCGAGGCACGACAAGGCCTTAAAGTCGCCTGCCTTGAAGAAATTGCTTACAAGCAGGGCTGGTTGACCAGTGAGCAACTCGCAAAACAAGCTGACACGTTGAAGAAAACCGGATATGGCCAGTATTTACAACGCTTGCTGCAGCAGGAGGCGGAGAAGTGAAGGTTATCCAAACTCAGTTGCCCGGCGTCCTCATTTTTGAACCCAAGGTATTTGGTGACCAACGCGGGTTCTTTACTGAGACGTTCCAGCAACAACGTTATAGTGAAGCCGGTATAGACCTCCCCTTCGTACAAGACAACCACTCACGTTCAGCGCGCGGCGTACTCCGTGGCCTGCATTTCCAGCGCACCCGCCCGCAAGGCAAGCTCGTTCGTGTCAGCCGTGGGGCTGTGTACGACGTGGCCGTCGATATCAACCCCAAGTCACCCACGTGCGGCCAGTACGTTGGGGTTGAACTAAACGACGAAAACCACCGACAGCTTTGGGTGCCGCCAGGGTATGCACACGGTTTTTGCGTGCTGAGCGATGTAGCTGACTTCATCTACAAATGTACCGACTACTACTTCCCGGATGATGAGGGCGGACTGCTATGGAATGACGCTGATGTGCAGATCCCATGGCCGATCGAAAACCCGCAACTATCCGCGAAGGATCAGTTGAACCCTACACTTTCTCAGCTTATCGTCGAGGGACACTGAATATGCGCGTGCTGGTGACCGGAGCCAAAGGCCAGGTGGGCCATGAACTACTGAGGACCGCACCCCACTCATTTGAGGTCCACGGTTTTGACTCAAGCCAGTTGGATATCACTGACAATAACAAGGTCCAGCAAACCGTAGACGCCCTTGGGCCAGACCTGATTATTAACGCAGCAGCTTACACCGCCGTCGACAAAGCCGAGTCCGACAGCGAACGGGCTTGGGCGGTTAACAGAGATGCAGTCGGCTACCTGGCATCAGCTGCATCTCGTCTGGATATACCGCTTTTTCACATTTCTACAGACTATGTTTTTACCGGCGACTCGCTCACTCCCTATCTTGAGTCGGAGCCCACCGGCCCTACAGGCGTTTATGGTGCCAGCAAGCTCGCCGGTGAGCAGGCTTTGGCCACCAATTGCAGTAAACACATCACATTGAGAACCAGCTGGGTCTTTGGTGCTCACGGCAACAACTTTGTTAAAACAATGCTGCGTCTTGGTACAGAGCGCGACAGCCTCTCTATCGTGGCAGATCAACGCGGAGGCCCTACGTCCGCAGTCAGCATCGCCGCAGCGTTGTGGAAGCTGGCAGAAAAGTTCCAAGCAAGCGGCTCTCTTGACTGGGGTGTTTACCACTACAGTGGTTTACCGGACTGCACTTGGTTTGATTTTGCTAACGAAATTTTTGCCCAAGCGACCGATCAGAACCTTATTAGCCAAAAGCCAACACTTTTGCCAATCAGCACCACAGACTACCCCACTCCGGCTCGCCGCCCAGCATGGTCTGTAATGGATTGCAGCAAGCTGCAATCAACATTTGGCATATCCGCACCTGACTGGCGTCAAGACCTGCAAACGGTCTTACTAGAGTTGGCCGAAGGCTGACGCGCTTTCGCCGTTACGCGAACCAGTACTTCAAGTTTTTCACCGGTGAACCGATGACTCAAATTACCTGCTTCAAAGCCTACGATATTCGCGGCCAACTTGGCACAGAGCTGAATGAAGACATCGCCTATCGTATTGCTCGCGCCTTCGCGCAATTTCTCAAGCCTAAACGTATCGTTCTGGGTGGCGACGTGCGCGCCACCTCTCCTGCCCTTAAAGCAGCGCTCGCCAACGGGTTGCGTGATGAAGGGGTAAACGTTCTTGATCTTGGCCTGGCCGGCACTGAAGAAGTCTACTTCGCTACGTTCCACTTGGGCGTAGATGGCGGTATCGAAGTGACCGCATCGCACAACCCCATTGACTACAACGGTTTTAAGCTGGTGCGCGAAGGGGCTCGCCCCATCTCCGCTGACACTGGCCTTGCCGCTATTCGTGAGATGGCCGAGGCCAGCAGCTATCAATTAGTGGGTGGCAAAGACCCCGCTGTGGCGGAAGCGGATCGCGGCGCCTATGAGCTGGTTGATACCCGCGCGGACTTCGTGAAACATCTGATGGGCTATATCGGCACCACCGCCTTTGACCGCCCGCTCAAGCTGGTGGTCAACGCGGGCAACGGTGCAGCGGGGCCTGCGGTTGATGCCATTGAGGCGGCTTTCGGTGCTGCCGGCCTGCCCGTTACCTTTATCAAGATCTGCCACGAGCCGGACGGCACCTTCCCCAATGGTATCCCCAACCCAATTCTGGTCGAGAACCGCGCTACCACGCGCGACGCCGTACTGGAACATGGTGCGGACGCTGGTATCGCCTGGGATGGCGACTTTGATCGCTGCTTCCTGTTTGATGAGCAAGGCCGCTTTATCGAGGGCTACTACATCGTTGGCCTGCTTGCAGAGGCATTTCTGCAGAAAGAAAAAGGCGCTCGCATCATTCACGACCCGCGCCTGGTCTGGAACACGGTCGAGCAAGTAGAGAGTAACGGTGGGGTTGCGGTACAAACCAAAGCTGGTCACGCGTTTATCAAAGAACGCATGCGCAATGAAGATGCCATTTACGGCGGCGAGATGAGCGCGCATCACTACTTCCGTGACTTCGCCTACTGTGACAGCGGCATGATCCCCTGGCTGCTGATTGCTGAACTCATGTGCCGCAAAGGTCTGCCTCTGTCAGCACTGGTCGACGAGCGCATTGCACGCTTCCCCTCCTCTGGCGAGATCAACCTCAAGGTAAACAATGCTCCAGCCGTGCTGAAGGCCATTGAGTCCCAATACGCCAAAGACGCTCTAAGTGTTGATCACACCGATGGGGTAAGCATCGAGTTTGCTGAATGGCGCTTCAACCTGAGAGCGTCCAATACCGAGCCGGTCATTCGCCTGAATGTAGAAAGCCGTGCCAATCAAGACTTGATGGAGCAGCAAACCAAGCAACTTCTGGACGCCATCAACGCCCTGTCCTGAACCGACGCCACAGCGCCACCACCGCAGAGATCGGCCCCACGCCATTGCCGATCTCTGCGATACTAAGCGACCTGAGCCACAGGCGCGCCGCATTGCCCTGAACTGCCAATAGGTGTTCCGAATCGAGTGAACCACTGCACTCTATCGGACTCTCAAGCAGATCATGCCCCACAGTGTCTCAAGACGTTTTGCATTCGCAGGAATAGATCATGCAGCCTACCCAGAACGGAATCATCCGCTCCAACGAACCAATGCTCGCGGTCATGCATCGCTGGCTTGATCTGGTCGTCATAGCCAGCGCCCTGTTTATCGTACTGTGGCTTCAAGAGACCACCCTGCACCGCGATCACTGGATCAGCTTGCTGATCACGCTCTTTCTCTTCTACCTGATCAACGATTTCAGCCACCTCTACGGATCCTGGCGCGGTGAGCACTCGCTACGGGAGCTACGCCAGGTGGGGGGCAACTGGGCCGCCGCTTTTGCCGCAGCCTTCGTGACTGACTACTTCTTCTTCCAAAGCACCCGACTTCCAGACATGGAAAAACTGGCGTGGTTTGCCTTGGGCCTGATCAGCCTGTGGGGCTACCGGGTGCTGCTGCGTCACATCATGCGCCACTTGCGCAGCCGGGGCTACAACACGCGTTCTGTCGCTATCGCCGGCGCCGGTGAGCTGGGCCAGCGCTTGGCCAACAACATCGTCAGCACACCCTGGATGGGTCTGAATCTGATGGGCTTTTATGATGACAAAACCAGCGAGCCCGTCGCCTTGGCCGGCACCAGCATCGCCATGCCAGTCAATGGCGACATGCAAGCCTTGATCGACGATGCCAAGGCTGGCTTGATCGACAAGATTTATATCACCCTGCCGATGCGTGCGGAGCTAAAAATCAAGTGGCTGCTGGACGAGCTGAGCGACAGTACAGCATCGGTTTATCTAATACCCGACGTATTCGTATTCGACCTGTTGCATGCGCGTAGCGAGTCCATCAACGGGCTGCCCAGCATCAGTATCTTTGACACCCCAATGGATGGCGCCAACCGCATTGTTAAGCGCATCGAAGACATTATTCTGTCAACCCTGATCCTCGCACTCATTTCCATCCCCATGCTGATGATCGCTTTCTGTGTGCGCATGACCTCGCCCGGCCCCGCTCTGTTCCGCCAGAAACGCTACGGCATCGACGGCAAATCCATTGAGGTCTGGAAGTTCCGCAGTATGAAGGTGATGGAGAACGGGACAAAAGTCACCCAGGCGACCCGCGGCGATAACCGCATAACACCCTTTGGTGCCTTTCTGCGCCGCACCTCGCTGGATGAATTGCCGCAATTCATCAATGTGCTACGTGGAGAAATGTCTATCGTCGGCCCTCGCCCCCACGCTATTGCGCATAATGAGGAATACCGCAAGATCATCAGCGGCTACATGCTGCGTCACAAGGTGAAACCGGGCATTACCGGCTGGGCGCAAATCAACGGCTGGCGCGGCGAGACAGACACCGTAGACAAGATGGAAAAGCGCATTGAGTATGACCTGGACTATATCCGCAATTGGTCGCTTTTTCTGGACTTGAAGATTGTTTTCTTGACTGTATTTAAAGGGTTTATCAACAAGAATGCCTACTGACCTATCCTCCTCGGCCCGCATTCTCGTCACCGGCGGCGCCGGTTATATCGGCACCCACACCTGCATTCAATTGCTGGCTGCCGGCTATCAACTGCTGGTGCTGGATAACTTCAGCAATAGCTCACCAGAAGCATTACGCCGAGTGCAGGCAATCACCGGTATTGAGGTGCCTTGCGTTAAGGGCGACATTAATGACTCGGCTCTGCTCGACAGCCTTTTCGAGCAGCACGCCATCGATGCGGTCATTCATTTTGCCGGCCTCAAGGCGGTCGGTGAGTCCGTTGCACAGCCTTTGCGTTACTACCACAACAACGTCAGCGGCACCGTTACCCTATGCCAGGCAATGCAGCGTGCTGGCGTATTTAATTTGGTGTTCAGCTCGTCTGCCACGGTGTACGGCGACTCGGCTTCACTGCCAATTCGTGAGGACTTCCCTACCAGTGCGACTAATCCCTATGGTCGCTCGAAGCTGATCATTGAAGAGATTCTGGGTGATCTATACACCTCCGATCCACGCTGGAACATTGCATTGCTACGTTACTTCAACCCGGTCGGCGCGCACCCAAGCGGACTGATTGGTGAAGACCCGAGCGATATCCCCAACAACCTCATGCCTTACATTGCTCAGGTCGCTGTTGGCCGTCGTGAGCAACTAAGTGTGTTCGGTAGTGACTACCCAACGGTGGATGGCACAGGAGTGCGTGACTATATCCATGTAATGGACTTGGCAGATGGGCACGTCAAGGCCCTGGCTTGGCTGAAACAAAGTTTAGGCATCAAAGCCTTTAACCTGGGTACAGGACGTGGTTATTCCGTGCTGGAAATGCTCAAGGCATTTGAACAGGCATGTGGCAAGACGCTGGCGTATGAGCTGGTAGCCCGGCGCCCAGGTGACGTAGCCAGCTGCTATGCGGACCCGGCGCTAGCGGAACAGGAGTTGGGCTGGGCAGCAACCTTGGGTATTGAAGCCATGTGCGCTGACAGCTGGCGCTGGCAGTCACAAAACCCGGACGGGTATAGAAGCTGATCCTCAGAGGTGTAGTTCAAGGTTTACTAGGCCCTGGCCGGGCCTCGTTGGATTGCTACCGGCAGGGTGAAAAATACAGCTTTTCACCCTGCCATGCCCCTCCTACCAAGAGCCACTATTGAGCCTTGATAAAGTCGATCAGCCCAAGGGTCGAACTATCCAGCGCACCGGGGCCATCTTCTCCACGAATTACGCCCAAAGTTTCAGTGGCGATCTTTTTACCCATCTCAACGCCCCACTGATCGAAGGGGTTGATGCCCCAAATCACCGCCTGAGCAAATACCTTGTTTTCATACGCGGCAATCATGGCGCCAAGGCTAAAGGGGCTAAGTTCTTTCAGCAGCAAAGTGGAACTCGGCTGATTACCGCGATAACGCTTGTAATGCGGTAACTCGCCCTCATCTTCCAGCGCCGCCTCACCCAATGCCAGTAGGCGCGACTGGGCCAGACAGTTGGCCAACGCCAGTTCATGCTGCCTGACCAGCTCCTCGGCATCTGCGGTGTGCCGCGCCTCATGGTAGCGCAGGGCTGGCGCGATAAAGTCGCAGGTTACGACCTCTGTCCCTTGATGCAGCAGCTGGTAAAAAGCGTGCTGCGCATTTGGGCCAACCTCCCCCCAGAGTACCGGACAGGTGTGCAACTGCACCTGCTCACCCTCGCGGTTGACTGACTTGCCGTTGGACTCCATTTCCAGTTGCTCAAGGTACGCAGGCAGTTTTTCCAGGCGCCCGTCGTAGGGCAAAATGGCGTGGGCGTTGATGCCCAGGCAGTTGGTGTTCCATACACCAATCAGCGCCATCAACACGGGCAAGTTGCTTTCCCAAGGTGCCGAGCGGAAGTGTTCATCCATCAGGTGGGCACCTGCCAACAGTTGGCGGAACCCCTTCATACCGATACGCAGCGCGATCGGCAAACCGATGCACGACCATAGCGAATAACGGCCACCCACCCAGTCCCAAATCTGCAGCTGGTTCTCCCGATGGATACCCCACTCGCTCATCTTGTCCGGCTTGGATGACACGCCGATAAAATGGCAGTGCATCAGCCCTGCGCACTTGCCCAGCGAGCGCTCCAGCCAAGCCAGCGCGGTATTGGCGTTGTACAGGGTATCGACGGTGGTAAAGGATTTAGAAGAGACGATAAACAGGGTGTTCTGCGGACGCAGCTGCTGCAGCAGTTGCGCCATCTGACTGCCATCCATGGACGACGCAAAGTGAATACCCAACGACTTCGCCTTTTTCAGCGCGAAGTCGTTAAGCGCTCGGCTGACCATCAACGGCCCAAGGTCAGAGCCGCCAACCCCGATGTTGACTACATCGGTAATCACCTCACCTGTCATACCCCGCCATTGGCCACTATGGATCTTGTCCACCATGGCAGCCATGCGGTCGAGCTGAGATTGCACATCGGAATAAACGCCTTCAACGGGCTCTTTCAGCTCCGTGTCGGCAGGCACCCGGAGCGCCCAGTGCATGGCGGACCGTTGCTCGGTATTGTTAACGGTCTCAGCATTGAACAACCGAGCAATCCAGCCGCGCAGGTCAGCGCTATCAGCGAGTGCAAACAGCTTCTCCAGCGCTAGGGCGTCAACACGTTGTTTGCTGTAATCCAGCAGCAGAGGGCCCGCAGCGACGTTAAAGCCGGCAAAGCGCTGATCATCAATGTGAAATAACTCCGCCAGGTGCAGTGGACGCAGGCGCTCCGCCTGCGTATTCAATTCGGCCCAAGCCTGTTGCTCAGCCTCTGTACCTGTATCGGGAATGGCTTTAAAAGCGTTCATATCGGCATCCCTCCGGGCTTAGCGCCCCACTCCGTAATAGGTAAAACCGTGCTCGCGCATATAGGCAGGGTCATACATGTTGCGGCCATCAAAAATGACCGGTTGTTTCATACCTTTACGCAGGCGGTCCAGGTCGGGACTCCAGTAGGCTTTCCATTGAGTGAGTACCAAGAGGGCATCTGCACCATCTGCCGCCGCATAGGGATGGCTCGCGTAGTGCAAGCCCGGGTGGTGCCCAAAACGCTCCAGCAGCGCGGGAAGGGCTTCTGGGTCATGCACGCGAGCCTTGGCCCCCTGGGCCCAGAGCGCTTCGAGAATGCGAATAATGGGGGCGTTATCGATACGCCCGGTTTCCGGCTTAAAGGCAGCGCCCCAGATGGCGATAGTGCGGCCTTTAAGGTCTGTGTGATAGTGCTGCCAGAGTCGACGAAACAGGTATTCCTTCTGACGCTCGTTGATCTCGATAACCTGATTCAGCAGCGATGAGCCCACACCAGATGCGTCCAGGGTGTCCACCAGGTTGATCACGTTGGTCGAGAAGCCGGGACCGCCGAAGCCAACACCGGGATAAAGATACGCAGGGCCAATGCGCGGATCGGCCGCGACACCCTGACGTACGTTCTCGATATCAATGCCTAACGAGTCGGCCAGGTTGGCCATGTCGTTCATGAAGCTGATGCGAGTCACCAGCATCCCGGTAATGGCCAGCTTGGTGAATTCTGCCTCGCGAGGGCTCATAACCAGAAAGTGGTCGCGGTCACGATTAAACGGACGGAATATCTCTTTTACCAACAACTCGGCATGCCCGTCGCTGCACCCGAGGATAATCTGCGGTGGCTTGAGCATGCCATCGAGCGCCGTCCCTTCCTGCAGAAAGTCAGGCAGCGCAACAACTGAGCGCCGTGTAGCCCCCCCATCAGTGCACAACAGCGATTCGAGGTGCTCGGTAAACCCCACCGCAAACGGACTTTGGTTGACCACCAGCCAACCGCGATCCGGGATCTGCGACAGGCGGCCGACAATCTTCTCTGCCAATGCCGACTCGTGGGTATCCAGGGCCAGGAACACCGCCCGACTGTCGGCGCCGGGCAAGCCATCAAAATCGCCATAAACCAGGCGCCCGGATGTGTGGCCATCGCTAATCAGGCGCCGTAGCCCCGGTTCACTGTAGGCCGCCTTGTTGGCGATGATCTGCTGCCGGACCCGCCCTTGCGGCATACGTAGGACAACATTGTGCCCAGTGGACGCTAAGCTGCCGGCGGTCACGAGCGCAGAGAGGGTGTCGCCGTAAAGATCGATATGCACAATAAACCGCTCCGCGTTAGTCGTTACATTGTCGTAGCAGCTCGGCAAACTCGGCGCCGACCTGCGGGTGGCGCCGTGCGTAAGCCAAGGTCGCCTGCAGATAGCCAATCTTGCTGCCGCAGTCGTAGCTCACACCCTGCATGCGATAGGCTTCGACCGCCTCCTCTTGCATCAGCGTGGCAATAGCGTCGGTCATCTGAATTTCATTGCCGGCGCCGGGAGCAGTCTCTGCCAGCAGCTCAAAGATACGCGCAGGCAGAATGTACCGGCCAACAATGGCGAGGTCTGAAGGAGCATCCGCCTGGGCGGGTTTTTCAACCACGCCAGTCATCACTTGGCTGCTACCTGCCGTGGGTGCACTGCCATCCAACGCAACCACCCCGTAATGCGAAACTTTGTCCATGGGCACCTGCTCAACCATGATCTGTGCACGCTGGCTGGATTGGTAGCGTTGCACCATAGCGGCCAAATCAGGGGCAGTGTCGGCCGGCTGCAGCTCGGCATCGACCAGCACATCGGGCAACATCACGGCAAAGGGGGCATCACCAACGACTTCGCGCGCACACATCACGGCGTGACCCAAACCGAGTGCCTTGCCCTGACGCACGCTGATCACCCGTACATCAGACGGCAAAATAGACCGCATGACCTGCAATAACTCCTGCTTGCCGCGGCGTTCCAGCTCGGTTTCCAGCTCATAATGCACGTCAAAGTGATCTTCAATCGCGCGCTTGGCCGAGTGATTGACCAACACAATTTGCTTGATGCCGGCGCGCACCGCTTCATCCACCACGTACTGAATGACCGGTTTGTCGACAACGGTGATCATTTCCTTGGGAATGGCTTTACTGGCGGGAAGAAAACGGGTGCCGAGACCGGCAACGGGGAGAACGGCGGTTTTGACTGTCACAGCTGAATATCCTTTGTCTACAAACGTAGTTCAGGTCAAGAAGTGAATGGAGTGCAGGGAAGAGTGCTACCCCTGCGCTCTGAAATGTCAGGCATATTTCGCGCCAGCCAACCCCATAGGATTGTAGGCTCGCCCCCCTCGAGGCGGCTCGCCAGAGGCCTTGATGCTACGTAGTGGCATTTTCAGGCGCTGCTCTCGATGCAGCAGGGTAAGCAATAAAATGGCGCGCTCGTCACCATCATTGCGCAGAAAGATTGCCTCAAGCTCGCTAAAGGGGCCTTCGGTGATGCGTACCGCATCCCCGCAGGCGAACTGACAAGCAACCGGCGTCTGACTTTCGTGGGCATGCAGGCGGTCGATCAACTCTGCAGACACCACGGCAGGCTCGTTGCCGAAGGTAACCAGACGAGCCACCCCGCGGGTTGATCGGATGGAGTACCAGTTGTCTTGCAAACGATCCAGGCAAACAAACAGATAACCGGGAAAGAGTGACTCAACCGCCTCGACTTGCTTGCCGCGTTTTATGTGCTGCATGCGGCGCTGGGGGCGGTAACATGTGAAGGACTGGTTGCGCAGATTCTCTTCTGCCCGCTCATCCTGACGGGGCTTGCATTGAATCAAATACCAGCTAGAAGCGCTGTTGACGTTATTTCCGGACATCCTGTCACCCGAGCGAACCTTGCCGTCGCTATTAACTAAACACGGTGAATTGGCCCTTGCCTCGCGCATGATGACACCACCTCGCACACTATCTGGTAAGGACTGCTATGCCATCATAGCCATCACCCCACCAACCGGACAAGACTTGACTACCCAGACAACACATGGTCTCAGCGGGCCAAAGAGGTCGCCACCTGGCGCACAGAGACAGTCCAAAAGCTATTGACGCCCCACTTCAAAACTCAGCGGGTGCAGCATGACATGACAACAGCCGGACGGGTTTTACGCCGCACTGCACTAACATTTGCGACTAGACTCACAAAACAAAATAAAACCTACGGACCATTTACTGCCACAAAACCGACTTACCGGCCCGCTACAGTGAGACCTTGACGCGGCCCGCTCTGGGGTGCGCGACACAGACTGGGCTGATGCACCAAGCGTGACGTGAATACACTGGTGCAACAATGCTCTGTTCGGGGGGTTTTCATTCACCCCTATCTGCGTATAATCCAAGTCGTATTTCCCATGTAACAAGGAGACGAGTTATGAATAAACAAGTACTTGCACTGATTGCCAGCGGCCTGTTGCTCGCCTCCGGCGCAACTTTTGCCCAAACGCCTGCTGATGGCAGCGGTGGCGCTGGAGCTGGCGGAGCTGGCACTGGCACTGGCACTGGCACTGGTGCAGCGGGCGCTGGAACGGGTGCTGGCGCAGGTGCTGGAGCGGGCGCCGGTGCTGGCGCAGCGGCCGGAGGCCTCGGCGGCCTCGCTGGTGTAGGTTTGGGCGCTGTTGCAGTTGGTGCAGGCGTTGCAGCTTCGCAAGATGATGACGGCGACGAAACTACCGGCACTACCGGCACTACCGGCACTACCCCGTGATCCTGGGCTAACCTAGGATCAAAAGCCACCCACACTTAATACTGCGGGTGGCTTTTTTTTGCACAACCGCTTAATCAGTCCACTTAAATACAAGACATAGCCCATGAACCGTATTGCCCTTGGCGCGCTAGGCGCATCGACACTGCTTTTGCAGGCCTGCATGTTCTCTCCCGGCATGCATATGGACACGGACCGCCTGATAGCCGATGACTCTGTCGAGGCAAGTATGGTTGAGATGGTGCAAATCACGCCCAAGGTGCTGGCGCAGGAAAACGTCGTGCGCCCAGAGCGCGAGATCCCACAAACGCTGCTGGACTACCAGCCAGAAAATTACCGCCTTGGGCCCAATGACGCACTGTTCATCACCGTGTGGGACCATCCGGAACTGACCATCCCAGGGGGCCAGCAACAGCCCTCTTCCGCCAACGCACGGGTGGTACGCGACGATGGCACCCTGTTTTATCCGTTTATCGGCAACGTGAAGGTTGCCGGGCTAACTCAGGAAGAGCTGCGCAAGCTAATCTCTGACCGACTGGCTCGCTACATCGAGCAGCCTCAGGTTGATGTCAACATTCTCGAATACAACAGCCAGAAGGTAACCCTCAGCGGCGCCTTTATCGAACCCGGCTTCAGGGCCATTAACTCGCAACCGCTCACGCTGCTGCAGGCAGTGGGCGAGGCCGGCATAGACCAAGCTAGGGCAGACCTATCTCGCCTGCAGATTCTACGGGACGGGCAAGTCTACACGTTGGATTACGATTACCTGACCGGCCACCCCACCGCGGTGGGCAACATTTACCTTAAAGATGGCGACAAGCTGCACTTTGGCCTGAACGACGCTCGGAAGGTGTTTGTAATGGGTGAGGTTCCACGCCCCACCGCGCTGGCCTACAGCACTAGTCGCATGACGCTGAGTGAAGTTCTGGCCACTGTGGGCGGCCCCTCCCCGACCACCTCCAGCGGCCGTGAGGTATACGTCATTCGAGGCGTAGAAAACCTGGAGACAGACAAGGCCACCGTGTTTCAACTGAACGCCCAGTCCCCTTCGGCGTTTATCTTGGCAGACCAGTTTGAAATGCAGCCGCAAGACGTCGTGTTTGTTGGCGCAGCCGGCATCACCCGCTGGAACCGCTTTATCAGCCAGTTGCTGCCGAGCGCCACCCTGGTTGGCACGACGGCCAGAGCCGGCAGTGATTACAACGATTTCAGCAACAACGACTAACCTAGGGTGCTGCACTTGTATCTACCGCGCGCCCTGCGCTACTGCACATTGGCCGCAGCAGCAATAACATTAACTGGCTGCAACTCGCTAACCGCCAATTCCATCGACACCATTCGCTTGGCGTGGAATGGCAAAGTTAACGAGATCTCAGATAGTCAGGTACAGCAGGTGCCGGGCGACAGCATGCTAATCCGCGCCGGCGCGGCCGAGGCACTTTTTGTCGCACCCGCCGGCAGCAGCGGATGCATAGATTGGTGGGGAATTGGCGAACAAGTAGCCACTTGCCATGGTCGTATCAGCCAGATTGTCGGCCTTGAATCCGACGTTATTCAACCCTTGGCGGAGGATGACCCCTTTATCCGTGGCTTACTGCACGTAACCGATGGACAGCAGGCTTTCCGATCTGTGGACCTCCCTCTGACCTATCAAACCGGCATTAGCCAAGTTGCCACTTACACAGTGGGCCCGCTTGAAGCGCTGACGCTATTCGGCTATACGGCGCAGTATCGCCGTATAGATGAGCAAATATGGATGCCGGAGCTGGACTACTCGGCGCTCAATCAGTACTGGGTTGACCCTGCCTCCGGCCAGGTGCGACGGAGCTTGCAGCATCCAATACCGGGGCTACCGGTATTTGAGGTCATCACCACACATAAGGGCAGCAAGGATGCAAAGTAACATTGCTAGGCTGCTGCTTTTAACCTTGGCGTCACTACCGCTTCAGCTGCTTGCAGCGCCAATCTTCAGTATCAACGGCGCAGTGGCGCAGCCTGGCGACTACCAATGGCAGCCCGGCACCCGCCTGCTGGACGCCTCCGTCACCGCACAGGTGAACCCGGATGCCTGGTACCTTGGCGCTACACTGCAGCGCGACAGCGCCAAAACAGCTCAACAAAAGCTCAAAGTGGGCCTACTGTTTGACCTGCGTAGCGCCAAAGTACGCTCGCGCCTACTGGCGGATGACACGGCACTGGCACTGATTGACCGCCTGATCAATCAAGTGCAATCGATGCCCGTAACAGGTCGCGTTACCGCCGAGATGAACCCATTGAAGCAGCGCCTAATTCGCTACAACCCACTACTTGAGCCCGGCGACAAGGTCTTTTATGACTCCCGGCCAACCACAATCAATGTAACGGGTGCCGTCCAGGCCAACTGCCAGCTCGCTTTCGCCTACACCAGCAGCGCGCACGAGTACCTGCAACACTGCCCGCCTCATCCGCTGGCAAGCGCAGACAGTCTTTACATCATCCAGCCCGATGGCAGGGTGCAAAAGGTGGGCAGGGCTTACTGGAACCAACAAACCCTGCCAGTCGCCGTTGGCGCCACCTTGTACGTGCCGTTCAGCGAAGCGCTGCTGGCGGAAGCCAGCAACATTGAAGCATTCAACGAGGACATGGCTGCCTTTATCGCCACCCAAACCCCTGCACAGGAGCGCGTTAGGTAATGCAGCGCCCATCACTGCTTAGCCTGTCAACTGCAGCGTTCTCACCCTTGTTGCTGGTCACCGCCAGTGCCGTGGCCGATATAAACACCCGCTACAGCACCACACAGCACGACTTTGGTGGCGTGGGCCTGCTGCAAACGCCCACCGCGCGCATGGCAGAAGATGGCAACCTCAGTTTCAACGCCAATCGCACAGAGCCCTACAGCCGCTACAGCATCTCCGCTCAGCCTTTGCCTTGGCTAGAGGGGACCATTCGCTATATTGCGATCAGCAACCGTGCCTACGGCCCCGAAGAGTTAAGCGGTGATCAAAGCTATAAAGACAAAGCCATCGACTTCAAGCTTCGATTGCTGAAAGAGAGTTACTGGATGCCGCAGGTGGCTTTTGGCATGCGAGACGTCGGCGGTACTGGCCTGTTCTCCAGTGAGTACTTTGTCGCAAACAAACGCTTTTACGATCTGGACTTCAGCCTTGGCCTAGCATGGGGCTATATAGGCAACCGCGGCGATATCAGCAACCCTCTTTCTATTTTTAATGACAGTTTTAACGAGCGCCCGCAGGTTGACAATAGCTCAGTCGGCGACCTAAACACATCCAGTTATTTTCGCGGACGTCCCGGAATATTTGGCGGCGTGGAATACCAAACCCCTTGGGAACGCCTACGCGTCAAAGTTGAGCTGGATGGCAACGATTACCAGTCAGAGCCGCAAGGAAATAATCAAGACCAGGACTACCCGATCAACTTCGGTGCGACCTATCGCCTTGGCAAGGGTGTTGACCTCACCGCCGCCTGGGAACGTGGCAATACCGCCATGTTCGGCATCAGTATTCAGACCAATCTGAAGAAAACGCCAGATCAGAAAAAGTTTCTTGACCCGGCACCCGAAGCGCGCCAGCCGTTGCCAGCTGGGGTCACAGGCGAGCAGGTCGACTGGGAGGATGTCAGCCGCCGACTGAGCGAAAATGCTGGCATAAGCGTTCACCAGATCGCCCTGCACAACGACGAGGTTATCGTCCGCGGCGAACAAACCCGCTACCGCAACCGCGCGCAGGGCGTCGGCCGAGCAGCGCGCGTGCTTGACAACAGCCTGGGCGAAGGCAGCTACGATTGGTACACCCTGGTGTACCGACCTTGGGGTATGGATGTAAGCCAAACCAGTGTCAACGCAGAAACGCTGCGCCGCTTTGAGCGCAACGAGGTCGATGCGGACACTCTGCGCAAGGCGGTGGCCAACGCAGCACCCTCGGTACTGGACGAGGATATTGTGTATGAAGCGCCGCTGGACAAGTACAGCTACGGCACCTCCCTGGGCTACAACCAAACCGTTGGTGGCCCCGATGGTTTCCTGCTCTACCAGTTTTTGCTCAGATTCAACGGCAGCTACTTTTTTGATGACAACAAGTGGCTAAACGGCAGCCTGGGCGTCAACCTGCTTAACAACTACGACAAGTTTGAGTACGACGCGCCCAGTAACCTACCGCGCGTTCGTACGGATGTGCGCTCCTATGCCACTACCTCGGACGTGCAGCTGAGCCGTCTGCAGTACACACAAACGCACCAAGTGAGCCGCGACATCTACGCCATGGGCTACGCCGGCTTGCTCGAATGGATGTATGGCGGCGTGGGTGGCGAAGTTCTGTACCGCCCCTACGGCGCCAACTGGGCGGTAGGCGCAGACTTTAACTGGGTCAAACAACGTGGATTTGAGCAGGACTTCAGCTTCCGAGACTACTCTACCTTCACCGGCCACGTTACCGGTTACCTGCAAACCGGCATCTATGACGTGTTGGCCAAGGGTAGCGTAGGCCGCTATCTTGCTGGCGATTACGGCGCCACTCTTGATCTGTCGCGCCGTTTCGACAACGGCTTTGCGATGGGAGCCTGGGCTACGATCACCAACGTGTCCAAAGAGGAGTTTGGTGAGGGTAGCTTCGACAAGGGGGTCTATATCCAGGTGCCGTTCGATGCCTTCTTTATCCGCTCCACCACATCGGTTGGCACCCTCGCCTGGAACCCGTTGACCCGTGACGGTGGCGCCCGTCTGGCACGGTACTATCAGCTCTATAGCCAAACTATTGACCGCGATCTGGATCGCTTCAACGACGGCTTCCGCCGCATTACCGAGTAACTGTTAATGTGGCGCAAGCTTGAGCAGTACCGCCAATCATGGCACCCGCTGTTTGTTCTCACGTTTTTGGCGCTGCTGGTGCTAGGGCTCTATCTCGGCATGCGCCCCACCCCGCCCCCGGCGGCCTATAGCTGGCAGGCCAGCTTTTATCATGGCGGCGGCATCTTCGCGCTGACGCTGTTGAGCTTCCTGGCCTTTGCGCGCTGGCCATGGTGGCTCCGCGCGTTATTGATGACGGCCGTCGGCGGGGCGGTGGAAATGGTCCAGTCGCTACACCCCACTCGCTCGACCGACTGGAACGACATTGTTGCCAACAGCATCGGACTGGTGATCGGCCTCATTTTGATCGGCGGCTATCAATACATGCTGCGCCGTCAGGCTGCCTAGCCCTCTCACCAAAAGCCGTTCCGCGGCACCGCTCTTCCCCACCCATCCGTTTGCCACCCTAGTAAGAACAAGGCGCGAGAGCACCTCCCCGCGTCAAGATTCAGACCATTCGTCGATATATTCTGTTTTTTTGTCATTTTTGCGTCACACATCGCAGAGATGCACCCTCCTTACTGATAGTTTCAAACTTGGAACATTGATAAGGAGCGTCCATGTCCATAGACGATTTCAAGCCTCGTTTCACTCGCACGGAAATTTGGAAGGGTTGGCAGCGCACGCCACCCAAACCGGAGCGCCAGATCCCCTATGATCTGCAATTGATCACATTGCGCCTAGCAGACTCGCTGCCCGCCAGCGCGATGCTGTCGTTACAGCAAGAGGTGCGAGCCCAGCCACCCCAGGAGCGCGTTCTGTACCGCCGTAAACGCCTTGATCACTACTTGCAGCAGGGCCATGGCTGCTGCCTGCTAGAGCACCCCAAAATGGCAGCAGAGCTGGCTGACGCGCTGGAAAGCCAGAACCGCAAGCGCTACAAGCTGATAGCCTGGTGCATCATGCCCAATCACGCGCAAATCTTGCTCGAACCCACCTACGCGACGCCACGTATCATCCAGGGCTGGAAAACGGCCACCACACACTGGATGCAAAGCAACAAGGAGGCCCTGGCGCTGGAGACGCCCGGGCGCCTGCTATGGATGCGTGATTACTGGGACAGATACATCAAGGATGAGCGGGATCTGCAACACAGTATCCAGGAGCTGCACGATACACCAGTGTCCGCGGGCCTGTGCGAACACCCCCATCAGTGGCGCTGGTCAAGCGCTTATGAGTCCGGGTGAATTGATCGCGCCCCGCGGGCATAATGATCGCCTTAGCGAGGAGATCCCATGCACCCAGACGAACAACAACGGCTGCTGACAGCCTTAGCCAGCCTGACCCGCGCCGCAGGCGACGTGATCATGGATATTTACCACAGCGACTTTGCGGTGCGAGGCAAGGACGATGCGTCTCCCGTTACGGACGCCGATGAGCGCGCCGAGGCGCTGATTCTGGCCGGCCTGACCGAGTTGGGGGTGGACTTTCCTGTGGTGGCAGAGGAAGCCACGGCAGCAGGCAATGTGCCTGAGGTGGCTGATTACTTCTGGCTGGTTGACCCGCTTGATGGCACACGGGAGTTCATCAACCGCAACGGGGAATTTACCGTCAATATCGCGCTGATCGAGCGCGGCAGCCCCTTGCTAGGCGTCGTTTACGCGCCAGCTATCAACGCACTCTACGCCGGATCACGCGCTGGCGGCGCCTATGTCGAAGACACCGAAGGTCGTCGCACAATCCAAGTGCGCGAGCCTGCCTCGGACGGACTTGACGTGTTGGCCAGCCGCTCCCACGGGGATGATAGCGCACTCAAACAGCTGCTGGCCGAGCGTCCTATCCGCTCGCTCATCAATGCTGGTTCTTCTCTCAAGCTATGCCTGTTGGCGGCCGGCCGGGCCGACATATACCCGCGGCAAGGGCGAACGATGGAATGGGATATCGCAGCGGGTCACGCAGTGTTGGCTGCAGCAGGTGGGCAAATACAAACCCTGGACGGCGTACCACTGCTGTACGGCAAGCCCTCGTTCGAGAACCCCCACTTTGTCGCCAGCGGCGCTCAGCCATTCTTTTTGTAGACCCTTTGTAGTCGCGCAAGCTCGGACGCGGAGTAGTTTGGCTGGCAATAAAAAACGCCCGACAGCGAAGACGCCGTCGGGCGTTTTAGTCACAGCTGAGACGATCAGGCAGCGGGTTGCGCGGCCTTGACCATAGTCTGCAGCTCACCAGACTCGTGCAGCTCCAGAATGATGTCGCTACCGCCTACCAGCTCGCCGTTAATCCACAGCTGCGGAAAGGTCGGCCAGTTAGCGTAGCCCGGCAGCGTGGCGCGAATATCCGGATTTTGCAGAATATCGACATAAGCAAACTTCTCGCCGCAGGCCATCAGCGCCTGCGAAGCACGGGCGGAAAAGCCGCACTGAGGGGCGTTGGGCGCACCTTTCATGTAGATCAGCACCGGATTGTTGGCGATCTGTTCTTTGATGGTATCGATGGTATCCATGGCATTCCTCATGAGGTTGACGGCGTTCGGGCGCCTTGCAGACCGAACATTCTAACGCAAACTACCCTGCCTTGCGGAGGGGCCAAGCCCCAGCCATTTGCCAGCGGCCGGATTTTCCCTATAAGATCCCTGCTTCTCTTTATTACTGTGGCTGTTACCAGGCCGTCAGGCTTCTGGTAGGGCGACGTATTTCCGGTCGTCAGGCGACCGAGGTTACTAGGTAGTACCGATATGACTACACGGCACTTTTTATCGCTGATGGACTGCTCGGAAGCCGAGCTCATCAGCCTGATCAAACGCGGCGTTGAGCTCAAGTCCCTGCACCGCCAGGGCGTGGTCTACGAGCCG
>CERX01054700.1_pt1 | contig 25613 bp, 19 predicted proteins | sample 350251 | NCBI WGS metagenome assembly CERX01 (sample SAMEA2621044, study PRJEB7988) | marine metagenome | biome: marine biome (ENVO:00000447); feature: deep chlorophyll maximum layer (ENVO:xxxxxxxx); material: "saline water (ENVO:00002010), including plankton (ENVO:xxxxxxxx)" | depth 50 m
CGCGACAGCGGCCAGTCGGCGGTGGTGGAGCCTTCGGTCAGGATGCGTACATAAATTTTCGAGCCCGGCGCGGCCTTGGCGATGTTGCGCAGGTCGGCTTCGGAGTCGGTGGCGTACAGGCGCACGCCCTTTTCGTAGAAGGCGCGGATGTGACGCGCTTTCTTGATGGTGTTGCCAAAGCTAATTTGTTCGGGTTTGACGCCCAGCGCCAGCACCTTCTCCAGCTCATAGATAGAGGCGATGTCGAAGTTGGAGCCCTTGTTTTTTAGCAGCTCAAGTACTTCGTTGGCCGGGTTGGCCTTAACCGCGTAGTAGACCTTGGCAAAGGGAAAACCGTCGACCAGCTCATCAAAAGCGCGGTCAATGGTTTTCAGGTCAACGACGAGAAAGGGGGTTTCGTGCTGGTCAGCACAGGCCTTGATGCGACCGAAAGTGTCGCGATCGAAATAATCTTCCAGTTTGATGGACATGGCGTCGGCTCCAAAGCGTTCAGTTCTGGTAACGGACCGTGTGGGGACGAGAGGATCAGATATGCAGGGCAGAGGTGCACGCACGCCCTGCTCGTCTAAGCAGGAACCTGCAGTACGCCTTCCGACGGAAGCGACTCTGAACGCTTTCAGCCAACACACAACCCGGGGGTGCGAACGTCTGATCAGTATCCCCACTTTGGTTCGCCTACTTCCCAAGGCGTGCGCCGAAAGCAATAAGTCCATCCTTAATATAGGCGGTCTTGCTGTCTCGTCGTCAGTACTTGAGCCGTATGGATCGTGCCAGCCTCAACGTTCGGAGCGAACCTTAAGACCAAGCGATCTGGCGGTCAATAGTGGGCGCGTATTTATCTATATGGCGCCGCTGGTCTGGCTAAGTTCCTTTTACCAGACACATGCGGTCACAAGTGCTTGCACCTTAAAATGAGAACCCCTATCATTTGCGCCTCAATTTTCCCCTTGGAGGCCATTGTGACCACCGAAGCCGCCGCTCCAGACGTAACAGAAACCACCTCTGCCACTGCTCAAACCACCACGGCAGACGTTTCCCAGACTCCGACCGATGCGGCGCCTCAAGTCACTCCAGGCACCGAGGGCGGCCTACCCGAAGGTGCAGCCACTGACCTGGCTAACGCCGTCGACCCACTGACCGGCGCGCCCCTGGACCCCAGTATGGCTGCCGCAGTTGACAATGCCGAGACAGCCCGCTCGATGGCCGAAACCCTGCAGGACTGGCTGATCGTGGGTGGTCCGGTGGTCTGGATTCTGCTGGGCATGTCGGTGGTAGCCCTGAGCATCCTGCTGATCAAGCTGTGGCAGTTCTATTTGCCGGCACCTGAAGGCGCCCGCGCCGTGCGTCGCAGCCTGGCGCTCTGGCACCAGGGTCATACCGATGACGCCATTGCCCAGCTCAATACCCGCCAAACCGTGCCGGCCGTACTGCTGCTGGCCATGCGCGGCAAGCGCAGCGGTACCGACCTGGCGCTGCTGCGCGAAGAGCTGGAGCGCGTTGCCACCTTCCGTCTCAACCAGCTGAAGATGCTGCTGCGCCCGCTGGAAGTGATCGCCAACCTGGCACCACTGCTGGGTCTGCTGGGTACCGTACTGGGCATGATTGTGGCCTTCCAGAACATGGAAGCCGCTGGCAGCCGCGTTGACCCGTCAGTGCTGTCGGGCGGTATCTGGCAAGCCCTGCTGACCACTGCCGTGGGTCTGGCCGTTGCCATCCCGACTGTTGCCGTGCACAGCTGGCTGGAGCGCCGCGTTGAGCGTGTCGCCGCCAGCATCAACGACGCGGTCACCCAGGTCTTTACCCACCAACCCAAGTCGCAGGCCAATGCGAGCGGGAAGGTGGTCAATGCAGCTTGAGGCCTTTCCGGGCAAGAAGCGGCGCGGCATCAGCCTGACACCTCTGATTGATGTGGTGTTCATTCTGCTGCTGTTCTTCATGCTCTCGTCCAATTTCACGCACTGGCGGCAGATCTCACTGTCCTCGGCCAACCAGACCGAGAACAAGCCCGATGAGATTGAAATCGTGCGGGTGGAGTCTGACGCCGGGCGGGTAACCCACGACGGCAAGACCTACCAGCTGAAAGACCTGGATGGTCTGCGCACGCTGGTCGCCGCTGCCCCTGATGCCGTGTACGCGGTTGAGGCGGCCCCAGAGGTCAAGACCCAGACCCTGGTGAGCCTGCTGGATCAACTGCACCGCGCCGGCGCCCAGAAGGTATCCATGACCGGAGTGTTGCCGTGAAGTTGGTTGCCGAAAATACCCATCGCAAGGACAACGGTGATGATCAGCTGATTCCGCTGATCAACATCGTGTTCCTGATGTTGATCTTCTTTATGGTGGCCGGCCAGATCAGCAAGTCTGACGCCACCTTTATCTCCCCGCCCGAGTCCATCAGCGAGGCCTACGTCGATGACGAGGCGCTGCAGATTCTGCTCGACGCCGAAAAACAACTGTGGCTGAACGATGAGCAGATTGCGCTGGATGATCTGGACGCCCCGCTGATCGCCGCCTTCGAGCAGGTCGAGAATCCGGACAGCTTCAGCCTGGCGATCAAGGCTGACGGCGACGTACCGGTTGAAGCGCTGCAGGCCCTGATGCAGCGTATCAAGGCCGCTGGCTTTCGCCGAATCACCCTGCTGACCCAGCCTGGTGAGGAGCAACAATGATTCGTCCGCAACACTGGGTCATTGCGCTGACCATTGCTTTGGCGCTGCACTTGGGCGTGTTTGCCTACATCACCTTCAACCCGCCGGCAGCCACTGCTGCCGCCGAAGGCGTGCTGGGTGTCGAGATCGACCTGGGCATGCTGGGCGATCTGGGTGAAGCCGAGGAGACCGAGCAACCGGAAGAGGTCGCGCCACCCAAGCCGACTCCCCCACCGCCACCACCGCCTCCGCCGCCGCCGGAGCCGCCGCGCCAGCAGGCGCAGGCTCAGGTGCGTGAGAAGCCAAAACCCAAGCCTGAGCCGCCGCGCGAAGAAGAAGTGCAGCCGGAGCCGGCACCGGAGCAACCGACCACCAACGAGGCGGTTGAACCAGGCCAGTCGGACAATCGCGCACAGCTGAGCCGCTCCAGCGGTGTCGGCAGCGCAGCGACAACGGGTGGTGCCGGTGGCGCGTCCACCGACTACAAGTCGAAGATTGCGGCCCAACTGGCGCGTCACAAGCGCTACCCTCAGGCTTCACGCCGCCGCCGGGAAGAAGGCATCGCCACCCTGAGCTTTGTGATCCACCGTGACGGCAGCGTGACCGGTGCCGAGATCAAGCGCAGCTCCGGCTATGCCCGCCTGGACCGTGCGGTCATCCAGATGCTGGAGAAGGCTTCGCCCTTCCCGCCCTTCCCGGATGACATGCCCGAGCAGCAGTTGGCGCTGACCATCCCGGTCAACTTTGAAGTCGTCAACGGTCGCTGACCGCAGCGCAGCAACAAAAAAGGGCCCACACGGGCCCTTCCTTGTTTCCGAGCGCAGCCGTTACTCCGCTGGCCGCCGCTGGCGCTCGTAGAGGAAGCTCAGCACTTGTGAGCGGAAGTGGTTGTAACGCTCGTCGCTGGCCAATGCCAAACGGTCACGCGGACGCGCCAGGTCTACTTCCAGCACCTCGCCGACGGTCGCCGCCGGGCCGTTGGTCATCATCACGATCTTGTCCGACAGCAGCACGGCCTCATCCACGTCGTGGGTCACCATGATCACGGTATTGTTCAGGTCCGCCTGAATCTCCATCACCGAATCCTGCAGGTGGGCGCGGGTCAGGGCATCCAGTGCCCCGAAGGGCTCGTCCATGAGCAGCACTGAGGGCTCCATTGCCAACGCCCTTGCTATCCCTACCCGTTGCTTCATCCCGCCGGAAATCTCGGCGGGATATTTGTGGATCGCATGATCCATGTGCACCAGTTTCAAGTTGTGCTCGATCCACTCGCGCATTTCCTGTTTGCTCTTGCGGCCCTTGAACACCGTTTTTACGGCCAGCTCAACATTCTGGTAGCAGGTCAGCCAGGGCAACAACGCGTGGTTCTGAAACACCACCGCGCGCTCGGGGCCGGGCTCGTTGACTTCTCGGCCATTGAGAATGGCCCCGCCCTCGGTAGCCTGATAGAGGCCGGCGACGATGTTCAACACCGTCGACTTGCCGCAACCGGAGTGCCCGATGATGGACACAAACTCGCCCTTGGCGATCTTCAAATTGACGTTGTTAAGAGCGCGAAACGGGCCCTTGCGCGTCGGAAAATCGATAGAGACGCCCGACAGGTCGAGAAAGGCGCGCGGACGGCTGGGGGATTCGCTACCCGCCTCAGCAGGTACTTCGGGCTGATCTTTGCGCATGGCGATAACAGACATGGGATTCTCTCCTGTTCAGTGGCCGGCTGGCTTTTGATGGGACAGCAGGCTCTGCAGCGTGACCATCAGCCAGTCGAGCAAAAAGCCGATGATGCCGATGGTGATAACCGCGACCATGATGCGGCCGAGCGAGTCGGAACTGCCGTTCTGGAACTCGTCCCAGACAAACTTGCCGAGCCCCGGGTTCTGCGCCAGCATCTCGGCGGCGATCAACACCATCCAGCCCACACCGAGCGACAGCCGCAGGCCGGTGAAAATCATCGGCAAGGCGGCCGGAATGGCGATTTTGAAAACCTGCGTCGTCCAGTTGAGGCGGATTACCCGCCCAACGTTGATCCAATCCTTATCGATCGAGGCCACCGCCACTGCGGTATTGATCAGCGTGGGCCAGAGCGAGCACAGGGTCACGGTGACCGCCGACGTAATGAAGGACTTCTGAAACAGCGGGTCATCGGAGATGTACACTGCACTGACTACCATGGTGACAATCGGCAACCAGGCCAGCGGCGACACCGGTTTGAATATCTGCACCAGCGGGCTGATGGCGCCGTACAGCTTCGGGCTGAGGCCACAGGCCACGCCGACCGGAATGGCAATCAGGCTGGCCAGCAGAAAGCCGGTGAACACGGTCAGCAAGCTGGTGCCAATTTGATCGATAAAGGTGGGTTTGCCGGTGTAATCACGAATGCGCACCTCGGCGTTCGGATCCCGCTCCAGCTTGGCAGCGTTGCGTTCTTCCTGGCGCTGATAAAACGCCTCGGCCTTCTCACGCTGCACCTGATGCTCTTCATACAGGTTACCCGCCTGCTGCCAAACGGCCGCCGGGCCTGGCAGCTCGCCCAGGCTGGTATTGACCTGGGATGCGCCAATCGACCAGACCAGCAGAAATACCAGCACGGCGATCAGCGGCAGGCCGACCTTGGTAAACAGCTCGCTGGCCTGCTCACGGGCGTCCTCGCCACGGCACAGCCGCACCACGGGCACAGCCCAGTTCAGGCCGGCGGTTTCCAGATAATTGATCAGCTTGTTGCTCATAGCCTCATACCTCTGCCATCGCGGGATGGATGCACCCGGCCACGTGGGCCGGGGCGCTGTTATGGTTACAGTTGGGTATCGCCCTTCAGGCCAATCTCAAACTGCTGCAGATAGGCGTTGGGCTGGGTGCCGTCGTAGCTAACGCCGTCGATAAACTCGCTGGTCGCCGGCTTGAAACCGGTCTCGCTGGCAAAGTCAGGGAAGGCGCCAGCAGGCAGCTTGCCTTCGTCGATCAGCTCTTTAGCCGCCTGGGCGTAGATATCCGGGCGATAGACCTTCTTCGCCACATCCATGTACCAGCTGTCCGGCTGCGCGCTGTCGATCTGCCCCCAGCGACGCATCTGCGTCAGGTACCAGATGGCATCGGAGTAGTAGGGATAGGTCGCGTTGTAGCGAAAGAACACGTTGAAGTCCGGCACCTCACGCACATCGCCCTTCTCGTATTCAAAGGTGCCGGTCATCGAGTTGGCGATCACCTCGGCATCGGCGCCTACGTAGGCCGGTTGCGACAGAATCTCTACCGCTTCGCCACGGTTGGCGTTGTTGTCGGCGTCCAGCCAGGCCGCAGCACGGATCAGCGCCTTGACCACCGCGATGTGGGTGTTGGGGTTTTCATCCGCCCAGGCCTGGCTGACACCAAACACCTTCTCCGGGTTGTTCTTCCAGATTTCATAGTCGGTGATCACCGGCACGCCAATGCCTTTGAAGACCGCTTGCTGGTTCCATGGCTCACCCACGCAATAGCCGTAAATGGTGCCGGCTTCCAGGGTCGCGGGCATCTGCGGCGGTGGCGTAACCGACAACAGCGCCTGGGCGTCGATCTGCCCAGAGGTATCGCCCTTGTGCGGCGCGTAGTAGCCGGGGTGAATGCCGCCAGCCGCCAGCCAATAGCGCAGCTCGTAGTTGTGGGTTGATACCGGGAAGACCATGCCCATGTTGAAGGGCTTGCCAGCGGCCTGATATTGCTCGATTACCGGCTTGAGTGCCGCGGCGCTGATCGGGTGCTGAGGCTTGCCGTCGGCATCCAGCGGGATGTGTTTCTTCATCTCCGCCCAAACATCGTTGGAAACGGTGATGCCGTTGCCGTTCAGGTCCATGGAGAAGGCAGTAATGATGTCCGCCTGGGTGCCGAAGCCAATGGTCGCGCCCAGCGGCTGGCCGGCCAGCATGTGCGCGCCATCCAGCTCACCGTCGATGACCCGGTCCAGCAGCACCTTCCAGTTGGCCTGCGCTTCCAGGGTGACGTAGAGACCTTCATCCTCGAAAAAGCCCTTTTCATAGGCGATAGCCAGCGGCGCCATGTCGGTTAGCTTTATAAAGCCGAATTTCAGATCTTCCTTTTCCAGGTCCTCGACCGCCTGCACCGATAGCGGCAGCAGGCTGCCGACAGCCAGTGACAGGGCCAGGGAAAGACCGGCAGTGCGTGAAAGGCGTTTGCGTAGACTCATGGTGTTATTCCTCAACAGTCATCGAAAGGTTTTTAGAAGGCGACTTGCGCCATCAGCCAAAGCTTGTCGGTATCGGTTGCAAAGTCGTCGGCGCGGTAGCTGGCATACTTGGCCAGCAACGTCACGTCGCCAAAGCTGCGAGCGGCCTGCAGATCTATTTCGCTGCCGTACTCAGCGCTGCCGCGATCGGCGGAAAAGTCGTGATAGCGGGCGCTCAGCTTGAAGCCGGCGAGGCTGCCATCCAGGCGCAGGTAACGGTCTTCCAGGCCGTCTGCCGGGGTAGCGAGAAACTTGTCAGCCCAGCCGTTAAAGGCATGCCCGGTGGCCAGCGGGGTGCTGAAGGCCGAATCGTCGGCGCCCAATAGCTCGTAGCCACCCGTCAGTTGCCAGCTACCCAGCTTCACCCCCAGCTCACCCAGCCAGTAATCGGCGCCGATGTTGCCGCCGTCCGCGTAATCACTTTGCCGCGCATACTCCAGCGCGTAGCTCAGGCCCAGGTCGGCGGCGAAAGCTGGCGCGCCGGTCAAACGCAGGCCCAGGGTTTTGTTGGAGGCCGCTGGTGCATCCTGCAGATCAAGGAAGTAGCCGTAGCCGACCAGACGAGCAGTGGCAAAGCCGTCATAGGCGAGATTGACGAAGTGCGCCTGGGTATCCAGATCACCGTTGGGCGAGTCTTCGCCAAAGATGCGGTTGACGTTGTACACGTAGGCGTAATTGAGCGTGGTGTCGCTCAGGCTGCTGTTGCTCAGGCTGAAGCCGTCGTAGGTCTGCTCGTTCTGGCGCCAGCCAACGTTGCCGATAAAGCGAGCGTTGTCGTAGATGATGCGTTGGCGGCCAAACTTCAGGCTGCTGTCAGCCAACCCACCGTAGCTCAGCCAGGCCTGGTTAACTTCGGTGCCGTCCGGGTCAGCTACCACCGGGTAACGGGTATCGGCGCTGGGCAGGCCGGTGGCGTTGTTGTAACGCTCACTGCCGATCACGGTGACATCATCCACCTCGATGAAGGCGCTCACCCCCTGCCAGGCTGCAGTACCAAAGTTGATCCGGCTGCGCAGCGTGGAGGCATCAGCACTGCGGTCGATGCCGTCCTGATCGACGTATTCATAGCGATAGCGAAAATCCAGCCCCACCTTGCCCTCGCTGACCGCCTCAGACAGCGAGTTAACCTCGGCCTGAGCCGGTGCACTGACCACTGCCAGCGCCAGCGCGCCGACGCCGCCAACGGCCAACCACATCCCTTTTTGCTGCTGCATGCCCACCCCTCCCCAAAAAATGCGCACAAAAAAAGGCGTCCACGAACATGGCCGCTGCAAGCAGACATGTTGGTGGACGCCTTTGCCCGAAAAATTGTTATCAGTTGCCCGCCATTGGGCATGCTGACAGCGGAGTAAACGCAAGGCCTGTGCCAATATCCGCAAACCATTGTTTTTATTAACAACAAGCCAAAAACCAGGAGTGTCTCTTGGGTGAGTCCTGATTGACGCGGGTGCACTGATCAACTTTTGCGCACTGTATGCGGGCAGACTTTTGCGCACGCAATACTTACACTGGGACAAACAGGGAGGCGCTTGCGCAAGCGCGGTTACGTCGAGCCAGGACCATGGAACAACGCAAATACCCACGCCACGTCTGCAATATCGACGCGGTGCTGGCAGTCACGGGTACCGATACCTATCGCTGCGTGATCAGCGAATACAGCCAGGGCGGCCTGCAGTTGTCCTTTGCAGGCGCCGACGGGGCGGCCATCGTGCGGCAATTGGCTGGCTTCCCGGGGCTACGCGGTCAGGCTACGGTCAGCGTTCAGCAGGGCCGCCAGCCGCTGCATCTGCCGGTCAACCTGATGCACATCGGCCAAACCAGTCTGGGCCTCAGTCTGCGCCAACCGGATCCGGCGATCTTCCGTGTGCTGCAACACTTGGCCGCTGCCCAGTCTGCCCAACAGGCAGACCCCGGTGCCGTGCTTGGTACCCCTTCAGCACTGGCACCACGGCAGAAGCAGCACCTGATGCAAGCAGCCTGCAGCCGCGTCTACCAATACCTGCTGCAGCACTATCCAAGCTTTTGCCATCAACTGGATCACGGCCTGCTGGCCGCAGCAGACAAACAGCTGCAAAGCGAAGCGCAGCAGCGCTTTCTGATCGCCCAGCGACACCTGCGCCAGCAACGTCAGCAGGTTTTCACCGCTCTGAGCCGCGGCCTGGTCAGCAACGCGATGGCGCAAAGCCGCGGCGAACCACCCGACACACCGGCCGATACGCAGCAAAACGCCCCCTTGGCACTGGTCACCAAGAACGACTTTGAAGACTGGCTGCTGATCAGGGTGATCGTTTCGCGCCTTGAACTGCGCCTGCGCAACGAACTGATCGAACTGCAGATTCGCCTGGACGCGGCCTTTGGCCGGCCCGGTGGAAGACGCAACCTGAACCCCTTTTCACCAGCCGCCCTGTGCAATGGGTTCTTTGACCAGATTCGTCATCTGGAACTGGGCAACCCACAACTGGAAGTCATTTACGCGGTATTGCAGCAAACCGTGCTGAGCAGCCTGGAGCAGCTTTACCGACAGCTCAATCAGCTGTTCATCGACGCCGACATCCTGCCCAACATTGATGTCACCCGCTATCTGACCGAGCAGGCAAGGCCGCCGGTTGTACCCACCGCCGCGCCCGCCGTGACCAGCGCACCCAGCGTGACCGCCATAGCGCCGCCGGAAGCTGCCGTCGACGCCAAGCCAAGCAGTGCTGCCCCCGCACCGCCCAAGCGAGGCACGAATGCGGCAACCGCGTATGGCACCGCCAGCCAGCTGATGGCGCTGCGCCGCCAGGCCCAGGGACAACGTCCGGGCAATGTATCCTCACCTGCCCAGCAGCAGGCCACCCTTGACCAACTTGCCGAACTGCAGCAATACGCACTCACCGACACCGAGCGTCTGCAGCGCAGCGGCGGGCTGCGCCAGGTACTGCAGCAGGCCAAGGGCATCGGCAAGCCCCTGTCTGAGCAAGAGCAGGACGCTGCCGACACCGTGGAGAGCCTGTTCGACAGCATCATGCAGGGCGAACGCATAGGTAGCGAGCTGAGCGATGCCTTCCGCGCGCTGCAGGTACCGCTGCTGCGCAGCCTCTTGGACAACCCAGACCTGTTTGCCGAAGACAGTCACCCTGCGCGCCAGGCGCTCAATCATATCGCTCTGCTGGCCGACCGCGGCAGCAGCAACCTGGCTGCCAACACCCCGGTGATTCTGGAAGCCATTCACGGCATTCTCGGCGACTCGTCCAGCAACGATGGTTTCAGCCAGGGGCTGGCACGGCTCGACCACCTGGTGAGCCGAGAGAAGCGACTGATCGAGCGCAGCCTGCTACGCCTGCGCCAGAGCTGCGACGGCCGCCAGCGAATGCGCCACGCCAACCGCCAGATTCATCAGGAGCTGAGCCGCATCCTGTCCAAGCCGGTGCCGCAGGCGGTACCCGACCTGCTGGAACACGGATGGCGCAGCCTGCTGCTGCTCAGCTACCTGCGCGAAGGGGTCGCCAGCCGCAGCTGGGCAATGACACTGCAAGTCATCGAACAACTGGCAGCCAACCGCGACCCGCAGCACCTGGAAGCGCTGGAGCGCGTATTGGCCGATGATGAGCTGCTGCAACTGGTCGAAAAGGGGCTCGACAAGATTCCGACCCTGCACTTCAGCCCGCAGCAGCAAATCAAACAAATCGCTAATCTGTTGGCTTGCGATCCGGCAGGCGTACCGCTGACACAAGTCGAGCTACCCCCACTGCCAGCGGACGACCAGCCGCCGGCCATCAGCCCATCCCCGGCCTTGCAACGCTGGGTCCGCCGCGCACGTGCGCTGCACGCCAATCAGTGGTTTCAGTACAGCGAACAAGACCACCCCACTGCCCTGCTGCAGCTCGTCTGGGTGGCCGACGACAACGGCCTGTATGTGTTCGCCAACCATCAGGGCACCCGCAGTCTGGAGCTGGGCCTGGAGCAGGTAGCGCTGGCGTTGCGTGACGGCCGTCTGAGCCAGCTCAGCGAAGCTGCGCTGCCGGCGGTAGAGCAGGGATTGGACGCGCTGGTACAGAAGGTTTACGACAAACTGGCATTCGATTCCTGCCACGACCCGCTAACCGGCTTCCTGACACGTAAGGCGTTTTGCCGCGCATTGGCGCAACAGGTCGCCAGCCCAACTGAAGAAGAGCACCCCGGCTACAGCCTGCTGTTTATCGACGTACTGCAATTCAAGGTAATCAACAATGCCTGCGGTTATGACGCTGGCGACCAGTTTCTCACCGAGTTATCACGCCGTTTGGCCAACTTCCTGCCACCGGATACCCTGGTCGGCCGCCTGGGCGCCGACCAGTTTGCACTGCTACTGGATGAGGACGCCGAAACCCTGGGCTACAACAGCGCGCGCCAGCTCAAGGGCATGATCGAAGAGGCGCGTTTTCATTATGAGGGCCATAGCTTCGTCATCAACACGGCGCTGGCACTGGCAGGCCTGGAGCGCGGCAGCGGTAAGGTCATGGAACGCCTGCGCTCGGTGGAGGCGGCTGCCAGCCTCTCCAAGAAAAAGGGCTACAAGGATGTGCTCATGGTGCGCCCTGGCGACCGTCAGCTGGAGCAGCTGGACGAGGTCATGGCCTGGGTCACGCGCATCAACCGCGCGCTGGACAACGACAACCTGGCGCTACGCTGCCAGCAAATCACCCCGATCAACGCCAGCAATGGCGCCCTGCCCCACTACGAAGTGCTACTTAGCGTGCTGGACGATCAGGGCGAAGCGATGCCACCGGCCGAGTTCATCAAGGTGGCCGAAGAATACAACCGCATGGCAGCAGTGGATCGCTGGGTCATCGAACACGTATTGCTATGGATGTATCACAACGCCGACCAGCTCCCGCTGTTCGGCGGCTTTTCGGTCAACCTGTCGGGCCAGAGCCTGAACGACGAGACCTTTCTGGACTTTATCTTTGACGCGCTGGTGCGCTACCCAGTACCGCGCGAGAAGCTGGTGTTCGAGATCACCGAAACCGTGGCCATCACCAACCTCGAAGACGCCGCCGACTTTATCCGCGAAATGCGTGGCATCGGCTGTCGCTTTTCGCTGGATGACTTTGGTGTGGGGCAGTCCTCCTACTCTTACCTCAAGCAACTGCCGGTGGACTTCATCAAGATCGATGGCAACTTTGTGCGCGATATCAACAACAGCGATGTCGACTACGCCCTGGTCAAATCGATCACCGAGATGGGGCACTACCTGCACAAGAAGGTGATCGCCGAGTACGTTGGCAACCAGCCGACCCTCAACACGGTCACCGAACTGGGAGTGGATTATGCCCAGGGCTACCTGTTTGGCCAGCCGCTGATGCTCGACCAGCTGGACCTGCGCCCACGCTGAGCCCGCCCTGCGGTGGCGACACCCAGCACGCCGCCAAGACGCCCCAAAATGAATCATCAAAGTGCAGTGCAATGCACCACATTGCAGCACGCAGCAGCGCCACCATCAGTGTCCATGCCGCGCAAAGCCCCGTTGCCATGGCCTTCGCCCCTATTGGCCCGCACCTTGCTTTCAGTTCAGATGTTCGCACTCCAACAGACGGCGTAACACACAACTTGCAAATAGAGCGCTAGGGTTCCGGCTGCCACCGCAGCGACTGGTCCGAGAGCACTCGACCTTTCAGACAAAGGTTACACGGCGGGATAAAAGCCCGGGAGACGATTGGCAACACTGCCAGGAGTGCTCCACGTGAAATTGACTGAGAGGTTTCCGATGAAAAGATTATCCGCCCTGCTACTCAGCTCCCTGCTGCTGTCATCCGGCGCCCAGGCCCAAGACAGCTTCAAGCTCTGCTGGTCCATCTACGTTGGCTGGATGCCTTGGGCATACGGCGCCGAACAAGGCATCGTCCAGAAGTGGGCCGACAAGTACGACATCGATATCGAGGTCGTACAGATCAACGACTACATCGAGTCAATCAACCAGTACACCGCCGGCGAGTTTGACGCCTGCACCATGACCAACATGGACGCGCTGACCATCCCGGCTGCGGGCGGCGTGGACAGCACCGCGCTGATCGTCGGCGACTTCTCCAACGGCAATGACGGCATCGTGCTCAAGGGCAAGGAGCAGCTTGCCGACATCAAAGGCCAGAACGTCAATCTGGTCGAGCTGAGCGTCTCTCACTATCTCCTGGCGCGCGCTCTGGAGTCGGTCGGCCTGAAAGAGGCGGACGTGCAGGTGGTCAACACGTCCGACGCCGACCTGGTCGCCGCCTACAGCACTGACGATGTCACCTCGGTGGCCACCTGGAACCCGCTGCTGAGCGAGATCAGCCAGCAACCGAACAGCACCGTGGTGTTCGACTCGGCGCAGATCCCCGGTGAGATCATCGACCTGCTGGTGGTCAACAGCGACACCCTCGCCGCACACCCCGAGCTGGGCAAGGCACTGACCGGCGCCTGGTACGAAATCATGGCCACCATGAGCGCTGACGATGAGGCCGGCGCCGCCGCGCGCAGCTACATGGCCGAGGCCTCCGGCACTGATCTGGCCGGCTACCAGGCTCAGCTCGACAGCACGCAAATGTTCTACACCCCCGCCGCCGCGCTGGAGCTGACCAACAGTGCCCAGCTCAAGCAAACCATGCAGTACGTCGCCGAGTTTTCCTTCGACCACGGCCTGCTGGGTGAAGGGGCACCTGACGCCGGTTTTATTGGCGTACAGATGCCGGCCGGTGATTACGGCGACAGCAGCAACCTGAAGCTGCGCTTTGACCCGACCTACATGCAGATGGCGGCCGACGGCCAACTCTGATCTTGAACCAACGGGGCGCCCGCTGGCGCCCGCCGGGATGCCCATGAAGCGACTGATCAACCTCACGCCCCCGCCAGCCGGCAAGCTGTTTCTTGGTTTGCTGCCGTTTGCTTTACTGCTGCTGCTTTACGTGGTGGCCTCGGATGCGCGACTGGCCGAAAACGCCAACGACAAGCTGCTGCCGGCCTTCAGCCAGATGGGCGCCGCCATTGACCGCATGGCGTTGGAGCCGAGTAAGCGCACCGGTGAATACCTGTTCTGGCAGGACACCGCCAGCAGCATGAAACGGCTCGGGCTGGGCGTGCTGATCGCCGCAGCCATCGGTCTGGCGCTGGGGCTGTTTACCGGCTCCCTGCCGCTGGTCAACGCCGGTTTCAGCCCGCTGCTGACCGTGGTGTCGTTGATACCGCCGCTGGCGATCCTGCCGGTGCTGTTCATCCTGTTCGGGCTGGGTGAAGCCTCCAAGGTGATCCTGATTGCCATCGGCATCACCCCGTTCATTGCCCGCGACATCCAGCGCCGCACCCAGGAAATCCCCAGCGAACAGTTGGTCAAGGCGCAGACCCTCGGCGCCAACACTAGCCAGATACTGGTGCGCGTGCTGCTGCCGCAGCTGATGCCCAAGCTGATCGATGCCGTGCGCCTGTCGCTCGGTGCCGGCTGGCTGTTCCTGATCGCCGCTGAAGCCATCGCCGCAACCGACGGTTTGGGCTACCGCATCTTTCTGGTGCGCCGCTATATGTCGATGGACGTGATCCTGCCGTACGTGGCCTGGATCACCCTGCTGGCCTTCCTGTTCGACTGGCTGCTGGCGACCCTGTCGCGCCGCCTGTTCCCGTGGAATGCCCAAGGAGCCCACTGATGATTGAAGTAAAGAACGTCGGCAAGAGCTACGACGGCAACCCGGTGCTCGAACGCCTGAACGTCACCGTGCAGGAAGGCGAGTTTGTCACCCTGGTCGGCGCCTCCGGCTGCGGCAAGAGCACCTTTCTGAAGATGCTGCTGGGCACCGAATCACCCACCAGTGGCGAGCTGCTGCTCGACGGCAAGCCGATTGCGGATGAGCCTGGCCCGGATCGCGGCATCGTCTTCCAGCAGTACTCGGTGTTCCCGCACATGACCGTGCTGGAGAACGTCATGGCAGCCGTCGGCTTTGCCCAGCGCGGGCTGACCGGTTACCTGTTCGGCAGCAAGCGCAAGCAGGCTCGCCTTGATGCCGAAGCCATCCTCACCGAAGTCGGCCTTGGACACGCGCTGAAGAAGTACCCGCACGAGCTGTCTGGCGGCATGAAGCAGCGGCTGGCGATTGCTCAGGCGCTGCTCGGTAAGCCGCGCATTCTGCTGCTGGATGAGCCCTTCGGTGCACTCGACCCGGGCATCCGCGCCGACATGCACGAGCTGGTGCTGCGCCTGTGGCAGGAGCACAAGCTGACCATCTTCATGGTCACCCACGACATCAAGGAAGGCTTTCACCTCGGCACCCGCCTGTGGGTGTTCGACAAGCTGCGACACGACCCGCACGCACCGCAAGCCTACGGCGCAACCATCACCTATGACCTGCCGATCGACCACCGCGCCCGGCAGCCTGCGCCGCAAACCACCGAACAAACCATTGCCCCGCTGCTGGCCGACGCCGCCAGCTGAGCCACCGAACCACGGAGACAAGGCAGATGACACTGACCACCTATACCACCGAAGTCGCCGGCGCCAGCCACTGGTCCCTGCGCGTGCGCAAAGGCACCCTGATGCGCCTGACCGATCTGGCTGGCGATGCCAACGTCGGCATGCTGTTCTACAACCCGGAAAACCTGCTGGAGCGCTACAACGCGCCAGATACCCTGAAGGGCCAGCACACCTTCAAGCTAACCCGCGGCAATTGCCTGTACTCCGACATGGGCCGCATCTTCGCCTCCATCGTTGAAGACGAGCTGGGCTGGCACGAAAGCGTCTGCGGCAACAGCAACGCCGCTCAGGTGGCCGAGCGCTGGGGCGCACGCGACTACCAGAACGCCCGCAACGAATGGCACCAGAACGGCTACGACGCCTTCCTGGTCGAGCTGGCCAAGTACGGTCTGGGCCGCGCCGACATGGCCGCCAACCTTAACCTGTTCAGCAAGGTCGCCACCGACGACGAAGGCCGCATGCAACTGGTCTCCGGCCACAGCAAGGCCGGCAGTCAGGTGGCCCTGCGCTTCGAGATGGACACATTAGTGGTGCTGCACACCTGCCCGCATCCGCTCAACAACGCCGACAGCTACCCCTACAACCCGGTGCGCATTGAGCTGAGCCAGGCAGCGCCGGTCGGTGACGACGACTTCTGCCGTAACTTCCGCCCGGAAAATCAGCGCGGCTTCCAGAACAACGCCCTGTACCACCTGGGCAAGTAAGCGAGGACACCATGATCAAGCACAGCTCCCTGCTCCCCGAAAACGCCGCCTCGCGCACCACCATTGGCGCCGGCGATTACTACATCGGCATCGTCAAGGCCGGCCAGACCCTGCGTCTGCTGGACCTGGAAGGCAATCAGGCCGCCGACACCCTGTTCTTCAGCGCCGCCAACCCGGTTGAGCGCTACAGCGTCACCGACACCATTCGCGAACAGGGCAACGTCTACCTGACCGCCGGCTCGGTGATTCGCTCGAACGAAAACAACCCGATGCTGGAAATCGTCGCCGATACCTGCGGCCGCCACGACACCCTCGGCGGCGCCTGCGCCAGCGAAAGCAACACCGTGCGCTACGACCTGGAAAAACGCTGCATGCACTCGTGCCGTGACAGCTGGATGCTGGCCGTGGCGGAGAACCCGCAATACGGCATCAGCAAGCGCGACATCACCCACAACATCAACTTCTTCATGAACGTGCCGGTGACCGCCGAGGGCGGCCTGACCTTTGAAGACGGCATCTCCGGCGCTGGCAAGTACGTCGAGCTGACTGCCCTGATGGACGTGGTGATCCTGATCTCCAACTGTCCGCAGCTGAACAATCCGTGCAATGGCTATAACCCGACGCCGGTTGAGTTGCTGGTCTGGAACTGAGGGAGCCGCGGAGAAGCTACCTGCGTTGCTGCTGCAGCGTTGAAACAGGCTCAAAAATGCTCATTTACCCACTTGTAAACTGCGCTTTTTTCGCCTGTTTCGCCTCGCATCAGCTGCCTCGCCAACGCTTCTCTGCGGTCCCTGTGAAACGTGACACAACATCTTCAGTGGACGACCACTGTCGTAAGAAGCAGCCTGGGACGGCCCGGCAAAGGCTAGCGAAATGTTCAACAAGGTTCTGATCGCCAACCGTGGCGCCATCGCCACCCGCATCATCCGCACCCTGCGCACCCTCGGTGTCGGCTCCGTTGCAGTTTACGCCGAATGCGACGCCGACAGCCTGCACGTACGGCTGGCCGACGAGGCCTACAGCCTCGGCGAAGGCGCTGCTGCCGATACCTATCTGCAGGTCGACAAGCTGCTGGCCATTGCCGCCGACACCGGCGCCCAGGCCATCCACCCCGGTTACGGCTTCCTCAGCGAGAACGCCAACTTTGTGCGCCGCTGCGAGGCTGCCGGTGTCGCCTTTATCGGCCCGACGCCAGAGCAGATGCTGGCCTTTGGTCTCAAGCACCGCGCCCGCGAACTGGCCGAGCAGGCCAATGTGCCGCTGCTACCGGGCACCGACCTGCTGACCGACCTGGCTGCCGCCAAAACCGAGGCGGCGCGGATCGGCTACCCGGTGATGCTCAAGAGCACGGCCGGCGGCGGCGGTATCGGCATGCAGCTGTGCCACAGCGAAGATGAACTGGTCGGCGCCTTCGACAGCGTCAAGCGCCTCGGCGCCAGCAACTTTGCCGACGACGGCGTCTTCCTGGAAAAATTCATCGCCCGCGCCCGGCATATCGAGGTGCAGGTGTTTGCTGACGGCAAGGGCAACGCGCTGGCACTCGGTGAGCGCGACTGCTCCAGCCAGCGCCGCAATCAGAAAGTGGTGGAAGAATGCCCGGCGCCAAACCTGAGCGACGCGGTACGCAGCGAGCTACATGCCACCGCTGAAAAGCTGCTGTCCAGCGTCAGCTACCGCAACGCCGGCACCGTCGAGTTCATTTACGACGCCGACAGCCATCAGTTCTACTTCCTGGAAGTGAACACCCGCCTGCAGGTTGAGCACGGCGTCACCGAAGAGGTGTTCGGCGTCGATCTGGTCGAGTGGATGGTGCGCCTCGCCGCCGGCGATGCGCCGGACCTGGATGCGCAGCGCACATCGCTCAAACCCCAGGGCCACGCCATTCAGGTACGCCTGTACGCCGAAGATCCGTTCCGTGACTTTCAGCCCTGCGCAGGCCTGCTGAGCGAAGTGGCCTTCCCCTCCGGTGACGGCATCCGCATCGACCACTGGATCGAATCCGGGCTGGAAGTGCCGCCCTACTTCGACCCGATGCTGGCTAAGGTCATCGTCCATGCAGAGGACCGCGCCGCCGCGCTGAGCAAACTGCAGAACACCTTGGACGCCACCCGCCTGTACGGCAGCGAAACCAACCTCGACTACCTGCGCGCGCTGACCCGCGACCCGGCGTTGCTGGCTGGCGAAGTCACCACCCGCTACCTCAACAGCTTCCGCTTCCAGCCGGCGCGCATCGACGTGCTGGCCGGCGGCACCCAGACGACTATTCAGGACTTTCCGGGGCGCACCGGCAGCTGGGATGTCGGCGTGTCGCCGTCCGGCCCGTTCGACAGCTACGCCTTCCGCCTCGGCAACCGCCTGCTGAACAACCCGGCCGACGCTGCCGGGCTGGAAATCACCCTGCAAGGCCCGACCCTGCGCTTTGCCAGCGCCAGCCAGATCGTGCTGAGCGGCGCTGCGATTGACGCCAAACTGGATGATCAGCCAATTGCCGCCTGGCAGGTGATTGATATTGCCGCAGGGCAAACCCTGACCCTCGGTCGCATCAAGGACGCCGGTGCCCGCGCCTATCTGGCAGTGCTCGGCGGTCTGCAATGCCCGGATTATCTCGGCTCCAAATCCACCTTCACTCTCGGCCAGTTCGGCGGCCACAACGGCCGTGCGCTGCGCACCGGCGATGTGCTGCACCTGAGCACCGATGTCAGCCCGGTTGCGGCGGCAGAGGTACCCAGCGAGCTGCGCCCGGCGATCAGCAACCAGTGGGAGCTGCGGGTGATCTACGGCCCGCATGGCGCGCCGGACTTTTTCACCGGCAAGGACATCGACAGCTTCTTCGCTACCGACTGGGAGATTCACTACAACTCCAGCCGCACCGGCGTGCGCCTGATCGGCCCGAAACCGGAGTGGGCGCGTGAAGACGGCGGAGAAGCTGGCCTGCACCCGTCCAACATCCACGACAACGCCTACGCCTTCGGCACCGTCGATTTCACCGGCGACATGCCGGTCATCCTCGGCCCGGACGGCCCGTCGCTGGGTGGCTTCGTCTGCCCGGCGACCGTGATCACCGCCGATCTGTGGAAACTCGGCCAACTGCGCGCCGGCGACAAAGTGCGCTTTGTACCGGTCAGCATCGAGCAGGCGGTCGCGCTGGAAGCGGCGCAGATCCAGCAGATCGACGCGCTGGCCGCCGCACCGGTTGAATGGCAGCCGGTCCCGGTCGACAGCCCGATCCTCAAGCGTCTGCCCGCCGAGCAGTTCGGTGACGAGATCGTCTACCGCGCCGCTGGCGACCACTTCCTGCTGGTCGAGTACGGCGAGCAAATGCTGGATATACGCCTGCGCTTCCGCGCCCACGCGCTGATGCAGTGGCTGCAGCAAAACCCGGTGGCCGGTCTGCGTGAGCTGACCCCGGGCATCCGCTCACTGCAGGTGCATTTCGACAGCCAGCAGCTGTCGCACATCGCCCTGCTCGACCACCTGTTCAAGGCCGAACAGGCTCTGTCGGAACGCCTCAACGAACTGGCAGTACCCTCGCGCATCGTGCACATCCCGCTGTCCTGGGACGACGAGGCTTGCCAGCTGGCGATCGAAAAATACACCCAGTCGGTGCGCAAGAACGCGCCCTGGTGCCCAAGCAACCTGGAGTTCATCCGCCGCATCAACGGGCTGGACAGCATCGACGACGTCAAGAAGGTGCTGTTCGATGCCTCCTATCTGGTCATGGGCCTCGGCGACGTTTACCTCGGCGCGCCGGTGGCCACGCCGACCGACCCGCGCCACCGTCTGGTGACCACCAAGTACAACCCGGCGCGTACCTGGACCGCCGAAAACTCGGTCGGTATCGGCGGCTCCTACCTCTGCGTCTACGGCATGGAAGGCCCCGGCGGCTATCAGTTTGTCGGCCGTACCCTGCAGATGTGGAACCGCTACCGCCAGACCCGCGAGTTCAGCAAGCCGTGGCTGCTGCGCTTCTTTGACCAGATCCGCTTTTATGAGGTCAGCCACGAGGAGCTGCAGCAGATTCGCCGCGACTTCCCGCAGGGCCGCTATCCGCTGCGCATAGAGGAAAGCCAGTTCAGCCTCGCCGAGCACGAAGCCTTCATCAACGACAACGCCGACGACATCGAAGCCTTCAAGCAGCAGCGCAACGCGGCCTTCGCCGAAGAGCTGCGCCAGTGGCACGCCAACGGCCAGTTCAACTTCGAGAGCGAAGAGCTGGAGAGCAGCGACGAGGATGTCAGCTGGCCGGAAGACAGCGTCGGTGTCGACAGCCCGGTATCCGGCAGTCTATGGCAGGCCGAGGTCAAGGTCGGCGACACGGTCAAGGCCGGCCAGACCCTGCTGATTCTGGAGTCCATGAAAATGGAAATCCCGCTGCAGGCGCCGTGTGACGGCGTGGTGACCCACGTGCTGCAGCAGCCGGGTGGCCGCGTGCAGGCCGGTCAGCCGCTGGTGGTGCTGCGCGATGAGGCGTTGGACACCGTCGCTTGAGCAAAAAGATGCTTTCTGGCGCTTAATGAGCGCCATAAAGCATCATGTCGTATCAAGTTACAAACTCCCCAAGCGTGGTGTCACACGCTTCAATGAGCCTGCCCAATCCACAATAAAATTCGGCTCACCGAAAGGAGTTAGTCATGCTTTCCGCCCTCAGCGACCTGCTGTGGAGCAAGGTCCTCATTGCTCTGCTGGTCGGCATCGGTATCTGGTTCACCTTCGCTACCCGCTTCGTGCAGTTTCGTTACTTCGGCAAGATGTTCGGCATTCTCACTGCCAACCATCATGAGGCGGACGGACGCCACCTCAGCTCCTTTCAAGCCCTGATCCTGTCGGTCGCTGGCCGCGTGGGTGGCGGCAACATCGCAGGCGTTGCGGTGGCTATCACCCTGGGTGGCCCCGGCGCCATCTTCTGGATGTGGGTTGTCGGCCTGATGGGCATGGCAACCAGCTTCATTGAATGTACCCTGGCGCAGGTCTACAAGACCGCCGAGCCAGACGGCGCCTACCGTGGCGGCCCGGCCCATTACATCGAACGCGGCCTGGGCAGTAACTGGAAGTGGCTGGCGGTGCTCTACTCCATCCTGCTGCTGGTGACCTTCGGTATCGGCTTTATCGCGCTGCAATCCTATGCAGTCGCCACCTCGCTGCAGGACGCGTTCAGCATCCCGCAATACTACAGCGGCATTGGTCTGGCGCTGGTGGTTGGCCTGATCATCTTTGGTGGTGTAAAGCGCATCGCCAGGGTTGCCGAAGTGCTGGTGCCCATCATGGCGGGCGGCTACCTGCTGATTGCCATTGTGGTACTGGGCCTTAACATCACCGAAATTCCGGCCACCCTGAAACTGATCGTGGAAAGCGCCTTTGGCCTTGGCCCTGTGGTCGGTGGTGGTATCGGCGCGGCTATCCTGATGGGCGTCAAACGCGGCCTGTTCTCCAACGAAGCGGGCCTGGGCAGCGCGCCCAACGTGGCAGCCGTCGCGTACGTACCGCACCCGGCCAACCAGGGCGTGGTGCAGTCGTTCTCGGTGTTTATCGACACCATCATCCTGTGCACCTGCACCGCGCTGATCATTCTGATGGGTACAGCCTACGACCCCAGCCTGACCGACTCCAGCCAGGGCGTGGCACTGACCCAGGCGTCGCTGGCTACCCATATCGGTGAATGGGGCCGTGTGTTTGTCAGTATCGCCATGCTGCTGTTCGGCTTCAGCACCGTGCTCTACAACTACTACCTGGGCGAGAACAGCGTCAGCTACCTGACCACCGGCCGCAGCAACGAGTTTGTGATGAACGGCTTCCGCGTGGTGGTGATCTGCCTGTGCTGTCTGGGCGCAATCATGGATCTGGGCACGGTGTTCGGCTTTGCCGACCTGACCATGGGCCTGTTGGCGCTGGTCAACCTGATTGCCCTGGCGCTGCTGTTCAAGACCGGCAAGCGCGTGCTCGGCGATTACGACCGTCAGCTCAAGAGCGGTAACAAGGTCCCGACCTTCCAGGCTGAAGAGTTTGCCGACCTGAACCTGGACGCCGAGTCCTGGCCGGTCACTGACAACAGCCGCAAACAACCCTGACACTACCTGCGAGCGCCGGGTCCGCCGGCGCTCCGTTTCCCTGCGGAAGCACACCCCATGAACACCCGCTCAGAATACGATCTGCTCGGTTATCTCGATGTACCCGCTGATGCCTGGTACGGCATCCAGACCCAACGCGCTGCCAACAACTTCGCCATTACCGGCGTGCCGATTGCCCATTTTCCGGAGTTGATCCGCGCACTGGCCATGGTCAAACAGGCAGCGGCACTGACCAACCACGATTTCGGCCTGCTCAATGCCACCAAGACCGAGGCGATCGTCTCGGCCTGCGAAGATATCGCCGCCGGTCAGTATCTGGACCAGTTCATCGTTGATGTCATTCAAGGTGGCGCTGGCACCTCGACCAACATGAATGCCAACGAGGTGATCGCCAACGTTGCGCTGGCCAAGCTCGGTCACGCACGCGGCGAATACACCCATCTGCACCCCAACGACGACGTTAACCGTTCGCAGTCGACCAACGACGCCTACCCGACCGCTGCCTGCCTCGGCATTCAGTTTGCCGCTGACAACTTCGTTCCGGCGCTGGCCTCACTGAAAACAGCGCTGGAAGACAAGGGTCGCGAATTTGCCCACATCCTGAAGATGGGCCGCACCCAGCTGCAGGACGCGGTGCCGATGACCCTGGGCCAGGAATTCGACGCCTTTGCGGTGAACCTCGGTGAAGACCTCGACCGCATCCGCGAAGCCTGCGCCCTGCTGTGTGAGGTCAACCTCGGCGGCACCGCCATTGGCACCGGGATCAACACACCGGACGGTTACTCCGCCAAGGTCGTCGCACGGCTGGCCGAGGTGTCGGGCAAGCCACTGGTACCGGCCTGCAACCTGGTCGAAGCCACGTCCGACATGGGTGCCTTCGTCTTCTTCTCCGGCATCCTCAAGCGCCTGGCAATCAAGCTGAGCAAAATGAGCAACGACCTGCGCCTGCTCTCCAGCGGCCCGCGTACCGGTCTGGGCGAGATCCAGCTGCCACCGATGCAGCCCGGCTCCTCGATCATGCCGGGCAAGGTCAACCCGGTGATTCCCGAAGCGATGAACCAGACCGCGTATCAGGTGATCGCGTCGGATCTGGCGGTGACGTTAGCTGCCGAGGCCGGGCAGCTGCAGCTCAACGCCATGGAGCCGATGATCATCTACAATCTGCTCAATTCGCTGAAGATGCTCAAGGAAGCCTGCGAGATGCTTGAGCACCGCTGCATCCGTGGCATAAAAGCCAACGAGCTGGCCTGTGCTGCGCACGTGGAAAACAGCATCGGTATCATCACTGCACTGGTGCCGCATATTGGCTACAGCAACGCCTCGCGCATCGCCCACACAGCGCTGATGACCGGCAGCACGGTCAAGGCGCTGATCATCGAGGAAAACCTGATGTCGGAAGCCGACCTGAACCGCCTGCTCAGCCCACAATCCATGCTGGCGCCGCAAAAGGCTGCCTCATGACCGCCGAGGTGCTGATGCTGTACACCGGCGGCACCATCGGCATGGTGCCCGGCCCCAAAGGCCTGGCACCGGCCCCCGGTCTGCAGCAACGGATTGAGCAGCAATTGGGTAGCAGCCTTGCATTGCTGCCCGACTTTGACCTGCTGGAAATAGATCCGCTGATCGACAGCGCCGACCTGACGCCTGAGCACTGGCAACAGCTGGCCGCCTTGCTGGCCAAGCACTGGGAGCGCTATCGCGGCTTTATCATCCTGCACGGCACCGACACCATGGCCTACAGCGCCGCGGCCCTGTCCTTCATGCTCGGGGCCAGTGAGCGCAACGTACTGTTCACCGGTGCCCAGGTTCCGCTTGGCCTGCCGCGCAGTGACGCCGTGGCGCACCTGCAGGCCGCGCTGCAGCTGGCCGCCGGGCCGCGTATCCCGAATGTCAGTCTGGTGTTCAATAACCGGTTGCTCAACGGCAGCCGGCTGCGTAAGGTCAGCAGTCAACTGTTCCCGGCCTTTGACACGCCAAACGCCGCGCCGCTGGCGGAGCTGAATATTCAGCAGGTGTTGCACACCGAGCGCCTGCTGGGCAGCCAGATCGCTGGCCGCCACCCGCGCGAAGCGGCAGCGCTGAGCTTTCAGCGCGGCGCAGTTGCCATGCTCTGTCTGCACCCGTCCATGCCCACGGCACTGTACGACGCCCTGCTGGCCGACAACGGCTGCAAGGCGGTGGTGCTGCAGAGCTTTGGTGCAGGCAACATTCCAAGCCGTGACGCGGCGTTCAATGCCTTCATCAAACGCGCCGCCGCTCGCGACAAAGTGGTAGTCAACGTCACCCAGTGTTTGCAGGGAGGTATCAGCCCCGGCGCCTACGCCGCTAGTGCCGGCCTGCAGGAGCAGGGCGTCTTGAGCGGTGGCGACATGACGCCGGAAGCGGCATTTTGCAAGTTGCACTGGTTACTGGCCGGAGGCCGTGACGCGGCAGCAGTCCGCCGGGACTGGTCACTCAACCTGAGCGACGAGCGCACACAGCTCCCTTAGAATCGTGCCCGGAAGTGCCACTCGCCCGGGCCAATATCGTTGCGGATAGCCGCCCGGATATCCGCATCCAGCGCTGGATCATCGCAGGCATACAACCCGCACAGCGCCAGCACCCGCTGGCGGTCAACCTCACGGCCCAGATACTCGTAGAGCACCCGCGTGCAGCACGGCACCCGCTCGCCGCTGCCGGAAACGCCAATGCGCAGGCCCGTGAGCCGGTCTACCCGGTTACGGAACGACGGGTAGAGCACCGTTTGCGTCATCTCGAAATTGGTCAGGGTTTCGTAGTCGGCAAGAAAGATGCGGTCCGACAGAAACTGCACCATGCCCCGATACACCCCGTGAAACGGCTTGCTGCCAGGCCGCTCGCGAATCCGCTCGGTGCGCTGGTAATAGGTCTTGCCGTCGTGCTCTTCCAGACACACCAGCGTGCGCAAAATGCTGCCGGGATAGGCCATCGACAGGTAGTACTCGAAGTAATACCCCAGGTACTTGTCGAGCCCGCTCTGGCCGACCCTGTTTAACCGCTCAAGATAGTCCTGTTCAAACGAGGCCGGCTGCACCGGTGCCAGCGCCGGCCGCTCGCCCGGTTGCGGGCGCACCTGAATCAGTCGCTGAAACTGCCCGTGGGGTAGCAGCAGTTCGTGGACCTCGACACCGAAGAAGTCGCACAGCCGCCGCATGGTGCTGTCGGAGGGGCGATTGACGCCGTTGAGATAGCGATTGAACTGCGGCCGATTGATCCCCAGCCGGCGGCACACCTCGGCAGTGGACTTGTAGTAGCTGCACAGCAGCCGCAGGTTGTCGCCAAAATCGTCGTGCATAGGGCCTTTTCTCGCTTGAGGGTCTGCTGCCGACGCATCCCCCCTGTTTACGGGCTGCCCGGTGCGCAGGCACATGGCTAGCCTACCGGAACAAGTACATGAAAAGGGAGTGGGGCATGACTAATCAACAATGGAACTACCTAAGGCTGCCGGGGGCCCTGCTTGGCGCAGCCCTGTTGAGCGCCTGTCTGAGCGGCGGCGGCGGTGGCGGCAGTGACAGC
>CERX01080535.1_pt1 | contig 25501 bp, 25 predicted proteins | sample 350251 | NCBI WGS metagenome assembly CERX01 (sample SAMEA2621044, study PRJEB7988) | marine metagenome | biome: marine biome (ENVO:00000447); feature: deep chlorophyll maximum layer (ENVO:xxxxxxxx); material: "saline water (ENVO:00002010), including plankton (ENVO:xxxxxxxx)" | depth 50 m
CTGCTTCAATCCAGTAACCGTGTTGCACTCAGCTTCTGCAACCGCCCGGCCTTCAGATTCGGGTTGATCTCATGGTTGCCCTTGAAGCCAAGGCGCGAGGAGTTGCTGGAAAGGTTGGTTTCAGAGTAGTCGGCGCCGTCATCGAGGAAATCCACCGAAACATGTGCACGGCCATAGACGGTCACATCTGCCATTGCCACAGCGGGTACCGCCAGAGCGGCACCAACAGCAACCGCAATCAACTTCATCTTCATCGAAAAGCTCCTTCGTTTTATGAAACGCCGTCATTGCCTGCGGCATGACATCGTCTGTTTGGACGGAGGCAATTATGGAAATCCGATATGACAGAAGGCTTGCTGCTCCATGACATTTTCGAGTCAATGGAACTTTTTCAAAAACAAGCAATTGCGTTATGTAACGGCTTCTGTGAGAGGGCTTCGAAGCGACTGTCGAAGGGTGCAGGCGTGCTTCGCCGGCGAAGTCACCAAACAGTTCTGCGGCAATCTGGTCCAGCGGTGAGCTGGCGCAGCGCTGCACCGATGCGCAAACGCCTCGGCTCGAAAGCCATTCGGCCAGAGCTGACAAACGCTCGCCATCTGTGCCGCTGCCGATCAGTTGCAGCCTGTCATCCTGATCGGCAATCGTGATAAACAGCACCGCCTCCGGCGTTGCACCGGAGGCGAGCAACCGGGCCATCAAAGGCCCCCTGCCCGGATCTGCCTGCCGTTCTTCCCGGCAGGACAGAAACAGTACGGGCAGGGGCGGTCTTTGCGCTGACGCCACTAGCGACGCACCTTGCTGGCCGGTTCGCCACCAATGCCGAAGTGTGTCTTGGGCATTTCGCTGATGATCACCCGAACGCTCGGCAGGGGCGCATCCAGTGCCCGGACAATGGCCTCGCTCACTTCGCGAATCAGCGCTTCCTTTTGCTCGTCGCTACGACCTTCCAGCATATGAATCTGTGCAATCGGCATGGCATGCTCCTTAAATGAATCGGCAGGTGACGCTACCCAGCCCCTGGTAGCGCACGCTGATATTGTCGCCCGCTTCGACGGTAATGGCCGCGGTGATGCCGCCGGTCATGATGAAGCTACCGGCCGGGATGTGTTCGCCACGCTCAGCCAGCAAATTGGCCAGCATGGCGACACTCGACGCCGGGTGGCCGAGGACCGCGGCGCCAGCACCAACATCAACCACTTCGCCGTTCTTCTCCACCACTACACCGAAGTTTTTCAGGTCAACGTCTTCGACATTGGCCATCATGCCACCTGTGATAAAGCGCGTTGACGAGGCGTTGTCGGCCACCACGCTGATCAGATCGAACTTGAAGTTCTCGTAGCGCGAGTCAATCACCTCGACCGTCGGCACCACATAATCGGTCGCTGCGAGTACATCGCCGATGTGGCAGCCCGGGCCCTTGAGCGGCGCCTTGGTCACAAAGGAAATTTCCGCCTCGATCTTCGGGTGGATCAGCTCGCTGGTGTCCACCACGCCACCGTCGGGCACACTGAAATAGTCGGCCAGGAAGCCGTAGATCGGGGTTTCCACGCCCATCTGCGCCATTTTTGCCCAGGAGGTCAGGCCCATCTTCAGGCCGACGACCTTGTTGCCGCGAGCCTCCTTGCGCCGGCGGATTTCCCACTGGATATCGTAGGCATCGGCGAAGGTCATCTGCGGGTAGTCGTTGGTGATCTTGTGGATGTCGTGCGCCTGCAGCTCGGCGTTCTCGATATGTTCGGCCAGTGCCAGTACCTGCTCGGGCGTCAGGGTGCGTTTCTGCTCTTTCATGCCGACTGCTCCTGTTTTTTCAGCAGATCCAGTGCTACATCCACGATCATGTCTTCCTGGCCGCCGACCATGCGGCGCTTGCCCAGCTCGACCAGGATGTCGACCGTTTTCAGGCCGTATTTCTGCGCCGCCACCTCGGAGTGACGCAGGAAGCTGGAGTAGACGCCGGCATAGCCCAGCGCCAGGGTTTCGCGGTCAACCCGCACCGGGCGATCCTGCAGCGGGCGGACGATGTCATCGGCGGCGTCCATCAGGGTGTAGAGGTCGGTACCGTGCTCCCAGCCGAGCCGTTCGGCGGCGGCGATGAACACTTCCAGCGGCGCGTTGCCGGCGCCGGCGCCCATGCCGGCCAGGCTGGCGTCGATGCGGTCACAGCCCTCTTCCACCGCGGCAATCGAGTTGGCGACCCCGAGGCTCAGGTTGTGGTGGGCGTGCATGCCGGTCTGGGTTTCCGGCTTGAGTACATCCTTCAGAGCGCGGAAGCGGTCACGGATATCCTGCATGCCCATGGCGCCGCCGGAGTCGACCACATACAGGCAGGTGGCACCGTAGTCCTCCATCAGCTTGGCCTGCTGCGCCAGGCCCTGCGGGGTCTGCATGTGGCTCATCATCAGAAAGCCGACGGTATCCATACCCAGCTTGCGGGCATGCTCAATGTGCTGTCTGGAGACATCGGCTTCGGTACAGTGCGTGGCCACCCGCACGATGCGTGCCCCGGCGCTGTAGGCGTTGTCCAGGTCATGGGTAGTACCGATGCCGGGCAGCAACAGGGTGGCGATTTGCGAGTGGGTGATCACTTCGGCCACCGCCTCGATCCATTCCAGGTCGGTGTGGGCACCAAAGCCGTAGTTGAAGCTGGAGCCCTGCAGGCCGTCACCGTGGGCCACTTCGATGGAGTCGACCTTAGCCTTGTCCAGTGCGCGGGCGATGTCCTGCACATTCTTGATCGAATACTGGTGGCGAATCGCATGGCTGCCGTCACGCAGGGTGACGTCGGAGATATAGAGTTTCTTGCCGGGATTGAATGTCATGATCGTGTCCTCAGGCCAGGTTCATCGACTGCGCCATGCGCTCGGCGGTCGCCAGCGCCGCAGAGGTCATGATGTCGAGGTTTCCGGCGTAGGCCGGCAGGTAATGGGCGGCACCTTCGACTTCCAGAAAGATCGAGGTTTTCAGCCCGCTCAAGTGGCCAAGGCCCGGTACGTTCAGCGGCTGATCCGGCGGGATCACGTCGAATTGCACCTTTTGCTTGAGGCGGTAACCCGGCACGTAGCTGTTGACCGCCTGCACCATTTCCTCGACCGAGGCTTCAACGGCGGCCTGATCGGCCAGTTCGCTGAGCACATAGACGGTATCGCGCATAATCAGCGGCGGCTCGGCCGGGTTCATGATGATGATCGCCTTGCCACGACGGGCACCGCCGATCACTTCAATCGCCTTGGAGGTGGTCTCGGTGAATTCATCGATGTTGGCGCGGGTACCCGGGCCGGCGGACTTCGAGGAAATCGACGCAACGATTTCGCCGTAGTGCACCTTGGCCACACGCGAGACCGCGGCCACCATCGGGATGGTCGCCTGACCGCCACAGGTCACCATGTTGACGTTGGTCTCGTTGATGTTCTGCTCCAGGTTCACGACCGGCACGCAGTAGGGGCCGATGGCCGCCGGGGTCAGATCGATAATGCGCAGGCCCGGCTTGTGACCGCGCAGCAGCACTTCGTTGTGCCTGTGGGCACCGGCCGAAGTGGCATCAAAGATAAAGTCGATGTCGGCAAATTCCGGCATCTTGACCAGCCCATCCACCCCTTCGTGGGTGGTGGCCACGCCCATGCGCGCAGCACGCGCCAGGCCATCGGATTCGGGGTCGATACCCACCATGGCACCCATGGCGATATGCTGACTGTTACGCAAAATCTTGATCATCAGGTCGGTGCCGATGTTGCCCGAGCCGATGATCGCGGCTTTCAGTTTTTTGCTCATTGTCCTTTCCCTCTCTGGGAATAATCCGCTGTACAGGCGTGATCGCAGGGCCACGCCCGTCGAGTCACACGAAACGCACGCTGGCCGTACCCATACCGCCAATGCTGACCTGCATGAAGTCGCCGGTCTTGACCGGCTCAAGCGGCACCAGCGAGCCGGACAGGATGACCTCGCCGGCCTTAAGGGAAATGCCGAAGCGGCCCAGGGTGTTGGCCAGCCAGGCAACGCAGTTGACTGGTGAGCCCAGCGCTGCGGCGCCTGCGCCGGTGCTGATGATCTGGCCGTTCTTTTCCACCACCATGCCGCAGGTCACCAGATCGACCTTGCGCGGCGATACCGCCTGATCACCCAGCACGAACAGCCCGCAGGAGGCGTTGTCGGCGACCGTGTCCTGAATCGCGATCTTCCAGTCCTGGATACGCGAATCGACGATCTCGAAGCACGGCATCACGCATTCGGTTGCCGCCAGCACATCGGCGTTGGTGACCCCGGGGCCGGTCAGGTCGCGCTTGAGAATGAAGGCAATCTCGCCTTCGGCGCGCGGCTGCATCAACTTCTCGCTGATCGGCATGGCTTCACCGCTGTTGTAGACCATGGCGTCGGTCAGGTAGCCGAAATCGGGCTGGTGCACATTGAGCATGTTCTGCACGGCCTTGCTGGTGACGCCGATCTTCTTGCCGATCACCCGCTCACCGGCGTCCAGTCGGTTCTGCAGCATGCGCAGCGAGATGTGATAGGCATCGTCGATGCTGATATCAAAGCCACGGCTGGTCAGCGGGCTGACCGCCTCGCGCTTGAGCATTGCCTGGTACAGCTCGTCGCCAAGCTGGTTGATCTGAGTCTGATCCATGATCAGTTCGCTCCTGAAGCGCTGTCGGCTTCGTTGAGAAAATCTTCTACCAGCCGCGCAAAGCGACCGGCATGTTCGATCTGGGTCCAGTGGCCGCAATGGCCATAGACATGCAACTGGGCATTGGGAATAAGCTGCGCCAGCTGCAGTGAGGCCTGCAACGGGATGACCTGATCCTCGCGCCCGTGGATAACCAGCGTCTCGTGTTGCACGGCGCGGATATCCGCCTCGTTGCTGGCAAGGCCGTCGACCCAGCGCTGACGTGGCGCCGGGAACATCTGCGCAAAGGATTCCTGGAACCCGGGGCGGATACTGGCCTGGTAACGCAGCTCGGCCAGTTCGTCGGTGACCAGCGCGCGGTCGTAGGCAAAGGTATCCATAAGGCTGCGCATGGTCTGGAAGGACGGCTCATAGCCCCAGACCCGATCCAGCCCGTCGGTAATCGGGAAGCTCACGCCAACGCTACCCATCAGCACCAGCCGGCGCACTCGCTGCGGATAGCGAATGGCGAGCGCCAGCGCGATACCGCCGCCAAAAGAGTTGCCCACCAGATCAGCCTGTTCGATGCCCAGTGCATCGAGCACGCCGATGGCATGCTCGACCCAGACATCGCGCTGATAATCCGGGTTGGCCGGGCGCTCGCTGTAACCGAAGCCCAGCATGTCGGGGGCAATGACCCGGCGCTGTTTGGCCAGCTCGGGCATCACCAGACGCCAGTTGGCCCAGGCGGTGACGCCCGGCCCGGAGCCGTGAATCAGCATCAGCGGGAAGCCTTTGCCATGCTCATGCACATTGGTCTGGTAACCGCCAGCGATGATGCTGCGGCCCAACTCGGGACTCTCTACTGTCACATTCATAAGCACCTCACAGCTTCACGCAGATGTTTTTCATTTCGGTGTAGAACTCGAGCGAATGCACCCCGCCCTCACGCCCGATGCCCGACTGTTTGCTGCCACCAAAGGCGGTACGCAGATCGCGCAGGAACCAGCTGTTGACCCAGATGATGCCGGCCTCCAGCTGACCGGCGACCCGGTGCGCGCGGGTGACGTTTTCGGTCCAGACGGCCGAGGCCAGGCCGTAGGGCAGGCTGTTGGCCAGAGCCACGGCTTCTTCTTCGCTGTCAAACGGGCGGATATGGCAACAGGGGCCGAAGATCTCTTCGGTTACCACGGCCGAGTCATCCTTCAGGTCGGTCCAAATAGTCGGCTGCACCCAGGCGCCGTGGGCCAGCTCTGCCGGCATGTCCGGCACACCGCCGCCGGTAATCACGGTGGCCCCGTCCTCAACGGCTTTCTGGTAGTAGGACAGCACCTTCTCACGGTGCTTAAGGCTGATCAGCGGACCAAAATTGCTGGTGGCATCGTCCGGCGGGCCTAGCACCAGCTGCTCGGCACCGGCTTTCAGGCGCGCGACAAACTCGTCGAAGATCGGCCGCTGAACGTAGACACGCTCGGTGCCCAGACACACCTGACCGCAGTTGGCAAAGGCCGAGCGCAGCGTGCCCTCGATCGCCTTGTCCATATCGCAGTCGGCAAACACGATGCCGGCATTCTTGCCACCCAGCTCAAGGGACACCTGACGCACGCCGTTGGCGGCTGCCTTCATGATGGTTTCGCCGGTGCCGGTCTCGCCGGTGAAGGTGTAGGCGTCCACATCCGGATGCTCGGTCAAGAAGGCGCCGGCCGAGTTGCCACCAAAACCGTGGACCACGTTGTAGACCCCATCGGGCACCCCGGCCTGCTGCATAACCTCGCCCAGCAGCGCAGTGGTGGTCGGCGTTTCCTCGGAGGGTTTGACCACCACGGTATTACCGCAGGCCAATGCCGGGCCGACCTTCCAGGTCATCAGCAGCAGCGGCAGGTTCCAAGGACTGATCACACCGATCACGCCCTTGGGCCGGCGAACCGCGTAGTTGAGCGCACCAGCACCGTCCGGCGTTGCCATCTCGAATGCCTCGGCGGCAACATTCTTGATCAGGTCGGCGAATACCTTGAAGTTGGCGGCGCCACGCGGAATGTCGATATGGCTGGCCAACGAACGCGGCTTGCCGGTGTCCAGACATTCGGCTTCGAGGAACTCATCAAAGCGCGCGGTGATGCCATCGGCAACCCGGTGCAGGATGGCCGTGCGCTCCTCGACCGACATCTTTCCCCAAGGCCCTTTCAGCGCCGCCCGCGCTGCGCGCACGGCGGCATCAACTTCCTCGCGCCCGGCTTCGTGCACCTTGCTGAGCACACTGCCGTTGGCCGGGTTAATATTGTCGAACAGCCGACCGCTGGCCGAGCCGACGTACGCGCCGTTGATGTAATGCTTGATTTCTTTCATGGCTAAACAGCTCCCGCCAAAATAGGTAAGGTCAGGTCAGTACGGTGAGAAAACGCTCATTGAGCTGACGGTCGTGGTAGAAAATCGCCTTGCCTAGGTCCGCAGCGGCCCAGGTAACCGGTTTGTGGTCCGGGTAGTTGTAGTCGCCACCGCAGAACACCTCATTACGGTTACCGGAGGGGTCGAAGAAATAGATGGTCTTGCCGTGGGTCAGACCGTGGCGGGTAGGGCCGATATCGATCGAGGTATCGGTCATGCTGATCAGGTCGGCGGCGCGCAGCACGTCCTCCCAGTTTTCCAGAAAGAAGGAAACATGGTGAAACTTGCCTTTCTCGGGGTGCATGATGAAAGCCACGTCATGCGCTTTGGTCGAGATGCTGAGGAACTGGGCGATGCGGTCGCCGTTCTCGTCCAGCACCTGCTCGGCCAGGTAAAACCCGAGCACATTGACGAACAGATCGTAGGTGGCCGCCAGCTCATCGCCATACATCAGGCAGTGGTCGAAACGCACCGCGCGCATGCCCTTGAGGTCCATTGGCCAGGCCTCCGGGTTAACCTCGGTGACGCCCCACTTGCCGGTGTATTCCTTCTCGGCATAGAGCTCAAAGGCGTGCCCGCTGGGAGCGACAAAGCGGATGCGGCGGCCACAGCCGCGCAGCTCGCCGGCCGGAATATGCTCTACTGGGCAGCCCCAGGCGAGCAGGTCCTGCTCCAGCTGCACCAGCGTTGCCTCGTCCACCACCTTGAAGCCCATGAAATCCATGCCGGGCTCATCGGACGGATTGAGCACCAGCGAGAATTTGTCGACCTCGGTCCAGGCTTTCAGGTAAATCCGGCCCTGTTCGTCGCGGTCGGTTTCAATCAGGCCGACCAGGTCGCGATAGTGTTTCAGGGCGGCTTCGGCATCCAGTACCCGGATCTGCACGTGACCGGGACGCATCACACCTTTTCTCATCACATCACCTCATTGGAATTGTTGTTGGTGCCTGCCAGCTCGGGTGCTGGCCGATATTCAAAGCTCAGGTCACTGCGCGGATAGACCCGACAGGCCAGTACCCGTCCGCAGCGGCGCGATGCCTCGTCTACGTGTTTTTTGCTCATGGGCCCGCAGCTGAACTCGCCGCTGATCACATGGACCTTGCACAGACCGCAGCCACCGCCGCGGCAGCCCACCGGAATGCAGCGCTTGCCGGCCAGCTCCATCGCCTTGAGCAGCGAGTTATCGCTTGCGCAGTTGAAGCGCAGGCCTCTGACCAGCTCGGTCATTTCGAATGTGTCAGTCATCGTTGTTATTCTCGACTGCCGTTCGTTTGCTCACGCCAAGGCCCTGTCACCCGTCGCTGCGGCACTGCGCAACCGAGGGCTGGCCTTCGCGTCCAGGATTCAGATCCGCTTGAATAGCGCGGAGCGCTGGGTGTCCTCTGCGCCGTCGGCGGCGGTGTAGAAACGCTCCATAAAAATGTCGCGCTCAAACAGCCGGCCCTGCATCAGGGCGGTAATCGCCGCATCGATCATCGGCGGCGGGCCGCACAGGTAGGCCTTGTGACCGACAAAGCGGCCGTCAAAGTGCGCCTTGGCAGCGTCGTGCACATAGCCACGGAAACCCTGCCACTCGCTGTCATCGGCGGCCTGGCTGAGCGCCGGTACATAGGTGAAATTGGCGTGGCTGGCAGCCAGTTGCTCGAACAGCTCGGCGTTATAGAGCTCGCTGCGGTTGCGTGCGCCCTGAAACAGGGTGATTTGGCGGCTGTCGCCCTGTTCCAGCAGGTCGAGAATCATCGACTGCGGGCTGGACAGCCCCGAGCCGCCGGCAATAAAGATCAGATCGCCCGGCTGCGAGTTGCGTACAAAGAACATGCCGTAGGGTCCGGACAGCGACAGCTGATCACCCACCTTCAGTTGCTGATGGATGTAGCCGGTGGCTGCGCCACCTTCGACCAGCCGCACATGCAGCTCGACCTCGTCCGGCCGGCTCGGCGGATTGGCCAGCGAGAACGCACGGCTGCCCTCAATGCCCGGCAGTTCCAGGTTGATGTACTGGCCAGCCTGAAACTGCATCGCGCGATCCAGCTTCAGGCGCACGCCCAAAATGGTCGGTGACAGTGGCAGCAGTTCGCTGACCGTGGCCTGGTAGTCCTCTACCGAATAGCCCTCGAAGTCCTCATCCACATCGATATCGGCTTCGATGGTCACATCGCTCTGCACCGTGGCGCAGCAGGCCAGCACCTTGCCTTCGTCGCGCTCAACATCCATCAGCGCGAACGGCGAGGCCTCGCCGATATCCACGTCGCCCTCCAGCACCTGCACCTTGCAGGTCGCGCAGGTGCCGTGGCCGCAGGCAAACGGCAGCCAGACGCCCTGACGCAGCGCGGCCTGGAGGATGGTCTGGTCTTGCTCGACTTCGATCTGTTCGCCGGTCGGCTCAATCGTGACTGTGTAGCTCATGACCGCCTCCTCAGACTACGCCGCCGGCGATACCGTCAAGGCCGGGCACGCGCAGGGTCAGCATCGCTTTGTGCGTCACCCCATTCTGCGCCAGGCTGAGCGCAGGGTCCGGGCTGAACGGCTGGTGGTTGAGCTGCCACTGGGCCTGGCCAAAGTCCAGGCCGGCGGCCTGCGGGTGGGCGGCAATGGCCGGGCGCACAACCTCCTCGCAGAACTCGCCCATGCTCATCTCGGGCGACGCTAGAAAGGAAAACGGCGAACAGAACAGCAGATGGTTCGGCCAGTACAGATAGACCAGTTGCATGCCATTGAAGTTGGCCTGCAGGTCACGCGGCTCGGCGGTGTATTGATAAAGGGCTTTAACGCTCATGGAGATCACCTTGTTCTTGTTGTCGCCCCGACCTGTCGGTCGGGGACGGGTGTTGTGAAAGCTCAGGCGGCGTCCCGGGAGTCGTCATCGCCCCCGAGCGGCCGATTGCCCTTGATCGCCTGCCAGCGCTGGTGATCCGGCGACCCCACGTAGTCGAAATTGTCCTGGCCGATATTGATGTGGTAGTACTTCGAGACCACGGTCTCGACGTCTGCACCCTCGCAATTGCCCTGATAGATCTGGTGCACAGGCAACCAGGACTGGATGTACTTCTCGGGCTCGTGCTTGAAAATGTCGCAGCAGCCATCCGAGCAGAAGTGATAACGCTCGCCCTCGTGCTCGAGTGTGCGCAGGCTCAGCTGGGTCGGATCGCCATGCTCGGTGAACAGGGCCGGCACCTGACACACCTGGCACAGCTGCGGCAGGGTGTTGTTGTAGAAACGCTCACCCTTGTCCCGCATCTCCTGCCAGTGCTCGAAACGCGGGCGGTAGTACTTGTCGAAGGTGTCCGGGTACTGCTCGGACAGCCAGTCCATTTCCGCGGCACTGGGCAGCCAGGTATGGAAGTTGGTGGCGTGGCTGTACTGATAGAAGGTCGACCACAGCTGATGGCTGATGTGGTTCTTGCCGTCGTTGGCCACGTCCTGATACTTGGGCGGGCGAATGCCGTAACGCTCCAGATCCTTGAACAGGGCGCCGCCGTTCTGCTCGTAATAGACCTCCCACGCATCCTTCCAAGACATCACCTTGTTGGGCAGCATGTAGTCCATCATCATGCTGACCAGGCTCAGCAGGCGGTAACCGCGCCAGAACCACTTGTCGATCCAGTGCTGCACGATCGGCACGTTGTCCTCGTGCTGTTCGAGCATGAACTTGATGACCTCAAGGCCCAGGGTCATGTGGCGGGCTTCGTCCGATTGCGCCGAGAAGCCGAAGGTCACGGTGGCCATATCGCCGTTGTAAGCCGCGCCGGACATGAACGGCACGAACAGCAGGTTGGTCAGCACATATTCGAACGAGAACGAAATGGCCGTCAGAAACTCGAACGGGCCAGCCGAGCGGGCGTCGTCAAAGAACGACTTGGGCACCGACAGGAACCAGACCCGGTCGTGCATGTGGGCAAAATCGTGTAGGCCGTTGAAGTGCTTGTTGTAGTGACTCATGGCGTGCAGCTGGGTCTGCACGTGACGCAGCTCGTCAATCGACTGCATCTGGCAGGCTACCCGCGCACCGGCACCGCTGAAATGCCGGCCAACCTTGGCGTAGCCCTGAAACGCGCCGTATTCCAGCGGCGAAACACCGGTCAGAAACAGCTTGAGGGCGTTGACGTAGCGCGCATCGGAAATATTCTGGTGGCCGTTGTTCTGGGCGAAGGCGTCAAAGATGGCGTACAGCTTCTTCTCTTTCTCGGCCTGATACTTCCAGTAGGCATCCATGGTCAGGCGGAAGGGGTCTTCCCACTTGTCCCAGTCGGTGATCTTGATCCCCTCGAAGCGCTCGTAGGGAAAGATGTCTTCCTTCTTCTGGTAGCTCGGTTCCCAGGCCATGTCGCGGGTCAGGTACTGGTACTTGTCTTTGAGGCTGAGCTTCTTGTTCTTGGTAGCCATGAGGGGTCTCCTAGTTTTTCCACTCGAGGATGAAGTGGTCTTCATCCTCATCCACGTTGCCGCCGATGCTGATCACGTCCAGGAGCATTTCCTGCACGTCCCACTCACGACCGATCTTTTCCTCAACCGTGGCACGGTTGATTACCAGGCGCTTTTCAGCCTGGATGCGGATCATGGCCGGGTGGTACTGCACTTCGGCGTGAGGGTTGTCTTCGGCCATCGCCTCTACCAGGTAGCGGGCGTTGTCGTTGTCCTGAAAAACGATGAAGGCGAGCTGGCTCATGCGGCGACCTCCTCGGCGACCAGGCCGAGCTTTTTCAGCCGCTGGTCGAATTGGCCAACCACCTCGTCCAGCGCTGCGACACCGACGCTGGCGTTGGCGAGCGGCTGCAGGGCAGCGATGACCCGCGGCTGCCAGTGGGCAATCCAGCGCTGCAACTGCTCGGCATTGGCATCACTTTCCGCGCGCACGGTCTTGAGCATGGCGTCGACCCAGCGGCAGGATTCGGCGTGCCAGTCACGCATGAACTCGGTGAGCATCGAGACATCCTCGGCCCCCTGCTCCGCCAGCCATTGATCGAACTTGTGATACATCAGCGGGTACAGCAGGCCATCAATCAGCAGGTTCTGCAGTACGGTCAGCTCGAACCAGTCCTTGACCACCAGACTGTCCTCAACCAGCTTGCGCAGCGGCTGCCAGAGTGCGTCGTCCATCCAGTAGGTCTTCGAGCGATCCAGTGCCTCGCCAGTGCTGCCATCGATCAGCAGGGCAATGCGCGACAGGTACTGGCCCATGCCCAGGCGGTCCATGGCCTGATAGATGTGCATCTGGGTGACCGTGCCGGCCACCGCATCGCCAGCGATGCTGCTGTTGTTCATGTTGGCGCCCAGCTCCATATGGCGCAGCGGCACCAGCAGACGCAGCAAAGTTTCCTGCAGCGCCTCCGGCATGCGGGTCAGCAGATTGCGCTTGTCGCAGAAGCTGAAGCTGTGCTCGGCGGCCTCCTGCATCTTGGCGCGGTTCTGCACGTAGGCACCGTAAAAGAACTGACGGGGATCGCTTACCGCGTACCAGTCGGCCATGCGGATGGCGGTGCGGGTCGGGTCATTCAGACCGTGCTCGGCATCCCACAGGGGGCGGTAATGGAAGTTGGTGGTCGCCTCGATATCGAAGCTGGCTTCCTGATAGCGCGAGGCAGGCTTGTCGCCAAAGCGGCGCTTGATGTTGCTGTAGGTGTGCCGAATCGGCTCCACCGAGTTGGTTTTGATTTCAATACTCATGACAACCGTACCGTTTTGTTTTTGTGGGGGTGTGTCGGATCGGAATCAGCGCTGGCCTTTCTCGCCGAAGCGCCACTTCACCATGTCCTCGTCAACCTGACGGGCCATGGCCTCATCCATGTGAACAACCTTGTTGTGTTTGCAGAACTGAACGAAAGCGTCTTTCGGAAGCACCAGTTCGACGAACAGATCGGGGTGACCGATGGCAAAGTCGAACTCGACAAAGCGGGCGTCCGGTTCGCTGCGTACCCGAATCCAGCGGGTCATCTGGTCAAAGCTTTGGGCGGTCTGGCTCATAGGGCTTCACCGTGCTTGTTGTTGTGAGCAGACCTACAGCAACGGCTATGCCAGCCAGCGAGAACGGCGCGAAATAAGACCTCAACCAATTGATATTTAAGACTTTTTATTTTTACCCATTGATACGCCGCATCACCGGAAGCGCTCGACGGCGGAGGGAATCACGGGGGGGAATTTGATGATTTGATGAAACAGCGCTGCGCATGTCAGCAAATGCTCACCCAGCGCGACGCCCCCCCTTGGCCAATTAAACATCTGGTTGATTTTTAACCGCAGACAGCGTCAAGATGCCGAGACACTCAGCGCGTCACAGCATGTTGTGAGACAGCGCAAACCGCCCAACAAAAACAACAGGGGCTAATGCATCATGGCGACCAACTACAAGCCGCACCTGCAGTATTCGGACTATCACGATCTGACCGAGCAGATCCGTTTTCAGAGCACTGACGGCAAAATCTGGTTTGCCGAGCAGCGCATGCTGCTGATGCAGGTGTCCGCTATGGCCAGCTTCCGACGTGAGCTGGTAAACACCCTTGGTATCGAGCGCGCCAAGGGCTTCTTTCTGCGCATGGGCTACCAGTCAGGGCTCAAGGATGCTGAGCTGGCCCGCAAGTTCAGGCCGCACAGCAACGAGCTCGATATCTTCCTCGTCGGGCCGCAGCTGCATTCACTCAAGGGCATGGTCAAGGTCAAGCCAATCCAGATTGATCTTGACCACCAGAAGGGCCACTTCTACGGCGAACTGGAGTGGGTAGACTCGTTCGAGGTCGAGATTTGCCAGACGGAATTGGGGCTGATACATGAACCTGCCTGCTGGTCATTGCTGGGCTATGCCTGTGCCTACAGCTCCTCATTCATGCGGCGTGAAATCATCTACCGCGAAGTCAGCTGCCGCGGCTGCGGCGATGAGCGCTGCCTGATCGTCGGCAAGCCGGCGGAGGAATGGGATGACGCGGAGCAGTTCAAAAGCTACTTCAGGGAAGACCCCATTATCGAGGAGCTGTACGACCTGCAATCGCGGCTGAGTTCGCTGCAAAACGACCTGGATCAGCAGGAAGGTCAGTACTACGGCATCGGCCAGTCGGGCGCCTACAAAAAGGTCTGCAAAACCATCGACAAGGCCGCCAAGGGCAAGGTCTCGGTGCTGTTGCTGGGCGAGACCGGCGTTGGCAAGGAGGTGATTGCCCGCAGTGTGCATCAGCGCAGCGAGCGCGCCGACAAGCCATTCGTGGCCGTCAACTGCGCCGCGATCCCGCCCGACCTGATCGAGGCAGAACTGTTCGGCGTTGAGAAAGGCGCCTACACCGGGGCTCACCAGGCGCGTGCAGGCCGTTTTGAACGGGCCAATGGCGGAACCATCTTTCTTGACGAGGTGATCGAACTGCCGCCAAGAGCCCAGGCCACCCTGCTGCGCGTGCTGCAGGAAGGCGAGCTGGAGCGGGTGGGTGATTCGCATACCCGCAAGATCGATGTGCGGGTGATTGCCGCCACCAACGAAAGCCTGGCCGATGCCGTCGAAAAGGGACGCTTCCGAGCTGACCTGTACTACCGCCTGAATGTGTTCCCGGTTCAGATTCCGCCACTGCGGGAGCGGCAGGAGGACATTCCGCTGCTGGCCGAGCACTTCCTGCGCAAGTCGCACCATGCCTACCAGAAGCGCACCCTGGGGCTGTCGGACAAGGCGCTGGAGCTATGCCTGAACTACCACTGGCCAGGCAATATCCGCGAACTGGAAAACGTCATCGAACGCGGCGTGATTCTGACCGACAGCAACGAGAGCATCAGCCAGGACGCGCTGTTCGCAGTCAGCCCGGAGATTATCGAGACATCCTGCGATGACCGTCTGAACGATTTCGGCACCATCGTCCATGGCAGCGACATCGCCACCGGAGGCGACTGGGTATCGCAGATTCTGACCTCTGGCGTCAGCCTGGAAGAGGTCGAAAACAGCCTCATGCGTCGCGCCATGGATGACGCCGGCCAAAACGTATCCGAGGCCGCCAGGAGGCTCGGGCTGACACGCCCGGCGCTGGCATATCGGCTGAAGAAGTCCGGCATTCTGGAAGAGAGCGAACAGCACTAGCCCCGCAGCGGCCACCCGCCCGAATAGCTCCTTGCACCGGGCAAGGAGCGCCCTCTCACCCGTCAGAGCAGCCCAGTCCGAACCCGCGCTTTACCAAATCAGCAAGCCCCGCCTGCACTTTTATCAATTGATCAAATTACCCTGCCCGAAACGCAGCTGCATTCCCGCAAAAAAACCACCATCCGATAAAAAACCGTTATCAATCAGTCAGTTGTAATTATACGGAAACGCTGGCACAGCGCATGCTACCGAGCTTTTGTCGCTCCGTGAATAAAAATAAAACCCTGATTGGTGACATACCATGTTTAACATACCAACACCTCTCCGAGGTGCGCCGGGTCGTCGGCATCTGCTTGCCGGACTGGCTTGCTCGATGTTCCTGACCGGCTGCGAGGCGCCGCTGAATCTGGACGCAGTAGACCGCCAGCACAGCGAAGCCCTGCAACGCACCGACTTCTACCAGGCCATGGCCAGCAATGGTGAAACCACCCTAATCGTCGGTAACGATGGCGTGGTGCTGCGCAGCAGTGATCAGGGCACCAGCTGGCAACGCCAGCCGCTACCGACCAGCATGAGTCTGGTCGATCTGGATGTGTGTCCGGACCGCAGTTTCATCGCCCTGAGCTTCGATAATCAGCTCTGGCACGGCAACCCGGATGCCAGCCAGTGGCGCAGCCACTCACTGCCCAGCAGCGAGCAGATGATGGCCACCGCCTGTGCGCCGGACGGCAGCTGGTGGACGGTCGGCAGTTTCAGCACCCTGCAGCACAGTGCAGACCAGGGCGCCAGCTGGGACGAATCCAGCCTGGATGAGGACGCCATTCTCACCACCCTGCAGTTCATCGACGCCGAGCACGCCGTGGTAACCGGCGAATACGGGCTGGTCTATCAAAGCCGCGACGCCGGGGTCAGCTGGGAGCCGGCCGGCAGCCTGCCTGACGAGTTCTACCCCCACGCCAGCTTCTTCCGCGACCTCGATGAAGGCTGGGTTGGTGGGCTGAACGGCTTTATCTGGCACACCCGCGATGGCGGCGAAACCTGGCGCAAGCAGCCCAGCGGCACCGAAGCGCCGATCTTCGGCTTTGTCAGTGATGGCAACGCACTCTACGCCCTCGGCGAAAACACCACCGTACTCAGCCTGTACGGCAGCCGCTGGCAGCCGCTGGCCACGCCCAATCAGCCCCTGTATCTGCGTGCCGGTCTGCTCGTGCCCGAGCAGCATCTGCTGGCGGCCGGCGGGCGCGGCACGCTGCTGAATATTCAACTCCCAAAGGCCCTGGCGGCCAGCGCTGACTGAGGAACCGACATGTCTGGATTACATCGTTTTACCCATGCCATGCACGGTCTTGAGGTGTGGATGTTCAACAATCCACGCAAGGTGCTGGCCGCCATCGCCCTGCTGACCCTGCTGTTTGCGCTGCGCATACCGGGGCTGAAAATCTATACCGACTTTGCCGATCTGCTGCCGCAGGAACACCCCTATATCGAGCTGCACAACAGCATCAAGGACAGCTTCGGCGGTGCCAACGTGCTGGTCGTGGGCGTCGCCTTCGACAACGGTGACATTTTCTCCAACGCCAACCTGGCCACCATTGACCGGGTCACCCAGGCCGTCGACAACCTGCCCGGCGTCAACCACAACCTGGTGACCAGCGTCACCCACCGCAACTCGCGCAAGATCTGGCTGACCGAGGTCGGCTCGATCAACTCCGAGCCCTACTTTGACCCGCAAAACGGCAACTACAGCGATGAGCAACTGGCGCAGATGCGCGCGGATGTAGCCGCCAACCCGCGCATCTACGGCCCGCTGGTGGCCTCCGACTTCAAGATGGCGCTGGTCAAGGCGCAATTGATTGAAGGCCAGCTCGACTACGCAGCCACCTTCGCCCAGTTGCAGGCCCTGCGCGAGGCGGAAAGCGGCAATGGCGTGACCCTGTATGCCACCGGCCAGCCGGTACTGGTGGGCTGGGCCTACACCTACATGGACCAGATTCTGCAGATCTTCATCTTTACCGTGCTGATCATGCTGTCGCTGCTGGTATTCCATTTCCGCAAGGCCTACGGGGTGCTGATTCCCCTCGGCGGCGTGCTGATCTCGACTATCTGGGGCCTGGGCATCATCAGCCTGCTGGGCTTCAATCTCGACCCGCTGGGGCTGGTTATTCCCTTCCTGATTGCCGCGCGGGCGATGAGCCACGGGGTGCAACTGGTCGAGCGCTATTACGCCGAGGTGCGGGTTCTTGGCAACGGCCCGAAAGCGGCCAGGGCCACCTTCGACAGCCTGTTCCGCCCGGGCTCGCTTGGCGTGGTCTCCGACGCTGTAGGCCTGTCGCTGATCGCCATCGGCTCCATTGCCCTGAATACCAAGCTGGGCGTGTATGCCTCGCTGTGGGCGATGACCGTCATCCTGACCGTGCTGATTGGCGTACCGCTGCTGCTGTCGATCCTGCCGACGCCGAAAAACCCCGAGATCAAGGAAACCTTCCTGCGCCATATCGGCGCCACCTGCGCCCGCACCGTCAGCCGTCCGGGCGCGGCGCGGGTCGTGCTTGGCGCTGCCGCGCTGGCCATGGCCCTGGGTCTGGTCGCCGCCTCCCAGGTACGTATCGGCGACTCGGAACCGGGTTCACCCATCCTCTACCCCGACCACGACTACAACCTGTCGTCCAAGGAAGTGAATGACCGCTTCCCCGGCTCAGAAGAGCTGTACATCATCGCCGAACACGCCGAGAAAGGCGGGCTGAAAAAGCCCGAGGTACTGCGCGCCCTGCAGGACTTGCAGGCGCACATGCTGGCCGATCCGGCGGTCGGTGGCAGCAAGGGTCTGCCGGACCTGATCAAGCAGGTCAACCGGCTGATGCACAACGACGATCCACGCTGGTTCCAGATCCCCCATGAAGCGGACTACGTCGGCGGCCTGATGTTTACCTATATGGCGTCGAGCCCGATTCCCGGGGCGTTGAACGAGTTCAACGATACCGACGATCGCATCGCCAACCTGGTGTTCTACTACAAGGATCGCCAGGGCGAGACCATCCGTCGTGCCATTCACATGGCGCGCGAATGGATCGCCGAACACGACGGCCAGGTTGAAGGCCTGACCATCCGGCTGGCCGGCGGCACCCTCGGCGTTGCGGCGGCCATGAACGAGTCGGCCTTCGAGACCAATCTGGTGGTGCTGCCGCTGGTGTTCCTGCTGATCTTCGCCTTCGTGATGCTGTTCTACACCTCCTGGCACGCCGGGCTGATGATGCTGTTGGCGATGACCTTCGCGACCACCCTCACCTACGCCTACATGGGCCTGGCCGGGCTCAACATCGACATCAACACAGTGCCGGTCATCGCCGTCGGCATCGGCGTGGGCATCGACTACTCGATCTACATGATGGACCGCATCCGCGAGGAGATGGCCAAGAGCGGCAGGCTGGTCGATGCCGTTCGCCAGGCGATCGCCACCACCGGCATGGCCATCAGTTTCACCGCCGTCACCCTGATGGCCGGCATCGTCATGTGGGTGTTGCTGTCGGACCTGCGCTTCCAGTCCGACGCGGCAATGCTGCTGTGCGTGATGATCGTCATCAACGGTCTGGCCGCCATGCTGCTGGTGCCCTCTTGGGTGCTGGTAATGCGCCCGCGCTTCATCACCGATGTCTACGCCGACGAGGATGGCATCCTGCATGCCAACCGCCCGGCAGCCAGTGCCCCGCAGCCTGTCGGGGCGCTGATAACGGGGCAAGGTTGAGCTCGACTCGTCCTGCCCTACCCCACTGAAATGAGGAACTGCCAATGCAAACAAAAATAAAAGGCCTCGGACGCTGGAGCCTCGCTCTGGCGAGCGGCACCGGGCTGCTGCTGAGCTCGCTTAGCGCCGCGATTGCCAGTGAGGAAACGGAGATCACCGGCTTCTATGAAAACGCGACCTATGTGCGGGACTCCGCCGGTCTGTCGAAATTTCGCAACACGGTGCAGATCAACGCTGAACGCGAGTTCGGCGAACTCGGCATCTTCAGCAACGTTTCCTGGAACGGCGTATTTCGTGGCAGCTACGACGGGGTCTACGACCTCAACAGCAACGAATACGGCCGCAGAGCCGGCGGTAGCATTCGTCTGGAGAACACCAGCGGCTTAGGCGGCAGCACCATTGTGCCCCACGGTGGCGGTCTGCAATTGCCCAACACCTTCAATCTGGCCGATCACCCCAACAAGGGCATGATTGTGCTCGGCGAGAACCTGCACAGCACCAGCGGCGGCGTCGCCTTCGGCGTCCCGGTGCGGCCTTGTGATGTCGATAGCCGCGGTTGTATCAACGGCTATCTGGACCAGGACACCAACGAACTGCGCTTCTCCGAGTTCAATGACCGGCTCGACTTCATCCGCGAACTGTATGTCGACTTCGACTACAACTTCGACAACGGCCACATCCTCAGCACCCGCCTGGGCAAGCAGCAGGTCATCTGGGGCCGCACCGACCTGTTCCGGGTGCTGGACGTCATCAACCCGGTCGACTTCTCGCGCAATAATATTTACGACGAGCTGGAAGACATCCGCATCCCGATGTGGATCGTCAAATCCGACTACCGCATGGGCGCTGGCGACATCTTCGACGACCTGAACGTATCCTTCGTCTGGAACTTCGACCGCTTCCGCCCGCACAACATCGGCCAATGCGGCTCGCCCAACGTGATTCTCGACGCGGGTTGCTTCTTCCGCGGCATGAACACACTCTGGGAGTACGGCGGCACCGTCGCTAATTTCGCCAACGGTAACATTGCCACCGACTTCGGCCCTGGCCAGATCGGCATCCGCAAAGCCCACATGCCCGGGTGGAGTTTGTCCAACACCCAGTTCGGTATCAAGCTTGAGGGTGTCTACCGCGACGTTGGCTTCTCGCTCAATGCACTCACCTACCGCAGTCAGTTGCCTTCGCTGCGCGGCGGTATCCCGGCGCAAAATGCATTCACCGGCGTCACCGGAATCTGGCCATCCCTCATCGCATTCGATATCCACTTCCCCCGCGTCAACCTGATCGGCGGCTCGCTGGACTACTACGCCCAGGGTCTGGATACCGTGTTCCGCGTCGAACTCGCTCACACCGAAGGCGAAGAGTTCGCCAACACCATCCAGACCAGACTGTTCTCGGAGAGCAACGTCACGCGCTATGTGGTCGGTGCCGACAAGAACATCTTCATACCATGGCTTAACAGCCGCCGCGCCTTCCTGTTCTCGGGCCAGATCTTCGGCCAGCACATTCACGAGTACCAGAGTGAGCAGCGTCTTCTGGGCCGGGTAGGCATACCGGACTGGAAGGCCAACTGGACCGGCACCCTGCTGGTCAAGGGCTGGTGGATGAATGACCGGCTTAGCCCGCAACTACTGGCAGCGCATGACTTCCGCGCCGGTGCCACCACCATCGCACCAAGCATCGAATGGCTGGTCAGCGACAACCTTCGCGTCATCGGTGGTGCAAACCTGAAAGTCGGCAGCGGTGCCAACAAGTTCGATGACTGCCGCACCTGTAACCCCTGGGACCCGTTCACCGCCGGGTACCCGGGCCACCCCGAAGGTGTCAGCCTGGGCTTGAGCGGCTATGAGCCGTTGGGTCGCTTCCGCGCCGGCCCGCTGGGCATGGCCAAAAACCAGGATGAACTGCAACTGACCGTCCGCTACAGCTTCTGATTCGGAGAACAACATGAACAACAACAAGCACACCCGTATCCTGGCCAGTGTACTGACGGCACTGGCGATGGCCTGCACCGCGCAGGCCCAGGCCGATGTCGTCGACAACAGCTTCTATCCCTATCGTGAGTCCGCGCCCAGCGCACCGGGCCTCACTACCGGCATGACCATCAATCAGGCCAACGTTGCCCAGTTCCGGGACATCATCGACCCGGCGTTCTACAACTTCATCGAACAGGGCTGGGTTGAAATCAAGGTCGGCGAGACCACCTCCTTCGACCTTCATCCCAACTACGTGGAAGCCAGCCGGGCGGGTCTCGGCAACGTCAGTCTGGGCGCCAAGCCCGGCGAGCTGAATGGCTGGCAGGCCGGACGGCCATTCCCGGAAGATCCGGATGCCAACGATCCGCGTGCCGGCGAGAAACTCGCCTGGAACTACAAGTACGGCTACAACTGGGGCGACAGTGCCGCCATCTCCCCGTTCTACTGGAAGTATCGGGACATGAACACCGACAAGGTTGAGCGCACCATCAAGTTCAACTTTCACTTCCTGAACTTCACCGGCCGGGTCAATCAGGAGCCGCTGCCGGCGATCACGCCCAACCCGTCGGAGCTGTTCCGCGGTATCTACGTGCAAGTTCTCGAGCCACATGATGTGCGCAATACCCAGCTGCTCATCCACCGTGCCATGGACGACCTCAAGCGCGACAACTCCTGGCTGTATCTGGGCTTTCAGCGCCGCGTACGCCGCCTAGCCACCGGTCAGGTCACCGACGCCTTCCTTGGTTCAGATCTGATGATCGAAGACTTCGAGGGCTACAACGGCCGTATTTCCGACATGAACTGGGCCTACAAGGGCACCCGTTACATGCTCATGCCCTTCTATAACCACAACGAGCTGCAACTCGATACCGAAACCCATCAGGACAGCGACGGTTATCAGGTCGTGGCGTTCTCCGGCAAGGGCGGTTGCTTCCCGAACATCACCTGGCAGCTGCGCAAGGTCTACGAAGTGGAGGCCACCCCGGTCGACGGCAGCCACCCGCTGTCCCGCCGCGTGCACTTCATGGATGCCCAGACCTTCACCATCCCGCGCACCGTGGCCTATGACCGCAAGGGCAGCATGTGGAAAACCTTCACCATCGGCCAGGCCCACCCGGACCACCACCTGCCTGCCAACCAGGGCAGTGGCGTATCCATTGACGACAGCTTCAGCATGATCGACGTACAGGCCATGCACTGCACCACCGGCCAATTCAAGGGCCAAGTCGACCCCAGCCTGAGCACCCCGGACATGTTCAGCGTTCAGCACATGCGCGCCACCGGGAACTGATCAGCAACACCGGCACTGCTCCGTATTAAGCCCGCGCAATGCGGGCTTTTTTTTGTTTTCGAGGACTCGGAGGGAAGCAGATTTCACTTGGCGAGGTACAGAACCTGCATTAGTAACAACCCATCTCACCTGTCGGCTGGACTGGTACTGCTAAATCCGTGGCAGCCACTGACCTGCGGGGAAAACCTCGTCTCGGGTTTACCCTGCGGGCCAGGCCGGGCGCTACGACCTAGAGCATCGCCAGTCCGAAACTCGGGCTCCTTCAAAGCTGCCATAGCGGAATGCATGATACGCAACGGAACCTGCAGCGCACCTAAAGCGCCACTTGAACCGGGTGGAGTGCCATTCGAAATTCAACTGAATCTTCCCTGGTTTCGTAGTCACCAGATGACCGCTTTTGGCCGATAAGAGACACTCGCGCTAGGCTGCTATTGGCGAGAAACTAACGTCTGACATCAGAAAGAACCCTATACTCGGAGCTCCATATGCAGCAAAAAAAAGACCTAAAAGGACGCCGTGCCAATGTACTGCACGTCCAAGCGACCAACAGGCTTTCCGGAGTCGAAGTAAGCCAGTACATGGCAGCAAGAATAGAGGAGTATGCTAACGGCCACATTTCATCGGCAGAGCTCCTGGCTGAAGCAAAGAAAAGATACAGCATTCACAAGCTATCATCATCTCCCCGGGGCTAAGTCCAGGCTCAAATAGAGGGTGCCTGAGCTTGTTATACAGCGCCTCCCCACTCTATTGCATTGAGAACGCTGAGTACCTGCTGCGCCCCGGTCTCCGTAGCGCAGAGCACTTCCGGGCTTTCTCCCCCTAACGCAGCATTCGGCTCTGCGGCCCAAGCAGCAGCGAAAGTGTCGTCATTGAACACCTCGGAAGCTCGAATACGAACCTGGCCCAAGTGATTTGAATACGTCACACCACCACCTGAGGTGGCTTCCTCCTCCAGCCCTGCTCGTTCGCGTTCAGATTTCCCAACACCCAGATTGTCAGTCGCCTGAGCTAAGAAGTGCTTATAACATGACGAGCGCGCCAGACTAGAGCAAAACAGAGGCTGGTGAAGCGCCACTAGCCGCCTTCGCATCTCTGCGTCCGCTTCGTCATCAATCAACCACTCTTCCAACCGCCCGAGCGAGAACACCTGATCAGCTGACGGATAATGCCTCAGCAGGCCTTTCGCATGGTTACGGATATCTGATGGTAAGTGAGAATTGCGGCAGATTTCGCGCAGAAACCTCTCAGTCTCCACAACGCTCCGCGTTCGCTCATAGGGAAGGGTCACGGCGATCACCTCACTTCATATCATTAGCGGGCGTGTCAGCGAAGCCAACACCGTTGGTCTCCATGGGTTAGTTACGATGACTGATATGGGGGACTGTATCAGCAATCAAAAACAGGCCAGTAGCTGCTGTCTGTAATGTTGAGAAAAGCTGACTTTGTAGGCCCCTTCAACAACATCATCACCCAGGATCAGAACTGTGTTGACCTCAGCACCAGACTCAGCGTCTTCGCCGTCAACCTCCTGAGAGGGCCCACTAACGACATCTTCCATGAACCCGACGCAGCTATCGGCTGCGCCAATCGTCGGCTTCGCCGTTGGCACCCCGCTAAGCACTGCCAAATCGTCCGGTAGGTCATCAGCAATACGCTCAGCGAATCCCCTCAACTTTTCCTCGGCCAACATAAACAACCAAGCAAACCGATCTGGCTCACCAGAACGTCGCAGCACCCGCCCAAGTACCTGGCGGAAGTGCAACTCAGTACGAATACGACTGAGATAACAGCACACCTGAAGCCGGGGGATGTCAGTGCCCTCACTGATCATGCCTACGGCGACGATCCATCGGCTGCCACTGGTCCTAAAGCGATTAATGGTCTGCTGAGCATTGGGAGTCTTATTTGTGACCAAGCTATACGTTTCGTTCCGGGCTTGCAGAGAGCGAGCAATATACTCCGCGTGCTCGATGTCGGTCGCGACGACCAGCCCGGCAGCGTCAGGTCTGATCTGCCGCAGCTCATCAAGCTGCCTGCATCCGAGATCAAGAACGCGCTCGATAACCTCCTCGTGACGCACCAACGCTTCGTAAGTAACACGAGATCCGCTCAGGAGCTGCTCTACGCCACTGAATAGTTTGGCGGTGCTACCGGCGCCCTGCTCCTCTTCCAACGTCACCTCATTGTTGTCGAGCAGCACAATGCGAGGGCTTCGACATACGCCATCGGCTATCGCCTCTCTCAGCGAGTAGCGGTAGTCACAGATCAGCTGTCCGTCAGGCGTCGAGTAGCGAGCAAGTGCGATGCCCTTGTCGTCCGTTCGCCAAGGAGTTCCCGACAGAGCCAGAGTAAATTCAGCACGATCCTGAATTCGACACAGTATTTGAAGCCCCCAAGCATTACTAAAGGAAGGATCACTTCCGGCGCAATGGTGGATCTCATCGAAAACCGCGAGCACTCGATAGTCAGCAAAAAGCTGCCAAAAGTCTTGGTCACGAAATTCCATTGCTTGGTAGGTGTAGGCGCTGCCAATTGCGCCGATACGCCCGTCTAGGCGCCGACTAAGGACAGACGAAAAGGTTGTCCGAAAGCCCTCGACCACCTGGCACGATGGCGCAAAACACAAGACAAGATCGATCTTCCCCTCATCAAGCAACCGCTTCGCGAGTTCAGCGGCCATACGAGTCTTGCCGGCTCCAGGTGTGGCCTGACAGAAAAAGTGTGGAGAAACGGCATAATGCGCCATCGCTTGAGATATGCAGCGGCGCTGCCAAAGACGGAGTCCGCCGCTCATCACGGTGTGGCTAGGGTCTTGAGCGTCTTTTCGATGGCACGAAGGTGGCCGAGCAGACGCGAGCTCCGATCTCTAGCCTCCAAATACTGGCTCTCCAGCAAGTGATGGAGGTGAGGCATTTCCTTCAGGAGCTTTTTAAAACACTCTGCCTCGCCCATAGAGGACAAAAAATCCATACGTGTTTCTTTGTGCAACCTATCCAGCTCCTGATCAGAGTCGCTGGGGACAGCTTTAACGGCCGAATCGACGGGCGCTTCCACCTCAACTTTAGCCGGAGCAGAAAGGCCTCTCTCGAAGCTACCGGTTACAAGCTGCAGTTCCAGATGCTGCGGTGCACTAAGAACCTGATAGCGCTGCCCTCTCGAGCGGCGCTCACCATCAATAGTGACCCATCCTACGCGCACCAACCTGCGGATCTGTTCATAAACATAAAGCCTGATATCTGCGAGACGAAAGCTTCCGCTGTCCAAGCCCGCAGCGTAGGCATCGCGTAGCTCCGCCGTCGTGAACTTAGCGAGACTAGGCTCTTGGAGCAGGTCGTAAAGACGCCTGTCTAACGTAAATTCAGCCGGTTTCATTTAAGCCCTAAGAAAGAGAAGCGAAATGCGGATTATAATCCGTGGCCTGTGAATCACACCGGGTTTCGTGGAGGCCTCAACTCTTGAGAGAATG
>CERX01116746.1_pt1 | contig 25267 bp, 30 predicted proteins | sample 350251 | NCBI WGS metagenome assembly CERX01 (sample SAMEA2621044, study PRJEB7988) | marine metagenome | biome: marine biome (ENVO:00000447); feature: deep chlorophyll maximum layer (ENVO:xxxxxxxx); material: "saline water (ENVO:00002010), including plankton (ENVO:xxxxxxxx)" | depth 50 m
GCACCAAGAATAGAATTAAAGATAATTAAAAGAGAGAAAAGGAGATCAATGATCATATTAAGATAATAATTCTTTTAAAATTCCTTGTGCAACTCCCCCATCAATTTTACCTGAACCCTGCTTCATTACTTCTGGCATTACTTTGCCAAAATCTGCCATACTAACAGCTCCGGCTGTATCAATAACAGATAATATAATAGTTTTTATTTCATCCTCTGTCATCATAGATGGCAAATACTCTTCTACCACACTAAGCTCTGCAGTTTCTTGGTCTACAAGATCGCTCCTACCTCCCTGCTTATAGAGCTTAATTGATTCTTTATGCTGTTTAGCTGCAGTCTGTAAAACTTTCATGACTTCACTATCCTCTAAAGGCTTGCCTGTTGCAATTGACCTATTCTTGCATTTAGCAATCAAAAGACGTAGTACTCCAGATTTAGTTTTATCTTGGTTTTTTAGTGACTCTTTTAAATCATTTTCTATGTTCTTCAACATAAGATTACTCTCCCTCATTAATATTTTTCATCGCTAATAGTATTTGATCTTGATTGGATTCAAAGCCAACAAATCTTCTTCCTCTCTTTTTTGCAACAGACCCTACATTCCCAACTCCCATAAATGGGTCTAGCACCCAATGGAGCTTGAAACTACTTGCTTTTAAAATTCTATGGATAATCTCATCATAGTCTAAATGAAACCATAGATTCTCTTTAGTGTCTTTTGAAACAGATTCATTTATTGCTTTTCCATCAACAACATAATTTTGATTAAATACATAATCTGTTGTCTTTGTAGCAAACCAGATATCTGATATGCTATTTCTCCATTTTCCCGACTCTTCTTCTTCAGACTTTCTCTCTGCGGTAATTCTAGACTGGATAATAAACTTTTTGTCTAATATAGAGTGATACATAGAAGATGCTTGCCAAGGACAAATAATATAAATTGATCCATTTTTAGATAAAACTCTTTTAGACTCTTCTAACCATCCATTTACCCAATCAATATAATTAGAAAATGTTGGGTTCTTACCAGATAAGCTATTATTCTTTGGTTGTGAACCAGGCTCTGTTACAATTAAATCAATAGATTCATCAGGAATATTTGCTAACCCATCAATAGGATCTGACAAAAACAAACCTTCTCGCAACTTATTCCCCCACTTCATATCTTCATTGGTCTTCATGGCAGGTAGATAACGATTTAGGTCTTTTACAGTTAATATTTCATTTTTCATGACAGTTAGAATTTAGTCTTATAAAGTTAATTTAAAAATTGTAAGTTTATTATCTTGATACATTCAAATAAAGTGAAAATTGCATTAAGTGGTTTGCCATATAATGACTGGTGGGGATCCGGAATTTCTGCATACAAAGATAATGATATGATGGCAGATGGAGTAACTCCCAATCAAGAATTGGTTTGTTCTGAATATAATAATCTTAAACACACTATTGAAAGCTTGGAAATAGAAACTTTATCCATTCCCTTTACGAAAGAATTAGAAGAAAATGAAAAATTTGATTTTATTTTTATGCGAGATCACTTTTTATGCAACACAGCAAAAAAAATTGTTATGTGCAATATGCGACTTGAAGAACGTTTTAATGAAGGAAAATTTGTAGTCAAAAAACTAAAACAGTTAGGTTATACAATATCTTATCTCCCAAATGAAGATTGCTTAGCAGAAGGTGGTGAGTTCTTTTATTTACCAAAGGAAAATGTACTACTAGCAGGTATATCTAGAAATAATCTAAAAGGTGCAGAATCTACAGCAGAATTAATGGATGTAAAGGAATTACATCTTTTGCCATCAAGAGGTTATCATTTAGACACTGCAATTTGTCCTATTTTTAATAAAGACTATGATTGCATAGGAATAAACTGTGCTAAAGAAGTATTCGATGATAAAAATTATGCTACGCTAAAGGACCTTTGTTTAAAAAACAATTGGGAATTAATTAATATTGAGAATTATAACCAAAAAAAATCATTGGAAGCTAGATCTGCAATGAATGCATTAACTCTACCGGGTATTTTGATTAGTGGAGCACCTATTTTAAGTAAAAAAGTGAAGGATTTTACTTCTGCAAACAATATTGGGGTGCATATATCAAGTGTTTCTCAATTCAATTTAAGTGGTGGTTCTGTGCACTGCTTAACCAATGAATTATTTTGATTATTTATCTTTAAAAAATTCCCAAATTAATTGTGAGGCATTTATATCATGCCCCCATTCAGTTTTAAACCATGTATGTCCCTCGTCCTGCATAGTATATAAAATTACCTCTCTATTGCCATCGCAATTATAAGACGTTAGTTGAGTAGAATATACTCCGTCTCCATTAAAATCTGGAATTGTAACTTCAGACTGATTTTGACAATTATTGTGCTCATTCCAGAATGCTTGTGCATTTTCTACATTAGTAGTCCAAAAATTTCCATTATAAGGTACAACATTATCTGCTGTACCATGGAAATGAATGATATTTTTTTTATTTGGTGGGCTGCAATTATAGTATGCAGCCATAGAGCCAGTAACAGAGCCAATACCATTTATTTCCTCTAATTCGCATGCCAATCTATAGCTCATGAATCCCCCTAAAGACATTCCAGAGGAAAAGATCTTATCATTATTAATGCTATAATTTTTTTTAAAAAATTGAATTAAAGCAGCAAAAAATCCTACATCATCTACTTCTGAAAATGTTGAAACAACATCAACATTCCACCCTGTATTCCCAACTGAATCTGTAATCCCTTGAACATATACTACAATAAAATTTTCTTCATCTGCAATACTATCAAATCCAGAGTAGCTTCTAATAATAGGCGCTTCACTGGTATAGCCATGTAATACGAATAATAATGGCAATGGATCGCTATTCGCACTATAGCCAGGAGGAGTATGAACAATAAAATTGCGAGTATAATTACCAAATACTGTAGCAAAAGATGCCGTGTCATCATTGTAATAAGAAATCAATTCTACATTAAGGTCTGGTATGCCAGTGCTGCTGTCTCCATTATTATTGCTATTCCCATTGCCACTATCAGGATCAAGAACACCGCTAGACGATACCACTTTAGAACCATCTGATCCACATGCAATAATTATAAAGCAGAATATAATTTTAACTAATCTTTGCATTTTCTTTGATTTCTTTAATTAAAAAACGAATTGCTGATCTTAAATCATCTATAGAACCGTTATTTTCAATGATATAGTCTGCATAGTCTTTCTTTTTTTCATCATCCCATTGCAATCCCATGCGTTCTCTAATAGATGTTTCTGACAAATTACCTCTAGATAAAGCACGTTTCATTCGTATAGATTCAGAGCTAGTCAATAATATTAGATATCCACCAGAGTCATGATAATATTCATAAGAACCACTCTCAATTATTAGTGCTGCATCACTAATAAATATAGGATGTTTCTTTTGATTTCGTACTCGATCAACTCTTTTCATAATCTCAATTTTTAAAACTGGATGAATAATACTATTAATTTTTTTCTGATTTTCTTGATTTTTAAATACTATCTCATTCATCTGTTCTGGATCGGTACTTTTTAAGTCTGGGAAAGATTGGATAATCTTTTCTGATATTTCTTTATTAGATAATAATAATTTAGCCTCTTTATCTGCGTCAAAGACATACGCGTTGTATTCTTCTTTCAAGATAGAAGATGCTGTGCTTTTACCAGAAGCTATCCCCCCAGTTATCCCAATAACAATCACTACTGAATTGTTTTTAGAATTCGATTTTTAACTTCTTCAATAGACCCATCGCCATCAATTTGGGTAATTTTATCTTTATAAAAATGAATTAATGGTGCTGTTAAATCTTGATAAACTTTTTGACGATTGATAATTACTTCTTCTGTATCATCTTCTCGACCAGAATTTTTAGCTCTTTCAATTAATCTGTTAATTAAAATATTAGATTCTACATAGATATTTAATATATAATCTATTCTTGAATCAAGATTGTGAAAAATCTTACTCAATCCTTCGGCTTGAGGAACAGTTCTTGGAAATCCATCCAGAATCACTCCAGTATCTTTTAGTTTGGTGAGCGCATTTTTAACAATAGTAAGCAAAACACTGTCTGGAACTAAATCTCCTCTATTCATATAAGATTGTGCTTCCAATCCTATCTCTGTTTTTTTATCTATTTCATGTCTCAAAATATCGCCAGTTGATAAATGTAGGAGGTTATATTTTTTTGCAAGTATTTTTGCTTGAGTACCTTTTCCTGCCCCTGGTGGGCCCATTATTAATAGTTTCATTCTATTTATTGCATTGCTTTAGGTGGTTCAAAAATTGCCTGCATAATTATCCCAAGTTTTGTAGGATTTGCTCTATACTTTTTTTGAACAGATATAAGAGTCTGATTATGTTGATTCAAATCTATCTCTTTATGCTTTAATTGTGATTCAAATTCATCTAAATGCTGTTCTTTTATGCTCAAACGATCGAGATCACGATCATCAACATTACTTAAATCATGGTCGCTATTAAAATGATCTAAAAAATTTTCTTTTACGACATGATCTTCAATACTAGGAACAGATTCTTTGGTTTTATTTTCTAAAGAAGAAGCAGATTCTTCAAATGCTTTATTCAAAAAATCTAGTATATTGATTTTTTGGTTATTAGGCAATTGAGGGGTTTCCTCTGCTTTCTTATGAATAGGAGGTTCTTTAGGAATTAATCGTTTACCCTTCTTTTGGTTGCTTTTATAAGCAGACCAAAGATAAAAACCTAGTATCGCCCCCCAATACAGTAATTCTTCCAAATTTAATCCTCTGAATCGTCTTTGGTTTCTTCGCCTGTACCCGCAATAGACTGTCTCATGCTAGTATCAGAAGCAATATTATCAAGTTTATAGTAATCTAATACTCCAAGATTACCTGCTCTGAATGCTTCGGCCATTGCCTTAGGCACTTCAGACTCTGCTTCAACAACCTTAGCTTTCATTTCTTGCTCAAGTGCTACTGCCATCGCTCTTCTTGTTTCTGCTTTTGCTTGTGCAACTCTTAAATCTGCTTCTGCTTGGTCAGCTTGTAATTGGGCGCCAATATTTTTTCCTACATCAATATCAGCAATATCAATTGAGAGGATTTCAAATGCTGTTCCCTGATTTAGTCCTTTATCAAGTACAGTTCTTGATATTGAATCTGGATTTTCTAAAACTCTCTCATAGGATTCTTTAGAGCCAATAGCACTTACAATTCCCTCTCCAACTCTTGCAATAATAGTATCTTCTGTTGCTCCTCCAACTAAGTTAGGTATATCGGTTCTAACTGTTACTCGGGCTCGAGCTCTCACTTCAATACCATCTTTTGATACAGCAGATAATTTTCCATCAACCGGTGCATCAATAACTTTTGGATACACACTCGTTTGTACTGCAGACAAAACGTCACGTCCTGCTAGATCGATTGCGGTAGCAATTGCAAAGGTTAGCTCAATTCCAGCTTTTGATGCAGCAATTAAAGCATCTACAACTTTGTCTACATCTCCACCAGCCATGTAATGGACTTCTAAAGCATCACTTTCTAACTCAATACCTGCTTTACGAGATGCAATTAGGCCATTTACAATAATCGCTGGAGGCACTCTTCTAAATCGCATTCCAATTAAGTTAAAAATAGTGACGTGTCCACCACCAATACTGAATATAGCTTGCAACCATAGTCCCACTGGAACAATCCATAATAATAATAAAATAAATAATATTAACGGTAAGGCAACATAAAGTCCCATTACTCCTCCTTTTGTTATAAAATGTTCTATAATTTATTCAAAAACTCTTATATAGTACTATACCTTCCCTCTTTTTTTGTAATTCTTTTTAAGGTTAGATTTATTTGAGCTTATTGTAATAAATTTTTCTAAAAACTTTGATTTTAATATCAGATTAATAACCATTATTAGGGCAATTATACCTCCAACAATTCCCCAAGAAAATGCATCTAGTGCTTCAGCATGCACATCTGGCCCATCTGGATATACTCCCGGCATATCAGGTATTAATAGAAGATAAAGTCCATAAAATAATATGACCAATCCTGCTATACCAAAAAAACCAAACCCAGGAAAAGCCATAAACTCTACTAATAGCAATGATAAGCCGGACAGAATAATTAATAAATCTAACGAAGAGGCAAGTTCAGTTAAATATCCTGCTCCTAATGCTAATGCAAGACAAACAGCTCCAATGGTTCCTCCAATCCCCCAACCAGGACTATATAATTCAGAAATAATTCCTATCGTACCAAATGTGGTTAATAAAGATGATATAGTGGGATCTGTAAGAAAACGAACTATTTTTTCAGACCAATTTTCATTCAAAGTAATAATAGTATAATTTTCTATACCAAAATCAGATATAACTTCTTCTATCGATTCACTTTTCTCATCAGCAATACCATACTTTAGTGCAAGTTCTGTCGTAAGAGTAATAAGCTTACCTTCTTTCCTGCCTTCGATATCATCTACCTCTAAAGAATCTCCGTTTATAATTAAAAATTCAAAGCTTAACTCTTCATCAACCATCCCTCGAGCAATATCAGGATTTTTTCCTGTCTTTTCTGCTGTAGCAGCCATCTCCTCTCTCATATAGCTTTGAGATTTTTCTGACTGCTTTGACCCTGTCATATCTACAACGCTAGTTGCGCCGATTGTTGCACCATCTGTCATATAAATTTTATCACAAGACAAAGAAATTAAAGATCCTGCCGATATTGCTCTGCGATTAATAAAAGCAATGGTAGGAATTTCTGTTTCTGATATAGCATCTTTGATTTGTGTGGCAGCATCAACTCGACCACCAAAAGTATCTATATCAAAAATAATTAATTCACTTTTATTAGATTCAGCTAAGTCTATAGCACGATTAACAAAACTTGGTATGCCTAAATCAATTGTATTTTGTATAGGAACAATATAAATATTTTTTTTCACTTCTTCAGCTATAAGGTCGCTTGAAGCAATAAAGAAAATAAATAACCATATGTGTTGAAATTTTGTTTTCATTGCTAGCACAAAGATTTACATTTACCCAATGTATATATTTTTGAAAATGCTTTCATTATTCTTAAGAATTTCTCCAAAATTCTTAAATAAATTTACCTATAAATGTTTTTATAATCTACTATTCCATTTGCTAAAAATGCGAAAAAAGGTGGTGCTAGATAACTTATCTAGAGCATTCCCTGGAAAATCAGAAGAATGGTACAATAATCTTGCTTCTAATGCCTATAAGTTTGCTGTAACAGATTTTTTAGATTTTATATCATTCCCAAGATACTTTAAAGATGAAAAAATCTACTTTAATAATATTGATATATTAGATAGCGCTTTAAAGAAAAATAACGGTGTAATTTTTGTTAGTGGACATTTTGGAAATTTTGAAAAAATGTTTTATGCCTTAGCGAATAAAGGATATTCTATATGTGGATTAGCAAAAAAACAAAAAAGAGGTGATAGGTTTTTTAAAGAAATAAGGGAAAATTATATGAAAAGACAAATCTATAAAGGTGCAGAAACCTCTGGATTGAAAAATGCCTTAAATAAAAATGAGATTCTTATACTATTAAGTGATCAAGATTCAAGAAAAAAAGGGAGGGTGGTAAAATTTTTTGGCATTCCTTCATCAACACCAGCTGGTGCAGCAATATTAAATAAAAGGATGAGTTCACCTGTTATTTTCTTTGCTATTGTAAAAAATCAAAACCAATATCATGTCAACTTTAAAGAAATCAATCCTGATAATAGTCTAAGTATTGATGAGGTTGTACAAGCCTATACACTAGAAATAGAAAGAACAATTCAAAAAAATCCTGAACAATATTTTTGGTTTCATAAGAGATGGAAAACATTGCACAATTAAAATGAAAAGAATAAAAATAGATGATCCTGATGCAATTAAAGAAACATTGTTAGCATTAGAGTATAACCAAATTGTAGCATACCCCACAGATACAATCTATGGTATCGGTACAGATATGGAAAATATTCAAGGTATAGAAAAAATCAATTTCCTAAAAAATCGTAAAGCCCCAATGAGTATTATTGTACATAACTTTGAAGAAATTTCTCAAAAACTGATTATACCTTCTAAATTCAGAAATGAAATGGATAATATTATCAAAAATGGTGATACATGTATTGTAGAATATAAATCAGGTGCATTTAGTGAAACAATTACACAAGATAATAAAATTGGATTTCGTGTCCCTAATTATCCCTTCTTAATAAAGCTACTATCATTATATAAGAAACCTATTACAACAACCAGCATTAATGCTACCGGCCAAGCACCTCTAAATAATCCAGATGAAATAGAAGAAATCTTTGGTAATGATATAGATTTAATTTTAGATGCAGGAAAAATTAAAAATAGCAGCGCTTCTAAAATTTATATTTTTGATCAAAAAAATATTTCTCAAATTCGATAACTTATGAATAAAATTATTTACATATTTTTTATATCCTTTCTATTGGGTCAAACAACGATCAATAAAGATGCATTATTTATACCTGGAGAAGAATATAAGTATGATTTATTTGTTGATTTTATACAAGTAGGACCAGACTTAATAAAACTAGGTTCCGCTAGCTTGAACACAAAAAAAATAGAAAAAATTAATGGCAAAGAAGCCTATCACTTCAATTTTGTATTGAAAACCTCAAAGTTAGGAGATATTGTTTATAAAATAAGGGATAAAATAGATGTATGGGTCGATGTTGAAACGCTGACAGTAGTGAAACAAGTTAAAAAACTGCGTGAAGGGAATAGAAGACGTGAATCAATTACTATCGTTAAAGGTAATACAGCAAAAACAGGTGATAAAGAATATCAAGTGCCAAATAATGTGCTGGATCCCTATTCATTGATTATGGTTCTAAAAGATGCAAATATTGGAGAAAAAGAATCAAAAATATTTACTATTTTGGATGGTAAAAAAATTAGAACAATTGAAATTCAAAACATTGGAATTAAAACTGTACGTACTCCTGCTGGGAAATTTGATGCTTACACATATAAGCCTCTACATAACGGTAAATCTGCATTGAAAAATAAAGGGGACATACAAGTTTCATATGGAGTTGTTAACAATAGGACTATTCCAGTAAAAATATCATTAAAATTAAATAATGGAATAATTGTGCTAAAACTAAAAAAATCTAGCAATATCATTAATTAATAAGAATACCATTAATGATAATAATATAAACATCCCAATTGATTGGATTCGCATTCTTGTTTTAACTGACAACTTTCTTCTCATAAGCACCTCAATAAGTATTATCATGATATGACCACCATCAAGTCCTGGAATTGGTAAAATATTGATAAATGCTAAATTCACGCTAATTAAAGCCATTAAAAATAGGAAGGGCCTTAATCCCTCTTGTGCTGTCTGTCCAGCCATTTGTCCAATCATAATAACGCTACCAACATCATCTTTAGAAACATTCCCTTTAAATATCTGTTTTAATGATGAAGTCATTAAAATTATAGACCATTTTGTACGGTCAATCCCAAAAAAAATAGTGTCTTTAAATCTTATATTTTCAGCAGGACGGGTCGCCTTCACAATATCAAGGTCTCCAATTACTTGATCTATTCTTCCAGTCGCCATATCCATTGATGAACCAATTATCATCTTATCAATGCTTATGGTCTCTCCATCTCTTTCTATTAGCATTTCAAAACCCTGTCCTGGTCTATCGCGAATATAATCTTCTATATCTGTCCATGTAGCTATGGGTTGATTATTGATTGATAATATTTTGTCGCCTTTTCGTGTCAAAGCATAGTTGCCTACGCCAAGAGGTTGCTCACGAATTATAACTGCATTTTTTGTAAAGATATCTCCTTCTCTGTCTAATGTGATTGCAATGTTTTGTTCTTCAGAATTAGTAGAATCTTTTCTAATAGCACTCATATAATTTAATATATCTGTCCATGTAGCTATGGGTTGATTATTGATTGATAATATTTTGTCGCCTTTCTTTATTCCACTATTCTCAGCGATGGAATTTTCTATTACTATATCAATAACCGGATCATTATCTGCAAAACTGCCCAAGTTTTGTTGTGATTTAAAGCCATCTATAATAGGCAAATTATCTTTAGGCTCTTGAATAGTCCCTGGCAAATTTCCTATACAAACAAAAATAAAAAAAGTAAGGATAATATTAAAAATAACTCCTGCACTCATAACCCAAATTTTTTCTAAAGCACTCTTTGATTCTAACTCATCATCTGCACCTGTAAAACTAGAATCCATGCTCTCATCTACAACCCCTTTCATTTGAACATATCCACCTAATGGAATTCCGCCGATAGCAAAAACTGTTTTAGAATTTTTAGGTTTATAGCTGTACACGGTTGGAGGCATACCAATAGAAAATTTCTCTACTGTTACTCCTACACTTCTGGCAGCTAAATAATGGCCAAGTTCATGGACAAAAACAAGAACGCCAATAAGTATAATAAATGCGATTATAGATATAAGAATATTCATAAAACTATTCTAAATATAGTTTTATTTGTTCATTTAATGTAAGCAAATCTTCTATAGAAGGACTTGAATTATCTTCAAATTCATTGACTGTTTTTTCAAGTAATTGTTCTATATCTGTAAAAAGAATTTTTTTATTTAAAAATTGATGTACAATATAATCATTAGCCATACTCATAATAGGAACCCTATTGCCTCGCTTTGGAATTAAATCTATTAATAATTTTAATACCGGATAACGTTTATAATCTGGTTTTAAAAATGTAAATTGACCAATCTCAAAAAAATCTAGTGTGCCATAGTTGCTAGGAATTCGTCCAGGAAAAGACATTGCATACTGTATAGGAATTTTCATATCTGGTATACCAAGATGAGCTTTATATGAGTCATCAACAAACTGAACCATAGAGTGTATAATTGATTGAGGATGAATCACAATTTCTATATCTTTCATATTAATATCAAACAACCATATTGCCTCTACTAGCTCTAAACCTTTATTCATCATAGTGGCTGAATCGATAGAAATCTTTTTCCCCATATCCCATTTAGGGTGCTTTAACGCTTCTTCAGGCTGAATAGAGTCAAAGGTATCTATTTTTCTTTTTAGAAATGGTCCTCCACTACCAGTTAAAATAATTTTTTTAAGAGTATCCTCTTCTTCCCCATAAAGACATTGAAAAATTGCAGAATGCTCACTATCTACTGGTATTAGATTTGCTGTATTTTCTTTTACTTTTGGCATAATCAAATGTCCGCCTAAAACCAAAGACTCCTTGTTACTTAATGCAAGGTCAATATTGTTATTGACCGTATTTAATGTTGGGACCAAACCATCTGTGCCCACAATTGAATTAATAACCAAATCAACATTATTATATTCAGATAAAAAATTTGAAGAATTGTGGCCTGTAATTAACTCTATATTATTTTTTTTACAAAAAGATCTAAGTGGGTGATTGACATCTAATACATTAATTGCAATTTTTTCGGGCATGAAATATTTTGTCTGTTCAAAAAGTAAATCTGCATTCGAATTACAAGACAAGGACACAATTTTAAATTGATCGTTGTTTTGATTAATTACGGATAAACTTTGAACGCCAACAGAGCCTGTTGACCCAAATATTGCAATTCTTTTCATCAAAATTTTATTAAATGATTCCTCGATCACTGTTATTTATAAAATGAACAATTTCATCTATATGTTTATTGCCTTGGAATTCTTTTTTTATTTTTTTAAGTGAAGTAGATGGATTTAGTTCAGATCTAAAATAATATTTATAGGCTTTTTTAATAGCATTTCTATCTTCTTGGCTAAATCCTCTTCTGGATAAACCTAGACTATTAATACCTGAATACTTTAATGGATGTTTACCTGCAAGTATATATGGAGGTACATCTTGTACAATTTTTGAATTAGCTGCTAGCATTACATGTTTGCCTATCTTGCAAAACTGGTGTGCATTGCTTGCCCCTCCTAAAATAGCCCAATCATCAACCTCAACATGTCCTCCGAGTGCAACTAAATTAACGAGGATGACATTATTGCCAATTATACAATCATGTGCAACATGAGCTCCTGTCATGATTAAAACATCATCTCCAATTAAAGTTACTCCTGTAGCTTTTGTTCCTCTATTAAGAGTAACAAATTCTCGCACTACTGTTCTTTTGCCAATTACTAGCTTAGTTTTTTCACCACCAAATTTTTTATCTTGTGGAGGTGCCCCAATACTACTATTATGAAAAATATTGCACTCATCACCAATTTCTGTATACTCGGCGATAGTATTAAAATTTCCTATAGTGACATTATCCCCGATAATCACATTGTCTTCAATAACATTGTAAGCACCTATAGTAACATTCTTACCAATTTTAGCAGAATCTGCTATAATATTTGTTGGATTTATATTGCTCATTATTTGTCTACTATAGTAGCGAAGAACTCTGCTGAAGCCACTTTCTCCTTTTCAACTGTGCATACAGCGCTAAATTTAAAAGAACCGAGCTTATGATCTAATAACTTTGCTTCAATATAAAGTTGATCTCCTGGAATGACATTATGATTGATTTTATAGTTTATCACTTTTGAAATAAAGACCAACTTTTTAGAGGCATCTTCCATAAAATCAATCATAATTAAACAAGAAGATTGCGCCATAGCCTCTAAAATTAATACACCTGGCATAATAGGCTTATTAGGAAAATGCCCATTGAAATGTGGTTCGTTTATAGAAACATTTTTTAAAGTTTTAATAGCCTCTTTATTGCGATGCTCGATAATGCGATCTACCATTAAAAATGGGTAGCGATGTGGCATTACATCTAATATATAATTAATATCATTCATTTAAACTGACTCTTAAATTCTTTTCTCAATAATTTTGCAAATTCAACATTGCCTTTATGCCCGCTTTTAATGGCAGTCACATGACCCAATACTGGTTTCCCTAATAATGCAAGGTCTCCTAGCAAATCTAATGTTTTATGTCTAACCGGTTCGTTTTTAAATCGTAAAATCTGTGATTTATATAATCCCCGATTCCCTTCATAAAACTTAATTCCAAATCTTTTTTTAAAAAAATTTACTTCTTCAGCATCAATTTCTGTATCTACAATAATCACAGCATTTCCAAGATTGCCACCCTTAATTAATCCTTGTTTCTCTAATCCTGCTATCTCACTTAATAAACAAAAAGTGCGTGCTGGAGCAATCTGTTTTTCATAGTTCGTATACATATTTTGTACAGAACTATATTGGACATCTAATTGTTCTAAATCATATTGAATGGTGAAGGTAGTTTTAAACCCATTATAAGGAACTGCTAACACTTCTACGTCTTTTTCCTCATCTGTATAAACAACAGGTTTAGTGATCTTTAAAAAATCAACTTCAGAATCTTGCTCAATAATGTGTCCTTCATTTAAAGCGGCGACAAAATCTTTTGCGCTACCATCCATTACTGGTGGCTCTTTGCTATTAAGCTCAATGATAAGATTATTAACACCCATGCCTGCACATGCTGACATAACATGCTCTGTTGTATGTACCCTTACGCCATTTTCTTCAATAGTAGTTCCTCTAGTTAAATCTACTACATTATCTATATCAGGAGTAACAACCTGGTCATCTTTATCAATCCTTAAAAATTTTATCCCATGATTCTCTTGTGCCGGACGAAAAGTAATAGTGCTCTCTACTCCTGTATGCAATCCCACACCAGTACAGGATACTGGATATTCAATGGTTTTTTGTTTTCGTTTCATTGTTTTTTTAGTCTTTTTTCTAACAATTCTAATTTTGTAAAAACTGCATCTCTTTTTTGTTTTTCTTTAAGAGGGCGAGCAGGATTTCCAGCATAAAGTTGGCCTCCATCTAAAGACTTTAAAACGCAGGATCTTGCAGCAAACATACACTCCTCTCCTAACGTTAAATGAGGTCCAATAGCTGTTTCGCCCCCAACTTGAGAATATGCTCCAATAGTTGTGCTGCCACCAACAGTTACTCCTGCTGCTAATAAAGATCCTTTTTTAATTGTTACATTATGAGCAATGTGAATTTGATTGTCAAACTTGCAATGATCTTCAATGGTAGTATTTTTTACAGAACCTCTATCAATAGTACAGCCTGCACCTATTTCTACAAAACTTCCTATAATCACTGTTTTAATATGAGGAATTTTGTGATGTACTTTTTCAATTGTAGTAAAGCCAAACCCATCGCTTCCAATAATCGATCCACTATTGATTACTGTATTTTCTCCAATGCTAATATTGTCATATATTGATACATTATCTTTGATAATTGAATTAGGCCCGATAGTAGTGCCAGCGCTAATTACAGTACCAGAACCAATTATAACATTATCTCCAATTTTTACATTATCTTTAATCACAGAAAATGGCCCAATTCCTACATTTTTACCTAAATAAACTGAATTGGAAATTTCGGTATTTTTGTTAATTGTATAGTCAGAAATAGCTTTATTAGAAAACAAATCTAATATTTTAATCATAGCTAAATATGGATTTTTAACTACAACACCAGGAAGATTTTGTAAATCTTCTTCATTCGCAACTACGAATGCAGAAGCATCAGAAGAAAGAATATTCTTTTTATATTTAGGTAAAAAAGCAAATGATATTGATCCACTATTGGCATCTTCAATATCATCAACGCCAGTAATAGAAATGGATTTATCGCCCACTATTACCCCTCCTACCTTTAAGGCAATTTCTTCAAGCGTAAACAAAAAAGAAACCTACTTTATTCGTTAGATTTTCTTAATTCATAAAGAACATCATCTGTCAGATCATGTGTTGGCTTAGTATAAAGAGATGCTTGAGATCCATCCATAACAATATCATAGCCTTTTGAGATTGCTACCGCATCAACTGCCGCTTTAAACTTCTGAACTAATTCATACTCTAGCTGCGCTTGCTTTTTCGTTAGTTCCCCATTAGCGCCAACCTTTGCCTGTTGATAGCTTTGCATTGAATTGTTCATATCTATAATATCTTGCTCTTTTGCTTTCTTTAGCTCTTCTGACATCATTAGACTTTGTTGTTCAAACTCTTTAATCATACTGTCAAGTTCAGTCGCCATTGTTTGATATTCTTTTTGAATCACTTGTAGTTCAAGCTGTAATTGTTGCTCTACTTCTTTAAACTCTTCAAAATCAAGCCTAATTTTCTCTGAGAAAACTACACCAATTTTTTGTTGAGCAAATGAAACGCTTATTAGTAATAATAAAATTGCTATTTTTTTATACACTTTATTCTCTCCTTTAGTACGTTTGTCCAAATGTGATGGTATACTCCCAACCTTGTGGATTCCCATCACCATTAATATCATCAAATCCATATCCCATATCAAACCCTAATTTACCAATTCCTGGCATAAAAAACCTAACACCAACACCAGCAGATTTTTTCATAGAAAGTGGGCCATTTCTATCTATATAAAATGGCTCAGACATCTTTGAGCTGTTCCAGACATTTCCCATTTCTCCAAAAGCCATTACATATATTACAGGATTCTCTGATAACGGGAATCTTAACTCTGTAGTCAGCTTGCCCATTGAATTTCCACCCACAGCTTGGCCAGAAGCTGTCTGTGGCCCAATAGAATTATCTGGGTATCCTCGTAAAGCATTCCCGTAAGGTATACCATTTCCTCCCATAATAAACCTTTCATCAAATGGTACAAAACTTTGTATACCATCATCAACATCTAATGTTTTAATAACTCCTAGCTTAAAAGAATTATAGAGAACAACTTTAGAAAAAGTGGGTGTAAACCATTGTAAATCTAATATATGTTTTTGAAAATTTTCGTTTCCACCTAATACTCCGCCTGAATAAGTATTTTCAATTTGGAATCTAGAGCCTCCAGTAGGGAACTCTGCTCTGTTGCGGCTATCTCTAGACACCATTTGAGACAAACTAATACCTCTTGTCTTATCAAGGCCTCCAATATATGAATCAATATCTTGTTGTGTGCCCTCATATTGCTTTTCCATAATTTTTGCAGACCACATTACTCTAAAAAAATCATCTGGCCAATCTAATCTTCTTCCAAAACTTGTAACAGCTCCTGCAACTGTAAAATCTAATGGGAAATAATAGTTAGTAGATGAGCCTCTGTAAGAATAAAAAATGGATGCTCCAACTAAATATGGACTATCATTAATCATTGGGTCTTGAAAGCTAATATTTAAAGATTTGTACTTTGAAGGCTCTTGATTAGAGTATACAGAAAAATTAGTGCCTGTGCTTAATCCAACATTAAATTTTTGCCCCCTACCCATAAAGTTGTCGAATTCGACACCTGCTCCACCTGTAATGCCATATTCGCCAGTAAAACCAAGATTTGCATTAATTCTTTGGGTAGATTTTTTTTCTTGAACTACAAAGTCTAGGTTTACCTTGTCTTCAGATATAGGATTAACATCAGGTATAACATTATCAAAATAATTGAGTATCCAAATATCGCGCTGACTACGCATTAGTTTAGACCTATTAAAAACATCGCCAGGAAATAATTTTAATTCTCGCCTAATAACATTTTCTCTTGTTTTATCATTTCCTGAAACAAAAATATTTTCTATATATACCTTACTTCCTTCAGTAAAAACAAAATTAATATCTAAAGAATCGGAACCAAACGGTATAATTTCAGGTGTAACATTGCTAAATATATATCCCTTATCTTGATAAACACTCATCATATTTTCATAAACTGATTTAGTAAAATCTTCTTCTGAATAAGTGTCCCCTTCTTGAATTTTGAGTAATTGTCTTAAAGTTGCTTCATCAGCAATTTCATTGCCTTCAAATGTAAATTTTCGATAACGATATTGACTCCCCTCATCGATAGAAAGCGCTAATGTTAATGATAAATTTTCTTTATCTACTATTAAAGTATCACTCAATATTTGGAAATCTCTATACCCTTCATTTTGATAAAAAAAAGCTAAAGTTTTTTTGTCTTCTTCAAAAGTTTTTTTGTCAAAACTTTTTACCCAAAAAGACCACCATTTTCTTTCTTTAGTTTCTTTTAATTCTTTTTTTAGTTTACGTTCTGAAAAATGGTTATTTCCTTCAAACGTAATATTTTTTAATCTATATTTTTCATTTTCTTTAACAGAAAAAACTACATCTCTTGCATAACTAGTACGCACTAAAGTATCTTGTGGCGCCTCTGTTGTTGCTTCAACCTCGACATCAAAATATCCATCTTCTCTATAAATTTCTTGAATTTTTTTGGTTGCAGCATCCAAAGAGCTTGGACGAATTCTTTGACCTATTTTTAAATCAATTTTTTCAGTAAACCTTGTCTCTCTTACAGAAATGCCTTTAAATAAAATTTGATTTAATGTAGGGCTTTCCTCTACTATAATAGTAATCTCAACTCCATATTCAGAGTCATTATTTAACATAATCTTAACATCACTAAACAGACCTAAATCCCATAGTCGCGTTACAGCGCTAGATATATCAGATCTTTGAATTTGAGTTCCATCGCGCAATCCTGCAGAGTATTTAATCATTTTATCTGAAGTAGTAGCATTCCCCTCAATATTAACACGATAAAGATTTACCTCTTGGGCATATAGCGTATTTACAAAAAATAATAGTATTATAGCTGTATATATATTTCTCATAGTTTGTCAGTTAATTTACCAAAAGTTCTATTTCTTTCATTAAAATCTTGTAGTGCATCTATCAAATCTTCTTTTTTAAAGTCTGGCCAATTTTTCTTACTTATATAGATTTCTGCATAAGCAGATTGCCATAACAAAAAATTGCTCAACCTATATTCTCCAGCCGTTCTTATAATTAAGTCTGGATCAGGTATTCCAGGGCAATATAAGTGATTTTTTACAATCTCTTCATCTATTATTTCTTTTTTCCCGCTCATGACAATTTTATTCATTGCATCTATAATTTCTTGTCTTCCCCCATAGCTTAACGCCAGAGAAAGAGTTAGGCCCGTATTATTTTTTGTTTTATCTATAGCGTTACTAATAATCTTTTGTACGTCCCCTGGTAAATCCTCTATTCTTCCAACGACTTGAAACGCTATATTGTTCCTATGTAGTTCTTGAAGCTCATTAGTAAGCATTCCACCTAATAAAGACATTAAACTGTCTACTTCAATTGTCGGTCTGTCCCAATTTTCTTTTGAAAATGCATAAAGTGTAAGATATGGGATATTTAAACTAGAACATGCTTCAATAATTTTTTTAGCAGCTTGCGCGCCTTTTTTATGGCCATAAATACGATCTAGGTTCTGGTCTGTAGCCCACCTCCCATTACCGTCCATAATAATTGCAAGATGACTAATATTAAATTCTTTTTCTATCATAAAGCAGTAATTTTTTTTGATATATCTAAAAATATTTTTGATATAGGGTCTTCTTTATCATAAAAGACAATTGGTTCTCCTGCATCAATTGATTCCATTAATTTGTGTGAATAGGGGATTTCTGCTAAAAGCGGTACATCAAGTCTAATACTTTCATTATGGCCGCCTCCATTCTTAAAAAGATTAAATCGTAGATTAAACTTACCATCATTATTGGTTTTTATTTTTTCCCCGTTAATAGTCATTTCTGCATTATTAGATCCTTTAATCTCTCCAACAATATCCATATAAGACATATTCTCTATTACTCCTAATAAATCTGTTTCTACTTTCTTAAACATGTCAGCGCCTTTTCTTACATCTGTTAGGGCAATATCATTTGGTGTAGTAACAATAATTGCTCCATCTAATGGAATTTTTTGAGATAAGGTTAGCTGGACATCTCCTGTCCCTGGCGGAAGATCAAGAATTAGATAATCTAGCTCTCCCCATTTTACATCTTTGAAGAATTGTTCTGTCATTTTAGCTACAAGAGGACCTCGCCATACTACTGGCGCTTGATTTCCGCTAATAAAACCAAAGCTCATCAGTTTTAAGTTGTGTTTTTCTAAAGGAATAATTTTTTGATTTTTATCTACTTCAGGATTGCCCTGAATCCCCATGGTAATAGGTAAGGATGGGCCATAAATATCTAAATCCATCAACCCTGTCTTGTGCCCATTGCTTGCTAGTGAGGCGGCTAAGTTCAAGGCAATAGTAGATTTTCCAACACCGCCCTTTCCGCTCGCTACTGCAATAATTTTCTTAATATTTCCTTCCACATTTTGATGTTTGTTAGAAGTATCTACTGGTGTATTTTTGGGAGAAGGACTTTCTAATAGTTTAATATTGATGTCAAAATCATCGATAATAAGTGTGTTTTTTATATTTTCAATCAATTCTGCTTTTTTACTTTCATTTTGAGAAGAAATAGAAAGCATGATGGTAATAGTTTTATGATCAATAATAATTTCTTTTACCATTCCAAAAGAAACAATATCTCGATTAAACCCAGGATAATTTACTGATTTTAGTTGTTCTAATATTTTGTTTTTTTCTACCATAAATAAAGGCAGTTAAAAATAGAAAAGACTGATATAAAATGTTATATAAATCTCTTATGGGGCGTCTTGGCCAAAAAACTCATAGTTTTTAGCGATAGATGATTCATATTCTTCTGGTATCTCATCTTCATCATAAATTGCATCCACTGGGCATTCAGGTTCACATGCTCCACAATCAATACATTCTTCTGGATTAATAAAAAGCTGTTTTGATGTAGCATCAAAATCAGGATCTTTTGCTTCCTCGCCCGATCCTTCTGGATCATTTGGACCATGTATACAGTCTACTGGACACACTTCAATGCAAGCTGTGTCACAAGTACCCACACATGGGTCTGTGATAATGTATGTCATAAATATTACTTATTTTCTTAGTTGCTAGAGAATATATTATACGTAGTTTCATAGCCAAAATCAATAAATGCACAAAGAAAGTCAATTAAATACCTTTTTATGGGGAATGCCTCTCACCAATTCAATTGCAAGATCAATGTATGATGTAGCATTTATATGGATTATACTAGATATAACAAATTCTGAACAGGTTACTGGCTTTGTTGCGATGACAACATACTTACCAGCAATTATGTTTGGTTTATTTATTGGCTCCATAGTCGATTTATTGCCAAAAACAAAAGTGATTATTAGATCTACAATACTACAGGGTTTAATTATCTCACTTATACCTCTTTTTCTTTTTCTTAATAAATCTTCTCTACAAGACAATTATATCATCAATGCCGTAGGTATATTTCTTGGTCCTGACCCGCAAGCAATTCTCATGCTAGCATATAATATAAAATATGTTGTGCCTTTAATGATAATTGCTTTTTTTCATAACGGTTTTTCTTTGCCCATTGTTCCCTCATTTAATGCATACTTACCAACACAGATTAGCAAAGACAAACTTTTGCGTGCCAACTCAATTGCTAATATTTCTTGGCAAACTGCTGTTGTTGTTGGTCCAATACTTGCTGCACAATTCTTAACCTTTTACCCGGTTGAGAATTTATTTATAGTTTGTGTCTTTTTTTACCTTCTGGCTAGCTTTTTTGCGTCATTTGTACCTCATGATACTGTAGAAAATGAACCAGTTAGTTATAAAAAAATTCTTAAAAAAACAAAAGAAGGACTTAGATATTTAAGAAAACAGTCTACAATAGGATTTATGGTTTTATTAACATTTCTCAGCAATATTTTTGTCATGGGTCCTGCAGTTGTAGGTATACCAATTTTTGTTAAGCTTTATTTAAATGGGTCAGCAGCAGATTTTGCAATGGCAGAAGCATTTGTAGGATTAGGAATGCTTTTAGGTACTGCTATAATGTATAGAATTGGTAGTAAATTTAATTATGGGTTTTTATTTATTTTAGGACTTTTTATAGATGGTATAAGTTTTTGTTTATACTATTTTGCAGATAACTTATTTCAATTTTATATTTTCTCTTTTATGCATGGTATTGGAATACCATTTTTAATCATAGCAAGGGTATCAATTCTTCAAAACAATATAAAAGAAAAGTTTTTAGGAAGAATTTTTTCAATAATATCTGTTTCTATTATTAGTATGACGGCTATATCGAGCGGTATAATTGGTATATTAGCTGAATTTATGGATATCCAAAGCATTTTTATGATTTTTGGTATTCTAGCAGGGAGTTGTGGATTAATCGGTGCGCTTCATCCAAAAATTAGGTATTTAAACTAAATCAGCTATTTACTAAAGAAACAATTTTTTTTCTTGTCAGATCTCGTAATTCTTCAACAGATAAATCTGAATATTGATCTGAAGTAATTGGAGTACCAAACACCAACGTTAGCCTTCCTGGATTAATAATCCAGCTAGTTCTCTTGTTGGCACGATAAGCACCAATCAAACCAACGGGAACAATCGTTGCTTTAGTAGCTTTAGCAAAATGAAATCCTCCTTTTTTAAATTCTCCCATTTCGCCTGTAATTGTGCGTTGTCCTTCAGGAGACAAAACCATTGAGTCTTTATCCGTCAATAGTATTTTTTCTGCAACTTTTAAAGTTTGTTTAGCTTTATCGGTATTGTCATGAGTAATAGAATATGCACCATATCTTTTAGCCATATATCCAAATAATGGTATTTTAAATATTCCCTCCCATCCAATTGCATTAATATAATATGGAATACCTCCTGCTAACATCAAGACATCAAACATCGATTCATGGTTAAACATGAATAGGTATGGGCCATCTTTTTTAGGAGGAGTTGTACCTCTAACGGTAAAATATTGTAGCCCACTAAGCATAATCATTCTGGCACCCAAAGGAGCTAAAAAAGGGTATGTATTGCGCGGATGAGTGATATAGCTAAATAAAATAACATTAATTAACAGAAATGCAAAAAGAGTGAAAAATATTGGGATAATAAATAATGATAATATGATGCTTAAAATTTTACGCATAACTATATCGCTCTATTTAATAGTTCTAACATTTTATAATTTGCCTTTGGCAGTGGGAACTTATCTAACCCCTTTATGGTAGTCCATATATAATTTTCTTTGATTTTAATAGAACTAATGTAATCGATTGTATAATAAAACAAAGAGATTGATACTTTAAAATGGCTATATTGATGTTTTACTTCTCCAAGATACTGTGGATCTTTAATTGTTAGCCCCGTTTCTTCTTTTACTTCTCGTTTTATAGCATTTTCTTTTAGCTCACCCAATTTAATTTTTCCTCCTGGGAACTCCCACAACCCACCAAGCATTTTATTTTGAGGGCGTTGCATAAGCAACAGCTTACTATTATGAGAAACAATACAAACTGCTACATTGATTTTTGGTATTGGTTTTCTTTTCTTTGTTTCTGGGTATTCTAAAGGATTATCATTCAATGTTGCTTTACATTCAGATGTTATAGGGCAGGGATCGCAATTGACAGTTTTGGCCTGGCAAAAACTGCTTCCCAAATCCATTAATGCTTGATTGAAGTCGCCTGGTTTTGACTTGTCCTGTATACGTTCAAGAAACTTTTTAACTCTATTGCTATTAAATTTTGATTTCTTCTTTAACCCAAGAAGCCTAAAGCCAACACGCTCTAAATTTGTATCTACACCTACCTCTTGCTGGTTATATGCAATAGCTAAGATAGTTTTTGCAGTATATTCTCCAATGCCTGGTAATTTAATCAGCTCATTAAATGTTTTTGGGAGCTCTCCATTTAAAGATTTTGCAGTTAAATGTATATTTTTACAACGAGAATAATATCCTAGTCCTTCCCAGTGCTTTAAAACATCATTATAGTTTGCCTTTGCAAGCATTTCAATATCAGGAAAACTATTCATCCAGCGCTGATAATATGGAATAACAGTAGTTACTTGTGTTTGTTGTAGCATGATTTCTGAAATCCAAATTTTGTATGGGTCTTTGGTTAACCTCCATGGCAATATTCTCTTATTTGAAGAATACCAGTCCAATAAATTTTGTGAAATCATACCTTTAGATTAAGACTATGAATTGTTTAACTACATGTGGTTTCAATTAGTGCTGCACATGCCTTATATGGATCTACGTTTGCCGCAGGACGCCTATCTTCAAGATACCCATATCCATCATTTGCTGTTTGCATTGGTATTCTAATTGATGCACCTCGATCGCTTACGCCATATTTAAACTGATTAATGCTACATGTTTCATGAAGTCCGGTTAGTCTTTGGTCATTATGTGCACCATAGACAGCAATATGTTTTTCAATGTTTTTGCCTAATTTTTCACATGCAGACTCAATAAACTTAATTCCGCCTTTATTTCGCATTGATTTAGTGCTAAAGTTAATATGTGCACCGGCACCATTCCAATCGCCCTTTACTGGTTTCGGATGTAGCGTTGCACTTACACCATAATCTTCTGCAATTCTATATAAAATCCATCGAGAAACCCAAAGTTGATCTGCTACATCTAAAGGACCTAATGGCCCAATCTGATATTCCCACTGTCCCGGCATTACTTCTGCATTAATTCCAGAAACTTCTAAACCGGCCTCTAAACAGAGCTGTAAATGCTCTTCTACAATTTCACGACCAAAAACTTCGTCAGCACCAACACCACAATAGAAAGGTCCTTGAGGTGCTGGATATCCACCTTCTGGCCAACCCAGAGGGTTTCTTCCATCAAAAAAAGTATATTCTTGTTCTATCCCAAACCATGAATCGTGATCTGAAAACTTACTTGCCATATCTACCAAGCTAGCTCTGCTATTTGTCCTATGTGGAGATCCGTCTGCATTCATTACTTCACACATTACCAATATATCATCTTTCCCTCCTCGGATAGGATCATTGCAAATCCAAACGGGTTTTAACATACAATCACTATCTCCGCCATCTGCTTGATTTGTACTTGAACCATCAAATCCCCAAAGTGGTAATTTGCTTGCAACAGAAACTGGTTTGTCTAAAATTTTTGTTTTTGATCTTAGTTTTTGAGTTGGCTGATGACCGTCCATCCATATATATTCCGCTCTTATTTTCATCTCTTTTCCTCTTTTAAATCTTTTCTATTATAAATAATCACTATTAACTTAAGAAAATGAAAAATAAAAATGCAAACATAAATGATATTTTAAAAAGAATATCAAAACTTGAGGCTCGTCTTGATGATATTGCGCCTATTGCTAAAAGAAAGTTGCCATCAAAAAAAGATCAGATTGAGCAAATTAAATCAGAAATTGATGTATGGTCAGAAAAGTTTCCATCTGTTGATATAGAATTTGAGCTAGCTAAAATGTTAGATTGGCTTAAGGCGACCAACAAAAGAAAGAAAGACTATAGGGCCTTTTTTCGTAATTGGCTAAGAAAAAGTACAAACAGTATAGGCAATGATCCCGATCCTATACAATCATATGTTTATGGATGTAATACCAAAAGATCTGATTGTAAGGATGAGATTTCTAAATTTAAAGATATGTCATTCTATTGTGATGAATGCAATGACATAAAAATTATTATTAAAACAATAAAAAGTTAGTCTTCTTTTTCAATAGTAAGCTTAAAACTTCCTGATATATCATTGCTAAATTTTACATCAATATCATGCTCTCCAAGCGTCTTAATAGGAGAGGAAATATCAATATATTTTTTATCAAAAATAATCTCTTTTTCAATTAAAAGTTTTTCAATGTCTATTTTTGTAACTGAACCAAACAATTTTTGACCGTCTTCTGATTTCATTTTAATAGTAATATTTAAACCTGAAACCTTTTCCAATAAATCCGATAGAAGATCTTTCTGTTTTTCAATTTTACGATCTTCTTGAATTTGTTTTTCTTCTACGCGTTTCAATTGTGATTTAGAAAATGTAATAGCTAATTTTTGTGGAATTAGAAAATTTCTTCCAAACCCAGATTTAACATTAACTACATCACCTTCACTCCCAACATTTTCTACATCTTTTATAAGTATTAATTTCATATTTAATCCCTATCAATAGCTGCAAAAGGAAGCAAGGCAATATTTCTTGCTCTCTTAATTGCGGTTACTAGTTTTCTATGCATTTTACTACTGGTGCCAGTGACTCTTCTCGGAGTAATCTTCCCCTGGTCATTAATAAACCTATTTAAAAGTTTAGTATCTTTATAATCAATCTCATGAATGTTATTTCTTTTAAAATAACAGGATTTTTTTCTACTCGATAACATCTTACTTTTCCTCCTCTTTTTCTTCTTGAGGCTTCTCTTCTGTAACAACCTCTTCTGTAGCTGCCGGCACAGGCT
>CERX01032915.1_pt1 | contig 24916 bp, 25 predicted proteins | sample 350251 | NCBI WGS metagenome assembly CERX01 (sample SAMEA2621044, study PRJEB7988) | marine metagenome | biome: marine biome (ENVO:00000447); feature: deep chlorophyll maximum layer (ENVO:xxxxxxxx); material: "saline water (ENVO:00002010), including plankton (ENVO:xxxxxxxx)" | depth 50 m
GGCGTGGGCGGCCTCCTCACGGCCACGGCGCCAGCAGTAGTCACGCAGCACTTCATAGCCGCTCAGCTGCGCGTCCTCATCCAATTCGGTGGCCTTTTCAACCAGGGCGAGGCCTTCGTCATCGTCGCGCTGCAACAGTCGCAGCCCCAGCGCGTAACAGACTACCGGCTGGTCCGGCGCCTGGGCATACAAGGCTCTAAACAGGGGCAAAGCGGCGTCTTCCCCGGCGCCGTATTCCTCGGTCAGGCAGGCGTGATCATAGCCATCCTGCGGGCTCAGCTCGGTGCCCTGCTGCAGCAACGCATCCAGCTCGCGCAGGCGCTCGCGTCCGCGCGTGGCGGTTTGGTAGCGCTCTTCCCAGGCAGGCAGTACGGTGGCCTCCCAGCGACAATCCAGTTCCTCGGTAATGGTCGACAGCACCGGGCCGAGCAAGCGATCTGCACGCGCATCCGGGCCGGGCAACGATAGCAACGGCCCCTGCTGCAGGGCGCGCAGGCGGTCGGCCAGGGCGGGATGGGTGTCATCTGAGCTGGTCTCGCGCTGCAGCGCGTGTTCAACCCAGTCAGCCACCGGCTGGTCCTGCAGGCCACCGGACACTTTGTCGGCCAGGCTGCCATAGGGCGCAAAGGCCGGGCGCGGCAGGTCGCTTGCGCTGCGATGAATATCGCTCCAGTAACGCTCGTCCAGATAACGCCCCACCACGTTGACGGCGGTCAGCGCTTCGGCAATCGCCTGTGGCGAAGTCAGGCGCGCCGCTGCAGCGTCAGCCTCATATTCGTTGGCCCGCGCCAACGGGAAGGAATAGGCCGTAAAGTACGGTACATACCAGTTGAAGAAGCGGCGAAACAGAAAGGTGCCAAAACGGCCCTCCCCGACCAGCGAGTCGATCAGGCGATGCCAGCTCAGGCGCAAGCGGTAGATCCAGTTGGATACCCGGCCATGGCCGCCGGCAAGGTGGCCAAACTCGTGCGCCAGCACCGCACGGAACTGCTCCACACTGAGGGTTTTCATCAGCGGCAGGCCGATCACCAGATAATTGCGATACCAGCCGAATACGCCCAGGCGTGGCGTTTGTACCACGCAGGCGTTGAAGTCGTCGGTAATCAGTACGCGGTGAAAGCGCGGCGCCTTTAGCCCCTTGCGCAGCTGATTGATCATGGCAAACAGCTCCGGCGCCTCCTTCTGGGTTACGCGCCGCCCCTGCGGAGCATCCAGCTTGACCCACAATGCCTTGAGTACCATCCACATCAACACCAGTAGCCCCAGCGCCAGCTTGGCGCCCAGTGCCTTGAGCGCGACAACGCTGATCACCGAGGTCAACAACAAGCCGACCAGCATAAAGGCGATGTAGCCGTAGCCCAGCAACGCCAGCGCCAATACGCGCATCTTGTACAGCCACGGGCGCCGCAGCGCCTGCGCTTCCAGGCGTGCTACCAGTTGTTCAAACTCCCGGTTGGTCATTGCGATGAACTCCCTTTATCGTTTTTATCTGGGTAGCGACGCGCAGCAATACGCCACACCCGAGGCATCGGGGTGTGGTGTATGTAACGGAGTGCAGGGTGAAGTAGAAGCAATGCGCGCCATCCCTGGGCCTTGGGCAACGGCTGCCCACCCGGCGAAATTACCGCGTCCGTGCGGCGGGGTAAAGTGGTGAGGCGCGCGGACGATTAGTCCCGGCGCGCGCTCCAGGCGCGGATCATGCCGGCCTGAAAGAACGGAATCGGCGCGGTAAAGCCCGCCTGCCGGATCATCGCCTCAACGTTGTCGGCCGGTAGCACGGCAACATCACGATGATAGGCCTGCTCCATCCGCGCCACCACCTGTGGCGTGACGGGTTCAGCGGACAAGACCTGCGCCCAGAGCGTCATCAGCCGGGCTTGCTGTTGCGGATCGGCGCGGGCGGTTAGGTCAGAGCTGGCGAGAATACCGTCCGGCTTGAGGCGGGCGGCAATTTCCTTGAAAAACCCGATACGTGCCCTTGGGTCAAGGATGAACTGTGAGACGAGAAAGCTGGTAGCAGCATCAAACTCGGTCTCTCTTGGCAGACTATCCAGGTAGCCGGTATGAAAATGACAACGCTCGGCAACACCTTGGGTTTCTGTGTTGCGACGACACTCCTGCATCATGGCGCTTGAGGGTTCAACCGCGGTGAAGCGCCATTGCGGGTGGCGCGCGGCCAGATACAGCAACTCTTGCCCGGTGCCGGCGCCGACACACAGCAGGTGCGCGTTCTCGGGCAGCTCGCCGAGCACTGACTCCAGTAGAAAGTGCAGGCAGTCGCGGATGGGCGCCTGCCGCGCCCACTGCTGGTCATAGCCTGCGGCCTGTTGATCAAAGAGTGCTTCTAGTTCCTTGCTGTTCATTGGGGGATCTCAGGAATTGTCATTCCCTCCACCATAGCGCAGCTGTCAAGCCACCCTAAACCCCTGCGCCAGCGCCTGCAGCTCGCCCGCCAGTTGCGCCTGGCTGTCGGTGACCTGAGAAATTTCCCGCGAGCCGTTGAGGGTTTGCAGGGAGGTTTCGCGCACTGACGTCATGCTGCGGGAGATGTCCCGCGTTACGGCAACCTGTTGCTCGGCGGCGGAGGCGATCTGCGAGGCCATGCCCGAGATGCGGTCAACGTCCTGCAGGATGGCGGCCAGGGTGTCTTCGAGTTTTTCGGCTTCATCGGCACTGAGGTTGGCCAGCTTGTGGCTGTCGGTCACGGCGCCACGCACGCTGTCGGTGATATCGCGGAAGCCGCTGATCATGCTTTCAATCTCGACGGTGGAGTCGTGGGTTTGGCGTGCCAGGTTGCGCACCTCATCGGCCACCACGGCAAAACCGCGTCCGTGCTCCCCTGCCCTGGCCGCCTCGATGGCCGCGTTGAGCGCCAGCAGGTTGGTCTGATCGGCCACCGCCTTGATTACGTCTATCACCCGGGTGATGGACTCGCTGCTGGTTTGCAGGCGCTCCATCTGGTCGTTGACCTGCTCGATGGAACCCGCCAGATGGCGAATGCGGGCAACGCTCTGCTGCACCACCTGCCGCCCGGCTTCATTGCGCGCCGAGGCATGTTGCGCCGCTTCGGCCACCTGCTGGGTGTTACGCGAAATCTCCTCCGAGGTGCTGGACATCTCCTCAGCTGCCGCCGCCACCTGATCAACCAGCGCCTGTTGCTGGCCTACCTGATCGGAGTTCTGGCTGGCGGTGGCGCGGGTCTGCTCGGAGGCGGAGGCCAGGCGCACGCTGGTTTCGTCGATCTGGCTCAGGGCACCGGAGAAGGTTTCGATCAATCCATTCAGGGCGCTGCCGATCAGCCCCATCTCGTCCTTGGAGCACACCCGCGTGCGCACAGACAGGTCCTTGCGCTCCATGATGTGCCGAAAATCACCCAGTAGCTGATTCACCTGGCCGGAGACGCCTATGATGATCAGCAGCGCCAGCAACAGCACCGCACCAATCACCACACAGCCGATGATCGCTGCTTGCCGCAACTCCGCCCGGGCCACAGCGAGGACTTTGTCTGTGCCCCGTTCCATGTCTGCCGCCAGTTGCTGCTTGAGCTGATACACGCCGGCTACGGCGTCACTGGCGCTATCAAACCATTCGATATTTGCCATGCCAAGAAAGCCGTACTCAGACCCGATCAGGCGCTCGCGCAGCGCATTAAACGCCACGCTTTCCGGCTGCTGCCGCAGTGCTTCCAGCTGCCCTTGCATGCTTGGGCCCACCAGATCAGCCGCCACATCCAGCAGCGCCTGGCTGCTAGCTTCCGCGCCGCTCACCTCGCTGGCCAGTGCGAGCGACACGCTGCCGTCGCTGAGCACTTGCGCGCCAGCAGCCATCTCACGTGCGCCCCATTCAGTTGCCTTGCTCAGCGCCAGGAAGGCACCCATCAGGCGCGTCAGGCGCGGCTCATTGGCACGCAGCAGAATCTCGGGCATCAGGTCGATCAAACGCGCTACCGCATCGCTGTAGGTCTGATAGGCCAGATCAGCCTCAACGTCCTCGCTCACAACCCGTTCGCGCAGGGGCGCCAGCACGTCAAGTGCCTCGTTAATCTGGGCCAAACCGGTGGCTACTGCGGCGCGATCATCGCCTTCCAGTGCGTCAATGCCAGAGCGCAATCCAGCCAAACTGGCGTCAGTCGCAGCGCGCTGCGCTTCAAGACGCTCCACCACACGCCCATCAGCGCCGCCAGTGGCGATAAACAGCGCCGTCAGGCCGCGCTCTTTCTGCAGGTTCTCGAGCGCCGGGTCGGCGGCGAGCGCCAGCTCGAACAAGGCGCGAGCCGACTCGGTGCTTTGCAGGTGGGTATAGCGATCCAGAACCGTGGAACCTGAGAAATAGAGCGTGCCCGCCAACGCCGGCAGGATCAGCAGCAGCAACTTACCGCGCATAGAGATGTTACGAAGCATCGACAACATGGTGACAAACCCTGAGAAAAACCTGACTGATTGGACAGATGCCTCAGCAAGAAGGGTGCCATCACTTTGCCACGCAGTTACGCGGCCTGCGCGGACCGCGCGGGCGTGTGGCGCACCAGTTCAGGGCTGATATGCCACATAACGAACCAAAATACAGGGCTGACCTGTCAGGCCTTGTGGGCGCCCATGGCCTTGGCCAACGCCGCCTGGCCGCCACGTGCCAAGCCGTCGGCGGCACCGGCAACATCCTCTGGCGTCTTGTTCTGACTCAGTTTGGACTTGCCCACCAACCTATCGATCTCGATCTCTATACCGACAATGGCTGCCAGCATCTGGCTGATGTATTCGCGGCTTGAGTCGGTCATTTTCCAGGGGCGCTGCTGGCCGCTGGCAAGCTCGTGTTCCCGGGTCAGGCGCGCCACCAGGCCACGCACAAAGCGTTCGTCGTCGCGCAACCGGAGGCGGCCATGGGCATGTACCACCTGATAATTCCAGGTGGGCACCTGCCGGTGGGCTTCATGCTTGCTCGGATACCAGTTGGGAGAGATATAACCCTGCGCGCCCTGAAAGATCACCAGCACCGGCATGCCATCAACGATCTGCCCAACCAGCGGATTGGCGCGGGCCAAATGTGCCTGCAGCGTGCCCTGCGGCCCCTGCTCCGGCAGCAGCTCAAAGGGCACGTGATTGGCATCCAGCCCATCGGGCCCATTGGTAACCAGGGCGCCCAGTGGGTTGGCGGCGATAAGGGCGTGCAGCTCACTGCTGTTGTTTTCGGCAAAGTGCTCAGGCAGGTACATGGGCTACTCTCAGATGAAGAACGTCTGATCGAGATAATACAGCCCCAACACCAACAACAACCGGAACAGGTAGCGTGCAACAGTTTGCCCCGCCGGCATAGCGGCGTGGTTTGAGCCCGCCGTCACGGCGCGCTGGGCGCAAACCCCGCGTAGCACGGCAGGCCGTCACCGATTTCAAACCAGTTTGCCTTGTGGGCAGTGAAAAAGTGCGCCTGCAGCCGGGTATCCAGATCACCGTCCAGCGTCCCGGCGCGAACCCGGACCACCCCCGGCGTGCGTTCATTGCAACTGTAGATCGGTGAGCCACAGCGCTCACAAAAACAACGCTGCTTACCGGGCGACGAGCTATAGCGCTTAAGTAACTCCTCACCTTGCAGCAACCGAAAAGCAAACTCGGCAACCGGAATATTGGTCGCAAAGGCGGTGCCCTGCGCCTTCCGGCATTGGCCGCAATGACACACTTGGATGGGCTCCAGCGGTCCATCCACTTCAAAACGAATACCCCCACACAGACAACTGCCGGTAATCATGCGAACTCCCCTGTTCTGTCATTGCGTTCAAGTGCCCCAGCGGGATCAGCCAGCAACGCGGCTACCGTTACCAAAGGCCATCAGCTTGACTCACGAAGGAGCGAGAATACGCAGTATCAGATCAACCCGCACGCGGCCCGTAGCACAATTTCCATCTGTTCTCGTATTGCGCGTTGTGCTCGCCAATAGAGCTTGGATGCCTCACGCAGTCCGCCATATACATCACGGCAGAGCTTGCGGTAGGCGCTTCTCTGGCCGCGGGGGCTGCACACCAATCTGGCAAAATCAGGCTCGCCTATGTAAAGTCGACAGCCCCTTCGCCGCGCTTATAGGTCCAAGCGCAGCCCTCCCCCAGCTCATCAGGAGAGTCCATGCGTCTGTGTGTTTTCTGTGGTTCCGCCCCCGGCAATCAACCCGAATATCTTGCCGCCGCCCAGCAACTCGGCACTGCGCTCGCCAACGCCGGCATTGGGCTGGTGTATGGCGGTGCCCAGGTTGGCCTGATGGGCGCTGTGGCTGACGCAGCGCTGGCCGCCGGTGGCGAAGTGATTGGCATAATCCCGCGTCACCTGGTTGAGCGCGAGCTAGCACACGAAGGCCTGACCACCCTGCACGAAGTCGGCTCCATGCACGAACGCAAGGCAAAGATGGCCGACCTGTCTGACGGTTTTATCGCCCTGCCCGGCGGCGTCGGCACCTTTGAAGAGTTGTTTGAAGTCTGGACCTGGGGCCAGCTTGGTCACCACCAAAAACCCTGCGCCCTGTTCAACGCCGTCGGCTACTACGACAAGCTGATCGCCTTCCTCGACCATGCCGTCAACGAGGGCTTTATGCGCCAGCCCTACCGCGACATGCTGATTGTCGATAACCACGTCGACACCCTGCTCAACAAGGTCAAAGCCTACACCCCACCCAGCGTTGCCAAGTGGGTCAAGACCGGGGAGCGCTGAGGAGCAGGCGGCTGTCTGCTCCCGCAGACAGCCGTGCACAAATCTTCCAGACACCCGCAACCACTGCGTTATGCTGCCCTGACACCCGTCACCCGAAGCCGTGCGCATGAGCAGCAGCAACTGGATCGATCTCAAGCAGGATGCCGATACCGGCATTGAGACGATTCGTGCCCATTTTGAGGGGCATGCGTATGACCCGCACTGGCACGACGCTTACCTGGTTGGCTTTACCGAACAGGGGGTACAGCGCTTCCATTGCGGCCGCCAGCGCTATGACAGCGTGCCAGGCAAGGTCATTTTGCTGGAGCCGGGTGAGGTCCATGACGGCGAGGCGCCGACCGCTGACGGCTTCACTTACTCCATGCTGTACCTTGATCCACACTGGCTTGAGCGCGAGTTACGTGGTCTGTTCTCGGATGCCCCTGAGCACTGTGCACCAGCCATGAGCATGACGGTTGGCCAGTCACCCGAGCTGATTTTCGCGATCGCCGCTACCTTCCAGACCCTGCACTCAAAAGAGCTGCGCATCGTGCGCCAGACCGCGCTCGACTATCTGCTCAGCCAACTGACCACGCAGCTGCACTGGCGCCGCCGGACACAGGCAAACCCACGTATGCCGCAGGTGGCACTGCGTGCGCGAGATTACCTGCACGCGCATCTGCACGAAGACGTGGGCCTGAACGAGCTGACAGCAGTGACCGGCGTAGACCGGTTTCGCCTGAACCGCGCCTTCAAGGCAGCCTTTGGCATGGCCCCGCATGCCTATCTGGTGCAACTGCGCCTGGCTCAGGCGCGACGTCAGCTTGCTGCCGGCTGCGCACCGGCCGAGGTCGCAGCAGCGCTAGGTTTTGCCGATCAAAGCCATCTTGGCCGCTGGTTCAAACGTGCTTACGGCCTGACGCCCGCTCACTACCGCTTGCGCTGCACGGGTCTTCCAGACCGCCCCTGAAACGCACAGCACACTGCTCTGGTATCCCTATCGACCGGAGAACTGCTGTGTTGCCACTTGTGCCATTTATGCTCTTTGCCTTGGTTGCTTCCATCACGCCAGGCCCCACCAACCTGCTGGTCATGAGCACTGGGGCTCGCTTTGGCTGGCACGCGAGCTTGCCCGTCGTGCTTGGCGGCTGCCTGGCTTCAGCTGGGCTGGTCTTGGCGGTGGGCTTGGGGTTAGGCACCACTGTCCTGCAACTGCCGGGGGCAGCCGCTGCACTGGGCTGGCTAGGAGCGCTGTGGTTGAGTTATCTGGGCTGGCAGATCGCAACCGCGCCAGTCGATCTGAGCGCAGATAGCAGCACAGCGCGGCCTCTGAGCGGCTGGAGCGTAGCCGCCTTGCAGCTCATCAATCCGAAACCCTGGACCGTCGCCCTGGCAGTAGTCGGGGTGTTCATGCACAGCGCCCAGGCACCAGCATGGCTGTTGGCGCTGGTGTTCGGCCTGATTGCCGTGCCGTGCATGTTGATCTGGGCTTGGCTGGGCGTTAGTGCTAGTCAGTGGCTGCGCGGCGGTATGCGCTTGCGCCGCTTCAATCAGTTGATGGGGGCGCTGCTCGCCGCTTCCGGCTGGCTGGGCCTGTTAGGTTAGCCGGCTACATCGGCTAACAACTGCTGCAGGCGGGCGTAGCCGACGCGCGTCAGCAGCAGCAGATTAACAGTCGTCGCATAAACCTGCTGAGCCGCCTTAAGCCGCGCGATCAGCTCAGCGTGCTCGTCTGCCGGCAGGTAAAAATAATCTACGCCCTCACGTAGTTGCGACTCGCAGCGGCGAAACGCCTTGAACGTGGTGCCTTTGGGCGCTGCGTTGAGAACGTCGAGCTGCCGCAGGCTCAGGGTATCAACACCGGTATGAACAATCGGGGTCATCGGAATAGACATCGGGTGGCCGTGCATCTGAGAAAAACCGGCCCAGTATACCTGCCTTCCAGCTCGCTTATGAAAAGCTGCGCCGTCTCATAACAACATTGTTGACCTGAGATCCGCAGCCTGTCAGCATCACTCATCCCGATACCCCAGAAAAGGATGAGCCTCGCCATGATCACGCGCCGCAACTCTGCCCTGCTACTGGCTGCTCTGGCCGTCTGTAGCGCCGAAGCAGCCGCTGACTGCAAGCCGCCGTTCGCCGAGCGCGCGCAGGCTGGACACTTTGTTGAACAGTGGGCACGCGATTGGAATCGCCTGGACATCGATGCGGTGGTAGCGCACCTGAGCCCCGATGCCCGTATGCGCAGCCCACTGGCCCAGCACCTGACCGGCCAGACCGAAGTGCAAGGCAAGGAAGCGATAACCCGCTACTGGCGCAGCGCCTACGGCAGCCTCAGCGCACCCGAGCTGCAAGTCGATGCCTTTGCCTGGGACCCCGAGATCTGCCGTCTGAACATCTGGTGGCGGGCGCAAACCGCCAGCGGACCGACCCGCGCCAGCGAGCTGATGGACTTCAACAACGCCGGCCAGATTGAGTACGGCGAAGCCTTCTACGGTCTCTAAGAGGGAGCCAGCCCATGCAAGAACTTATCGTCACAGGCCCCGGCGAGCTCGCCTGGATCGACTCTCCCAGCCCCACGCTGCGCTCGACCGAGGGTGCGCTGGTACGTCCCATCGCGGCGGCAAGCTGTGATCTGGACCGTCGCTTGATCGCCTGCAGCACGCCGTTCAAGCCGCCTTTTGCCATCGGTCACGAATGCGTTGCGGAGGTTCTGCAGGTTGGCGAGCAGGTGAGCGGCGTGCAGCGCGGCGACCTGGTGTCTGTGCCCTGGAAGATCGCCTGTGGACGCTGCGCCGCCTGCCTGCGGGGCCTGTCCAGCGCCTGTACTGCGGTCACCAAATACGCTGCCTATGGCGTACCAGCCGGCGGACATTGGGGCGGGCTGTTCTCCGAGGAAGTGTATGTACCCTTTGCCGACGCCATGTTGGTGCCCTTGCCGGCTGGCACCGACCCGCGCGCGGTAGCCAGCGCCAGCGACAACCTCACCGATGCCTGGGTGGCGACCAGCACGCCGCTGCAACAGCGCGCCGACGCCCGCGTGCTGGTCGTTGGCGGGACAGAAAGCCTGGGGATTCTGGCAGTTCAGATGGCGCGCGTGGCCGGTGCCGCGCAGGTCGACTACCTGGACTCGGACGACTACCGGCGCGCGCTGGCCGAACTGAGTGGCGCCAATGTCGACATCGGTGCCAGCAGTGCTTTGGATGAACGCTACGATGTCGTGATTGCAGCGACCCGCGACGAGCAGGCACTGAACAGCGGCCTGCTAGGGCTGGCACCGGGCGGGCACTGCTCCTGCATCGGCATCATGTTCGAGCCGCCGCGCATCCCCCTGTTCGACCTGTACATGCGCAACGTCACGCTGTCAGTAGGCGTGTGCAGCGTGCGCCACCACATCCCCACCGTGCTGGAGCTGGTCAACAGCAAGCAGTGCGACCCGCTGGTGGTGTGTCCGCAGATCATTACCTGTGACGACGCCCCGCAAGCGCTGATTGACCCGCAGGCCAAATGCATCATGGTCCGCGAGCGCATCACCACCACCGTAGCGCCCACCGAGAGACATACATGAAACTGCTCTACGCCCCAGCGTCCCCCTTTGCTCGCAAAGTACGGGTGACCGCTCACGAGCTGAACCTGCTGCCACACCTGGAGCTGATCAGCACCGCCGTTCTGCCAACAGAGCACAACCAGCAGGTCAGCCAGCTCAATCCGCTTGGCAAAATCCCCGTCTTGTTCACCGATGACGGGCAAACCCTGTACGACAGCCGAGTGATCTGCGCCTACCTGGCCGAGGTAGCCGGTAACGACAGCCTCTACCCGCGACAGGCTCACTGGCAACACCAGACAGACATTGCCCTGGCAGATGGCCTGCTGGACGCCGCCCTGAGCCTGCGTTATGAGCAGGCACTGCGCCCCCAGCAACACCAGTGGCCGGCCTGGATTGACGGCCAGCAGCGCAAGATCGACGCCGCCCTGCAGACCCTGGCTGCCAGCCCTGCGCTACAGCAGGAACACCTCAGCGCTGCCCAGATCAGCATTGCCTGTGCGCTGGGCTACCTGGACTTTCGCCTGCCGGAGCTGGATTGGCGTAGCGCCCACCCTGCCCTGGCGACATTTCAGGCCGCCTTTGGCGCACGCCCGTCAATGCGAAGCAGCATCCCCGAATAACCTCAACTGCAAGGATCATTGCGATGTCAGCACCCACTACCGGACTTGAAATCATGCAGGCCCTCGCCGCGCGGCGCAGCAGCGGCTCCCCCATTGGCGAGACCATGGGACTAATTGCGGTGTCCGCCGCACAGGGCGAAGTGACGCTGGAGGCCACTCCGGACCAGCGCCACCTGAACCCGGCCGGCGCCGTCCACGGCGGCTTTGCCGCCACCTGTCTCGATGGTGCGGCGGCCCTGGCGCTGTTCACCACGCTGTCGCTGGAGGCGAGCTATTCCACCGTCGATTTGAACGTGAAATATCTGCGCCCGCTGCAACCTGGCCAAACCTACCAGAGCCGCGGCTGGCTGGTGGAGCGTACCCGCTCGCTGGCAGTGTGCGACGCCGACATCCGCGACGCCGACGGCAAGCTCTACGCCCGTGCCAGCGCCACGCTGATGGTGCGAGCCAACGAGGCCCAGTGAGCCGCCAGAGCCGTTACAACAGCCGGTCTGCCAGCGACTGCATAACCGCATACCAGGCGTCTCGGCCCTGCTCGCTGACCTGATCAAGAGCGGTGCCTACCGCCTCACGCTCACGGCTGGATGCCTGGTGCTCCACTTCAACACCGCGCTCGGTCAGCGTCAGTTGCTTGAAGCGATGGCGCTGCGGATCGCGGGCATGCAAAACCAGCCCCTGCTCCTGCAACTGGGTTAGTGGTCGGTGCAGCGCCTGCTTGCTGATGCCTAGCGTATCGGCAAGCAGGCCCACGGTGATGTTTTGGGCCCGCGCGATCACATAGAGCACGCGGTGGTGTACCCGCGACAGGCCCAGATCAGCCAGATAAATATCTGCCTCAACGGTCAGGCCCCGGAAGCCGAAGTGCAGCAATTCCAGCGCCCGATCCAGCTCATGCTGGGGCGTCAGGGTGACAGTGGCAGCGTTGCTTTTGCGGTGAATGACCATGGAGGCTCTCAATCGATTTACAGCTCAGGCGCCATTGTGCCAAAAAACCGCAGCCCGATCAGTTCAGCGCAGCTGCACTCGGCTATACTGCCGGCCCTTTACCTCTGAGCCCAAGCACGCCATGACCGATCAGCCTGACGCCACGCCCGACACTCCTGCCAGCCGCAGCCTTGGCGCGCTGTTTTCGGCCGCCGCCAACAGCAGCAAGCAAGGTGCAACGCCGCAGCTCGGCAAGGGTATGGACCCGCATGCCAAGCGCGTACACATGCCGCCGCGCGGTACCCGCCGCTCAATGGGCAAGCGCTGAACAGAGCCTTTGCCCAAAGGTCGCTCGCCGCTTACAGCGGCAGCGCAAAGTGGAAACTGGCGCCCTCTCCCGGGCGTGACTGCACGCCAATATGTCCGCCGTGCAGTTGCACCACTTCCTTGCATAGTGCCAGCCCAAGACCTGCGCCACCCTTTTTGCCGCCACCCTGAACAAAGGGCTCGAACACACGGCTCTGCTGGCTGTAGGGAATACCTTCACCGGTGTCCGTCACGCTGAACACCACGCGCTTGCCGTTACGCCGTACCGCGACACTGATGCTGCCGCCGACGCTGCTATGCCGCAGGGCATTGGCCAGCAGGTTATCCAGAACACGCTCCAGTTGGCGGCAATCTAGCCGGGCTACCGGCACCTCCGGATCGATATGCGAGTGCAACGAGATCCCCTGTTGCTGGGCCTGGGTTTCAAAGCGATCAACCGCCGCCGATACCAGCTCCGCTGGATCACAGGGCTCCAGCTCCAGCTTTTGCAGGCCGTTCTGGTAACGCGAGAAATTGAGCAGATCATTGATGAGGTCGACCAGCCGACGCATTTCCTCATCTACGGTATCGAACAGGTCCTGCTCGCGGCTGCCCGGGGTGAACTGCAAACGCTCCTGCAAAAGGGCAAAGGCCATGTGCATACCGGTGACGGGTGTGCGCAGCTCATGGGAAGCACGCAGCACAAACTCGCGCCGCACGCGCTCAAAGGCCCTCAGGTCCGTCACGTCGCGTAGCACCATCACCGCGCCCTGCACCCAGCTGTCATTGCGCACAACCGGGGTCAGACTGTAGTCGAGCAGACGGGTTTCACCCGCTACCTGCACGGCCAGGTCTTCCTGCTTGCTGCTGAAAGCGTTGCCTGCCAGCACCTCGCGCACCTGCTCATCCAGCTCGGGCCGCCCCATGGCTTGGCCGAGGGTTTGCCCCAGCTCTCGCGAGTCCCAGTTCAGCTGGCGCCGGGCTACCGGGTTGAAGTGATCAACGTCGCCGTCCTGATCCAGAATCAGCAAGCCGTCATCAATACTGTCGAGCACGGCCTGCAGCCGCCGCTGCTCAGACTGCAGGGCTTCCAGGTCGGTACTTTTGAACTGCCTCAGGGCTTCGGCCATGGCACCAAAGCGGCGACTGAGCGCAGCAACCTCCGTGATCGGCGACAGCGGCAGCATCACATTAAAGTCACCCTGACCGATACGATCCGCCGCCTGGGCCAGACTCTCAATCGGCCGACCGAAGCGCTGGGCAATGCTGTGGGCCGTCAACAGCCCCAGTAACAACACCGCCAGACCAATCAGCCCAAGTAGCACGGCAATCAGCCAGGCCCGCTGATGGGCTGCCTCCTCAGCCGCCTGAACGTATTCCAGGTAGCGGTTTTGCACCTCGTTGATACGGTCACGCATGGCCGCGACATTGATACTCAGCGTGCTGTCTTCAAGCAGGTCACGACGTAATGTGGTCGGGCGCTGCAGCACCTGATCATAGACCTGATAGGCCCGGCTGATCTCGCTGATCGCCTGCCGATCAATATCGGTACGTGCCTGCTCGCCGGCTACCGTCAGCCACTCCTTAAAGCGCTGATCCGACTCGGTCAAGGCCGAGCGATCCAGGCGCTCAGCCAATAATAAGGTGACCTGACGACCGATCTCCTGACGCATGCCCATGGTGGCTTTGAGGATGCCGATATTGCTACTTACCGTCAGGCTTTGCGATTGGGTCAGGCTGAGCACCCCAAACATCCCTACCAGCAGGCCGACCAGAGCTACCGTCAGCATCGCACTGCTGCTGAGAAACAGCTGGCTACGCAGCTTCATAGGCCAAACTGCTTACGCTTGCGATACAGGGTAGAGGCATCTATCCCCAAGGTACGTGCAGCCTGCTCCAGCGTTGGGCTGGCAGCCAGCACGGCAGCGATGTGCGCCTTCTCCAATTCATCCAGACTGAGATTGGCCCCCACCCGTGGTGCGGCGTTATCGTCCCGCTCCACACCCAGACCCAGGTGCGCCACATCTACTCGCTCTTCGTTGCAAATGATGCTGGCCCGCTCGATAACGTTACGCAGCTCGCGGATGTTGCCCGGCCAGCCGTGGTTGAGCAGCGCGTTCTGGGCGGCGTCACTGAAGCCTCGGGCCGGACGCGCGTACTCCTTGACGAAGGCGGCCAGAAAACGGTCTGCCAGGGTCAGGATGTCATCGGTACGCTCACGCAGCGGCGGCAACGTCAGGGTGATCACGTTGAGGCGATACAGCAGGTCTTCACGAAACCGCCCTTCCCTGGCCATTTCAGCAAGATCAAGATTAGTGGCCGCCAGAATCCTCACATCGGCGCGACGGGTAACCGGGTCGCCGACACGCTCATATTCCTTGTCCTGAATAAACCGCAGCAGCTTCGGCTGCAGGGTCAATGGAAAGTCACCAATTTCGTCCAGGAACAGCGTCCCGCCGTCGGCCTGATTGACCCGCCCCATAGTGCTTTCGCTGGCACCGGTAAAGGCGCCCTTGGTGTGGCCGAACAGTTCGCTTTCCATCAGCTCCGCATTCAGCGACGGGCAGTTGATGGTCACGCACTCTTTCTTCGCGCGGCGGCTCCAGCCATGAATCAGGCGAGCCAGCTCGCCCTTACCGGTGCCAGACTCACCGAGGATCAGAATGTTGGCATCGGTGCCTGCTACCTGGCGCGCCGTCTCCAGTACCGCCATCATCGCCGGGCTCTGCGAGTCAGGGCTGACGCGGGTCTGGCGTACTTCCTCTTCCAAGGTTTCCAGCCGCGCTGCCAGTTGGCGGGCTTCGAGCTGCTTGGCCGCAGACATACGCAGTTGATCCGGGCTGCAGGGCTTGACCAGATAATCCGCCGCCCCAGCCTGCATGGCGTCTACCGCAGTATCGACAGCCGAGTGCGCGGTCACCATCACCACACGCATCCAGGGTGCGATGGCACGCATCCTGGCCATCACATCAAGACCGCTTTCCTCACCAAGGCGCAAATCCAGAAAACACAGATCAAAGACCTGGTTATGCAACACCGACTCGGCCTGCATACCGTTACTGGCCGTTGCGACCTGATAACCCTCATCTTCCAGGCAGTAGCGAAAGGTACGCAGAATGGCTGGTTCATCATCTACCAGCAGAATACGTCCGTTGCTTTGAGTTGCATCCATAGCGCTTGTTATCTCCGAGGCCACTGATACTGCCGCAGGCCGTCGTGCAAATTGCATGACCCACTGCGGCGCATCTTGCAAACTGCATGCAAGACAATTTGCAGAAAACTTTTAAGTAACTGATTTATAAGGATTTATAAATCAAAAAACACTGGCACGCTGCTTGCTCCAGTAAGCGTACAACACCAGAAAAGGTCAGCCAAAAGCGAGCCTTTATACGGATATTGACTGGAGATAACCGTCATGCGCAGCGCCAAACCCATCGCACTGCTGAGCCTGTCTACCGCCCTGCTGTGCTCAGTGTCTATGAGCACCCAGGCAGACGACCCCGCCCCTAGCATGGAGCGGTATCAGGCCACGATAGTTCAATCCGCCGACGACGCCAGCATTGTCAGCACCCTGCAATCGCGGCTCGCCTGGCATGGTAACACGGCCGGAATCGACATCCGGGTAAGCAGCCACAAGGGCGTTGTAAGCCTCAGCGGCATGGTGCCGGCCGATAGTGACAAGCGCGTCGCGGTAGCCACCGCGTTACATACCCCAGGGGTGGTTAGCGTGGATGCAAGCCAACTGCACATCGGGCGCGCACGTCAGGTAAGTGAAGCTCGCTGGCAACAGCCGCGGCTGCAGCAAGCCTACCGCATGCAACTGTAAGACCTGAGGGAAAAGGAAAAACCATGTCACTGGAACCCAAAGCTGCGATCTACTTCCATATAATGGAGACGACTCGACCCGGAGCTTTTGACAACCTGCTCAACGAGCGTACTTCTGCCACACCGAGGAGATCCCCCATGTACAACTGGGCCATCGCCTTTCTTGTAATGTCTCTGGCCGCCGCCGTGTTTGCCTTGGGCGGCTTCGATGCACCCTATGACCAAATGGGCGCTATGCTCAGCCCGCTGTTTTTGGGCCTGGCCGTGGTCGCAACCGTTATGGGTAAACGCACACGTCATCGCCAATAACAGCTCCGTTGCCAGCGTCAACGCAAGAGCCACTCCCCCCTCTGCAGCAACTGTCCCGAGTGCAGTTGCCGCTGATCAACCGTTTCTACCGCGCACACCAACGCGGTATGAAAGCCCGTGGAGATCAGCAAATCTGGGCGCTGCGCGCGCCACACATCTGCGCCGCTGTCTGCCTGCAGCCCGTTGACAGCGGCTACTGGCTAACATCCCTTCTAGTAGCACCAGAACTGCGCAGGCACGGCTTGGGCAGCCATGTGCTTCAGCAGCTACGCCTTCGCGTTGCCGGCCCGATCTGGCTATTTTGCGCCCCTTCTCTAATTCCCTTCTATCAAGCTTGTGGTTACCAGCCCACCGCGACGCTACCGCCGGCCCTCAGCTCGCGCCTGCAGCGCTATCAGCGCAGCAAGTCGCTGGTTGCACTGGTCAGCATGCCCACCTGAACTTCTCCTTAAGCACGACAGTGGCAGCCTGCCACCAAATGCGTCACAACGCTGTAACACGCGCACCAAAACAGGGCCAACACCTTTCGAGCCTCGCCCTCAGCCGTCGTGAAAAGCACCCCGAAAAACAAGCAAGCAATTGATAAATAAAGAAAATAAAAAACTGGCAAGCTAAATGCTATGAGAGCAATGCCAACGCACTTAAATCAAAAACCTACGGGGTAATACGTGATGATGAAGAAACTTGCAGTTGCCGTTGCTACCGCCAGCACACTGTCTTTTGCCAACATGGCCCACGCTGAAGCCTTCGATACCGCCATGGGCGAGTTTGACGTGAGCATGACTGCAACCTTGGCGACCGATTACATCTGGCGCGGTCAGTCACAAACCGACGGCGCTGGCGCCATCCAGGGCAGCCTGGACATCGCCCACGAAAGCGGCCTGTACATCGGCACCTGGGCATCCAACGTCGACTCTGCCGACTTCGGCGGCGCGAGCGTTGAAATCGATTACTACGCTGGTTACGGCGGCGCCATCACCGACGACATCAGCTACGACCTGTCCTGGACTACCTACACTTATCCCAAGAACAGCTCCATCGACGTTGAAGAAGCCCTGGCCAGCATCAGCCTGTACGGCTTCACCGTGGGCGCCAAGTACGCCTATGACCCATCCAGCTCCCTGTACACCTACGTAGGTTATGATTTCTCCCTGCCCTACGACATCGGACTGGGCCTGTACTACGGTCAAACCGACACCAAAGACCCGCTGAACGGTGTTGATGGCGACGAGAAGTACGGTGACTGGGCCGTTACTCTGGGCAAGACCATCCTGGGCCTGGACGTTGCCCTGATGTACAGCGACACCGACCTGGGTGACGACTGCGCATACTCCAGCCAAGATTCCTGCGACTCCAACGTAACCCTGTCGATCTCCAAGACCCTGTAATTCGCAGCCTGACAGGCCGTCCCTGCTCCCGGGGCGGCCATCATTCAGGCAGCTGCTCTGTCAGCATTGCACCGCCGCTTTCGCGCTGTTCCACGGCAGCGCGAAAGCGGCGGATTTTTTGTGCTGCAAAAACAACAAAACCGGCCAAGGGCCGGTTTTGTTTTTTTACGTATAGCAGGCGTGATCAGGCGCGCGGCAACGTCACCCCACGCTGGCCCTGATACTTGCCACCCCGATCACGGTAAGAGGTTTCACAGGCCTCATCGGACTCAAAGAACAGCATCTGCGCCACACCCTCGTTGGCGTAGATCTTGGCCGGCAGGTTGGTGGTGTTGGAGAACTCCAGGGTCACATGCCCCTCCCACTCCGGCTCTAGCGGCGTTACGTTGACGATGATGCCGCAGCGAGCGTAGGTGCTTTTGCCCAGACAGATGGTCAGTACATTGCGCGGAATGCGGAAATACTCAACCGTGCGGGCCAGCGCGAAGGAGTTGGGGGGGATAATGCAAACGTCGCTCTGGATGTCGACGAAGCTCTTGTCGTCAAAATTCTTCGGATCCACCACCGCAGAGTGAATATTGGTGAACACCTTGAATTCATCTGCGCAGCGCACATCGTAGCCGTAGCTGGACACCCCGTAGGAGATGACGCGATCACCCTCGGCACCACGGATCTGGCGCTCGACGAAGGGTTCAATCATCCCCTGCTCCTGGGACATGGTGCGGATCCAACGGTCGGATTTGATGCTCATGGTGGGTCCTGAGTGATCTGTACGAAAAAGAGCCAGCATGTTACCGGGTTATAGGCAATGACAAAAGACCGGCATCAATCCTCGCTGATGCTGATCTCCGGCATACCGCCGGCGCCATTCAGCGCCGTAATGCGCGCCGCGGCGTGGCGCGCCATGTCCTGATAAACCATGCTGATCTGACATTCCGGCTCAGCCACCACAGTAGGCTTGCCGCCATCGGCCTGCTCGCGAATCATCATCGACAGCGGCATGGAGCCGAGCAGCTCGACATTGTATTGCGCGGCCAGGCGCTCACCGCCCCCCTCACCAAACAGATGCTCGGCATGACCGCAGTTTGAGCAGATATGAATGGCCATGTTTTCAACAACACCAAGCACCGGAATATTCACCTTCTCGAACATACCAATGCCCTTCTTGGCGTCCAGCAAAGCCAAGTCCTGCGGCGTGGTCACGATCACAGCGCCGGTCACCGGCACCTTTTGCGCCAGGGTCAGCTGAATGTCACCCGTACCCGGCGGCATGTCTACCACCAGGTAGTCCAGGTCATCCCAGGCGGTCTGCGTCAGCAGTTGCATCAGCGCGCCGGACACCATCGGCCCGCGCCAGACCACCGGCGTGTTGTCATCCACCAGAAATGCCATCGACATGACCTGAATGCCGTGCCCGCGGGGCGGCACAAACCATTTGCCTTCGCGGGTTTCCGGCCGTGTACCTTCGGCCAGGCCCAGCATCAGACCCATACTGGGGCCGTAGATGTCAGCATCCAGCATCCCGACCTTGGCACCCTCTCGCGCCAGTGCCAGAGCCAGGTTGGCAGCCGTGGTGGATTTACCCACCCCGCCCTTGCCAGAGGCTACGGCGATCACGTTCTTGACGTTGGCCAGTGCTGCCACCTGCCCTTGAACCGCGCCAGCCTCGATCTCGCAGCGCACGCTGACCCTGGCTGAGGTCACACCATCAACATTCTCCACCGCCATTTGCAGCATCTGCGCAATGCCACCGACCAGACTGCCAGCGGCATAGCCCAGCACCAGCTCCGCTTCAACCTGCCCACCATTGATCTCCAGGCGGCGCAGGCAGCCGCAACTCAGCAGGTCGGTTTTCAGGTAAGGGTCCTGGTATTGGGCCAGAGCCTGTTCAACGGCAGCGCGATCAAGGGTCGACATGGCGGGATTCCGAACAAGATAAAGAGGCCGCTATGCTACCGAGCAGTACAGCCCAACGCAAAGCGGCCCGCCGGTAGGCCGGCGGGCCGCTAGGTACAACCTGTCACCGCAACTGATCAGGCAGCGTCGGCTTGCGGCTCGGCGTCAGCCTCTTCAGCCTCGTCGCCGGACTCCTCAGCCGGAGCCACCTTGGCAGCGTCGGCCTGCTCTACCTGCTCAATCAGGGTGTTCATCAGGCGAGTACCGCGCTCACCCACCATCTCGGCGAACACATCGCGCACCGGCAAGCTGCGCTCGCGGAAGGCCTCACGCTCTTCGGCAGTCAGATACACCAGTTCGATCTCACTGTTCTCGGTGATGATGTCCAGACGCTCGGTATTCAGGCGAGTCTGCACGTCGTGAATCCACGGCACCAGCTCAACCACAGCCTCCTCCACAACATCCTTGCGCTCTTGGCTCAGGCCGTCATACCAGTCGCTGTTGGCCATGAAGGTGGCGATGAACTGCGCCTGGTTGGCAAAGATCAGATAGTCCTGAACCTTGTAGAAATCCATCTCCTGGTGAGCAAACACCGGCTGGATGTTGCCGTCCAGCTGGCCCAGCTGCATACCGCTGAACAGCTCGCCGTATTCCATGGTGGTCGGGGCGGCGCCGTAAGCGCTGTAGGTTTCGCGCAGCAGACGGTTATCCATAGTGCGGATCGCCAGGCCATCAAAGTCCTCAGGGCTACGAACCGCCTTGTTGGCGCTCCACACCTGCCAGCCTTCCGGCACGATGGCCAGCGGCTGCAGGCCGCGATCACGATAGGAGGCAACCAGGTCTTCGTTCTTGCGGAAGGCCGGGTCGTTGAGAATTTCGGTATTGGTCTTCTCGTCGTCGGTCAGCACGAAGTTCAGGCTGAACAGCTGTGACTCCGGGACGGTACCGCCGAGAAAACCGGAGCCAAAGGCAAACTGCACCGCACCGGACTGCACCTGATCGTAAATGTCAGTCAGGCCACCCAACTGGCCGTACGGATAGAGCTTGACCTCTACCGCGCCGTCGGTCTTCTCCTTGATCAGCTCGGCAAACTTGGCGCCGTATTCGTACTGCACGCTGCCATCAATCTCTTCCAGGGCAAAACCCCATGTTTCGGTTTCGACTTCGGCAGCCGCGGTGGGCTCCTCCGCTGCAGGGGCGGTATTCGATGCCGCTGGCTCCTCCTCGGACCCGCACGCTGCCAGCATGATTGCTGCCGCACCAATACATCCATTGCGCCAATTCATGGAACACTCCTTATCAACTGTTCTGGATTCCTCACGAACCTTAACACAGCACAACCGCATGTCCACGCCGTGCAAATGCCTTTTAGATGGGTTAAGGTCAAAAAAGGCGCCAAAATACCGGACCAGATCGCATTCTGACTACAGCGTCCACTTCGAGACACTGCAAGCCAGAGCCATGCCGATACCGTCCTGCTGGTCAGCCCGGAAATAAATAGCCACACAGGAAAAAATGCATGCCCCAGCCAGCCGAGCCGTCGGCAAGCCACACGAGCAGCTCGCTGCTGCTACGTCTGCTGGGCGCGGTAGACCGCGTTACCGAGTGGGTGGAAAAAATCATTCTGGGCAGCAGCGTGCTGTTTCTGGCTGGCCTGCTGATCGTGCACGTACTGGGCCGACAGCTGCTGGGTAACGGCGTAACCGGCCAGGTTGAGCTAACCCAGATCAGCCTGATCATCATGACCTTCGCGGGGCTCGGCTACGCCGTACGCCGCGCACGGCACATCAGCATGTCGGCGTTTTTTGATCAGCTCAGTGGCAAGCCGCGCAAGGTGCTGATGATCCTTATCGCGCTGGGCACCGCCGCGCTGATGTTTTACCTGGCCTGGCACGCCGCTGCTTACGTGATGACCATCCACGATCGCGGTCGTACGTCCTCCGCCCTACAAATTCCGCTGTGGATTCCTTACCTCGCCGCCCCCGTCGGTTTTGTGCTGGCGGGCATTCAGTTTGTGCTTACTGCCGTACGCAACCTCATCTCACCCGAGGTTTACCGCTCCTTCACCGAGAAGGATGAATACGACGCGATTCCGGACGACGGCGCACTCTGACCAAGGCTACGGACCCATGCTTACCCTGACCTTCATAACCATGATCGTGCTGCTGGCACTGGGCTTTCCGATGATGGTGCCGCTGCTGGTGGCGGCGCTAATGTTGCTGTTTCTGGTCATCGACCTGGGCAACGTCAGCCTGCTGATGGGCCAGATGATCAGCGGCGTGCAGTCCTGGGCACTGGCAGCTGTGCCGCTGTTTATCTTTGCTGCCGACCTGATGACCCGAGGCCACACTGCCAACCGTCTGCTGGATCTGGTGCAGAGTTTTGTCGGCCACTTGCGCGGCGGTCTGCCAATCACCACTGCTGCCAGCTGTACGCTGTTTGGCGCCGTCTCCGGCTCCACACAGGCTACCGTAGTCGCCATGGGTGGCCCCATGCGGCCCAAGCTGCTGGAAAAAGGCTACTCCGACACCTTCAGCATTGCGCTAATCATCAACGCCAGCGATATCGCCCTGCTGATTCCGCCAAGTATCGGCATGATCATCTACGGGGTCATTTCCGGCTCATCAATCGGCGACCTGTTTATAGCCGGTATCATTCCGGGCTTGCTGATCCTGCTGCTGTTTTCCATCTATTGCTGGATCGCCTCCATCCGCATGGGCATTGCGCCGGAGCCAAAGAGCGATTGGGCCACCCGGCTGTTGGCGCTACGCAAGGCGGTACTGCCGCTCGGCTTCCCGCTGGTGGTGGTGGGCGGTATTTACGGCGGCCTGTTCAGCCCCACCGAAGCGGCTGCGATCGCCGTGCTTTATGCGTTGGTTCTGGAGGTCGTCATTCTGCGCGCGGTGAAGCTGCGCGAGCTGTGGGATGTGGCGCTCTCAACCGGCTTGATCACCGCCGTGGTGTTTATTCTGGTCGCCGCCGGCAACGCCTTTACCTATGCCATTTCCTTTGCCGGCATTCCGCAGGCGATTCTGGACCCAGTGATCGCCAGCATCGGCGACAGCCCAATCATGGTGCTGGCACTGATTGCCGTTTCCTTCTTTATAGGCTGCATGTTTGTCGACCCCATCGTGGTCATCCTGATCCTCACCCCGCTGTTCAAACCAGCGGTTGAGGCAGCGGGGCTGGACCCGGTGCACGTGGGCGTTATCGTCACCCTGCAGGCGGCTATCGGCTCGGCGACGCCACCCTTCGGCTGTGACATCTTCACCGCCATGGCGATCTTCCGCCGGCCCTACTTTGATGTCATTCGCGGCACCCCACCCTTTATCTTCATCCTGCTGTTCGCCACGGTATTGTTGATACTCTTCCCCGAGATATCCCTGTGGTTACCCTCTCTAGCCCAGGACTGATAACAAAACGCCATTAACTATGGCGTTTTTGTCCTATCGAATTTGAGAATTGGCGCCGATATTCTGACTAGCAGCGTGCAGTGCGGCCAAATTAGAAGAAATCAGGCCGCTCTGCAGCGTATCGCTATAACAACAAACCCAGCGCCCGTGGAGAGACGCATGATATCCGACCCCCATTCCGAGGCGCTTTCGTCTCCCACTCCAGCAAACGGCACAAGAGGGCTACTCCCCCTGGCCGGTCTGGTGGTGTGCGAGCTGTTTCTGTTTGCTGCCATTTTGCTCAGCACCAACGGTGCGTTGTTTTGGGCTGCTCTGGCCATGCTGATCCCCACCCTGGCATTTACCTGGCAGCTGCGTAGCGCGGGAGGCAGTACGGGCTCGCTGACCAGCACCCTTAGCCGCATCAACGGCAAACAGATCGACCTGCGCCTGAACGATGAAAAGCGCAGCGATGACCCTGCCACCCAGCAGTACGCCAAGCTGAACGAGCGCCTGCGCGGCATCATGCTCGAATTGCAACACAACAGCCTGGGCACCGCACTGGCCTCGGCCAACAGCCGACTGCTGGCCGAACAGGCTGCCCGGGACGCCAAAAGCCAGCAGCAACTCTCCGAGCTGATCTTCCACGCCAGCGAGCAGACCACCAGTGCCCTGCAGGACATCTCGCACCGCGCTACCGGCGTGACCGAGGTCAACACCCGTAATCTGGAGGTGGCCCGTCAATCGCGCGAGCAGATGGGCGATGCGCGCAACAAAATGCAGCAGATCAGCGGCGCCATGAGCGGCTTCCAGGACAACGTCAACGCGCTCAACGCCACCTCGGCAAAGATCCGCGACATCCTCACCACCGTGCAGGACTTTTCTGCGCAAACCAACATGCTGGCACTGAACGCCGCCATCGAAGCCGCTCGTGCGGGCGAGCAAGGGCGCGGCTTTGCAGTGGTGGCCGATGAAGTACGCAACCTGTCCTTCAAAGTCGGCAACGCGGCAGAACAGATCAGCCAACTGATGGAACAGATGACCAGCGCAATGGCCGGCGCCGACGCACAAACCCAGGGCATGCTGGAACAGACCGAGGCCACGGGCCTGGCTGTCAGCAGCGCGGCAGACCAGTTCGACGCCATGGTTGACGACTTCCAGCGTGCCAACGATGACCTGCTGATGGTCAGCAGTGCGCTAGAGGAGCTGACCGCGACCAACGCCGAAACCCTGCAGCACGGCGGCGAGATCCGTGACTTGAGCTTGACCATCAGCCAGCACATGGAAGCTACCCACACACAGGCCGATGCCCTGCGCGATAACACTAATCTGGCGCTGCGCTCCCTGGCCGGCTTCCGCCTTGGCGAGGGTCAGCTGGAAGCCGTCACCGAAGTGCTCATGGGTCGCCGCAAGGATATCGAGCAGCGCCTTGATGCGCTGGCCGACAGCGGCGTGGACCTGTTCGACCAGCAGTACACGCCCATCGCCAACACCAACCCGCCGAAGCACGACACCCGCTGGGCCGACGCCTTTATTGAGCGTATTCGCCCGCTACTGGACGAATGGGATAAGGGCGGCAAGGACGGCATCGTGTACACCGCTGCGGTCAACGAGAAAGGATACCTGCCGACCAGCCGCAGCGCCTCGTCTCAACCGCCAACCGGCGATCCGCGCGTTGACGCGGCGCGCAGTAATTACAAGCGCTTTGCCGTTACCAGCGAATCCGACCTGCGCATCATGGCAAGCTGCACTTACCTGAACATGGGGACCTTCGTCCTGCCGGGCACCAGCACGGTCATCTTTGTGCTCTACGTACCGATCTTCGTCAAGGGGCGCCGCTGGGGCACGATGTCCTCCGCGATTGCACCGGCGGCGTTGGGACTCTAAGCGCCGCTGCAAGCGTAATCAGGGTGAGTTCGGCGGTGGCGGCGTCAAGTGCTTCCTACAAGTTCCTCTGCCATTCGCCGCCCCAAAGAAAAAACCCGCGCTTCGCAACCGCGCGGGCTTGCTTGTAGCTTGCGGCTTGAGGCTTGCCGCTAGC
>CERX01129428.1_pt1 | contig 24668 bp, 21 predicted proteins | sample 350251 | NCBI WGS metagenome assembly CERX01 (sample SAMEA2621044, study PRJEB7988) | marine metagenome | biome: marine biome (ENVO:00000447); feature: deep chlorophyll maximum layer (ENVO:xxxxxxxx); material: "saline water (ENVO:00002010), including plankton (ENVO:xxxxxxxx)" | depth 50 m
GTCCACGATGATTATGATACACAAATGAAATGGTTCGAAGAGACAAATAAAGTTTATGAAATAGAGAATATGATCATTGTAGGTGGAGAATCAAGTAATGTCGAATATCCTGGCCCAACGGTTAACCAAACTTTAGAAGCTATATCAAATATTTATAATAAAGATGGTAACGATATCTTTTGTGGAGGTATTGCCATACCTAGTAGAAAAGAAGAATCAAAAAATTTGATAAAAAAAAGTAAGAATGGCTCTGAGTTTTTTACGACCCAAGTCCTCTACGATTCTGATAACATAATAAAAATGATGAATAACTATCAATCGAGATGTGATGATCTAAATACATTCCCTAGGAGGATCTTATTAAGTTTTGCACCGGTTTCCTCCCAAAAGAACATAGAGTTCTTAAAATGGCTTGGGGTCGAGATACCTGAAGGTACTGAAAAATATTTACAAGGCAGACCAGGATCAATGAAAGAGCGCTCCCTTGATGTAGCGATCGAGGTGTTAAATGAGATTTTGTTAAACATTGAGGAAAACAATCTAAAAGTACCTGTTGGACTCAATGTTGAGCATATAATGTCTTATAATTTTCAATCATCAGTAGAAATGTTACAAGAACTAGCTCGTATTTATAGGGAGTTTTGTATTAAAACACAAAACTATTCTAATTGATTGATATTAAATTTCGCGCTATTAAATCTTTAGGTTATTATTCAAAAAAGGAAAATAAATGAGCAACTTTTTATTCACATCTGAATCTGTTACGGAAGGGCACCCTGATAAGGCCTGTGATGCTTTTTCAGATGCTATATTGGATGAAATTTTATCCAAAGACAATGAGGCACACGTTGCTTGTGAGTCGTTGGCTACAAAAGGTCTTGTTGTTATCTCAGGAGAGATTAGAACTACGGCATCCATTGATGTTGATAAAGTAGTAAAGGATACCATAAGAACAATAGGTTATCATAAGGACAACAGTGGAGTAGATCCTGAGGAAGTAGAGGTTTTATCAAAACTTCATGAGCAGAGCCCTGAAATTGCTCAAGGAGTGGATTCAACTGATTTAACGGAGCAAGGTGCAGGAGACCAAGGACTCATGTTTGGTTTTGCTTGTAAAGAGACACCAGAGTTGATGCCTGTGCCCATTCAAATAGCTCACAGATTAACCGAAAGACTGACCAAATTGAGAAAAGATGGCACACTTCCTTGGCTAAGGCCAGATGGGAAATCACAAGTATCTGTCAAATATGATGATAAACAACCTATTTCAATAGATAAGACGGTCATTGCTACTCAGCATGATGATATGATTGCTGAATATGGAAACGAAGCAAGTGAATTAGAATTTGTTAAATCTCAGGTCATAGAACATGTCATAAGGCCTATACTTGACTCCTATGAATATGATTATGAGGATAATTTTATTGTTAATGGAACTGGAAGGTTTGTCTATGGAGGCCCAGAAGCTGACACCGGGCTTACAGGAAGAAAGATAATTGTAGATACCTATGGTGGTTATGCGCCTCACGGAGGTGGAGCCTTTTCAGGAAAGGACTCTTCCAAAGTGGACCGGAGTGCAACTTATATGGCTAGATACATTGCGAAAAATCTTGTTGCTGCAGACCTTGCAGAACGTTGCGAAGTACAACTTTCATATGGAATAGGTGTTGCGGAGCCTACCTCTTTCTATGTGAAAACTCAGGGTACTGGGAAGAAAGATGACGATGAACTCACAAAGCTTGCAAGAGATGTTTTTCCAATAAAACCTGGGGAAATTGTTGCGCATTTAGATTTAAAGAAGCCTCGATATAGACAAACGGCTGCATACGGCCATTTTGGACGAGAACTTGATCAATTCACATGGGAAAAGACCGACATGGTCGAAACCCTATTAAATAAATTATAGGAGAAAGAATGTCAGACACACTTTTGACTCAAACCATTGTTGAGAACCTACCCTTTAAGGTAAAGGATATGTCGTTGGCTATTGATGGAAGAAAGGCCCTTGATATTGCAGAAAAAGAGATGCCTGGGCTAATGTCAACGCGTAAGAAATATGGAGCCGAAAAACCATTGGCAGGAAAAAAGCTAACCGGATCTCTTCATATGACTGTAGAAACAGCAGTTCTAATAGAGACCTTGGTTGAACTTGGTGCAGATGTTAGATGGGCTAGTTGTAACATATTCTCTACTCAAGACCATGCAGCTGCAGTTATTGCCGAATCTGGTGTTCCTGTTTATGCTTGGAAGGGTGAAACACTTGAGGAATATTGGTGGTGTACCATGCAGGCACTTACTTTTCCTGATGGTTCAGGTCCAGATCTCATAGTTGATGATGGTGGAGATGCTACACTATTAATTCACAAAGGCTATCAACTAGAGGAATACTTTGCAAAATATGGTAAGGTCCCAGATATTACAACTGCTGTTGAGGAAGAAAGAATCGTAGAAAATTTATTGCGAGAAGTATTAGAAAAGGATCCAGACCACTGGCACAAGGTACAGAAGAATGTCATTGGTGTATCTGAAGAGACCACCACTGGAGTTCATAGACTCGTTCAAATGGAAAAAGATGGTCATTTACTCTTTCCGGCTTATAATGTTAATGATTCAGTTACAAAGTCAAAGTTTGATAATGTCTATGGATGCCGAGAGTCTCTGGCAGATGGACTCAAAAGGGCTCTTGATGTAATGGTTGCAGGCAAGACAGTTGTAGTTTGTGGTTATGGTGATGTTGGAACTGGATGCGCTCAATCAATGCGTGGTTATGGTGCTAGGGTTATTGTGACAGAGATTGATCCTATATGTGCCCTGCAGGCAGCTATGGAAGGTTTTGAAGTGACAACATTGGAGAATGTTCTTAAGGACGGACATATTTTTGTAACTACTACTGGCAACAAGGATGTTATAACAAAAGAACACATGTATGGGATGAGGGATCAGGCAATCGTATGTAACATTGGCCATTTTGATAACGAGATTCAAGTTAATGCGCTTAATGATGATGATTCAATAAAAAGAGAGACCATCAAACCACAGGTACATAGATATGAATTTCCTGATGGGCATGAAGTATTCCTTCTTGCGGAAGGTAGGTTGGTCAATCTTGGTTGTGCAACTGGTCATCCTAGTTTTGTGATGTCTAACTCATTTACAAATCAAGTTATGGCTCAAATTGCTCTTGCAAAAGATGCTCCAGAAGTAGGTGTCTATCTACTTCCGAAGGAGTTGGATGAGGAAGTGGCTCGACTACATTTGAATCATCTTGGTGTTGTTTTAACTGAATTGACAGATGAGCAGGCAGACTATATTGGAGTATCAAAGGATGGTCCATATAAGCCTGATCATTATAGATATTAACGTAAGTACAATATAAACAGCATATTATCTTATATTATTATGTAGGGTCTTTTCTTTTTGTATCTATCGTAATAATTCTACAAATTTGGGTGCGGAAGTCTAATACAATTGGCTTAATAAAATGGTAAACCCGAGAGATACTCTAATACACTGGAAAAGAGGGATCAAGCATATTGTTTTTATAGGATTTGTATTAACAAATATTGCTTGTGATTTTGATATTCCTGAGAAGTTTGAGATGCCCACATGGTATTTAGATCTAAAAATACCTTTGGTGCAAACACGTTATCAAATGACGGATATCTCCGATAGTACAGCTGGTATTTTTAATACGGATGATTCTCTAGGTTTTAAAATAGTACAAGAAGGAGATATGCCTGCTACAGTTTTGCCAGGCCTTCCATCAGTTCCATTAGGTTTGAATCAGCAAATATCATCAGGTGAAATTGCTGGAATGGATAATTCTTTATTGCCAACTCTACCGGCAATTTTGATTAATGAAAGAATTAATGTTGTAGCATATGATCAAGAAATATATCCTGATACTACAGATTATACCATTGATACTACTATAGTTGTAGGTACTGATCCTTTTACAGGAGAAGATATTACAATCGATACGACTATATGGATTGCCGATGTTACACCCTTTTCATTTCCCACTACAGAAACTAAAGTGATGTCTGCAGAACATTATAATTCTCTTATAGTTGCATTATTTGATTCAGCAATGGGTTTATTAGCTCCATTGCTAGATAGGGTAGACACTCTTGGTCTTGATAAAATCAGTATAGATGATCCTCCTATTATAGCAAGTGTAGATACGTTGATTATAAAAAGTCATGAATCAAATAGTACGTATATGACATCATTTAAAAACAACATTCCTACTAATCTAAATGTTTATTCAGAAATGGTTACTGGAAATATTGCGGCAATATTAACTGATACACTTGCAAATCATGATTTAATGCCTGTTCTTACATATGGTCAGACATATGCAGATACCACAGATTTATCAGGAAAAGGATTAACTAATTATTTAAAACTGGCTACCCAAATGTCTCTAGCCTCAGCAACTGACTTTGTTACAATACCGCCTGGATCTCTTTACATTGATTTTAAGCTACAATTTCAAATGGCTGGGATTGACAGTATAGATGTAACCACTAACAACTATTCAATGTCAGATGGTATTGAGATGCCTCCTATGGAATTACCTGAGATGAATATGGAAGAACAGGGTATAAGCAGAATGGAAATTTATAGGAATATCTTAAGAAATGATGGCGCTGCATTAAATGAAAACAAATTAATTATTAGTAATCTAGCGAGTACGTTTCCTTTTGATATGAATTTTCTAATGAATTTTAAGAATTTCTCCCCCACGCCTGGTAAAGATTCTGTAAAGATTGATACTGTATTAAAAAAAGGTGTTTTTATCAATAAAACTTTTGATATGAGAGGTTATAGTCTTCAAAGTATTGAAGGTGATAATGATGGTGATGGATGGCCTGATAGTGCATTTAAAAGTTTTGATCTTGTGTTAGATATTACAATTCCTGAACAAAAAGCATCAATACCATTTGATGGTAATCCACTGGGTGAGTTCACAATGAATATGCAACTAGATCAGCTATCTTTTTCATCTATTGGAGCAGACCTTTTTATGGAAATGCCTGCTGAACCAACTGAACAAGAATTCCCTCCCGGGTTTACAGGTGCTATTCCAACAGAGGCAATGATTCAATTGATATTTAAAAATCAAATAGAATTACCAATTGAGATGAAAATGGACTTTAATGCTTACAATTCATTAGGTGAATTAACTTATCTTCCAGTGGATATTCCAAAAATTGGATATCCTCCATTTGGTAGTGCTGATACTGATACATCTATGACAATAATAACGCTAAATAAACTTGGTACTACAATTGATATTTTTCAATTAGTTAATGATAGTCTTCCCGATACTACAATATTTATACCACCATGTGATACTTGTTCTACAATTATTGATTTGCTTGCATCTAACCCAGAAAAATTAATTATAGATCCAGAAGTAAAAGTTGATGGAAGAGGTGCTATTACTGCTGATAAAGCCATTGCAGGTGGATTTAAAGTTACGATACCATTTGTACTTCAATTATCACCTATGGCTTTTATGGGTGGTACTCCTACACCAATTGCACCATTTCCACATGAAACAAGTTATAAGATACGAAATAGTTTATTAGAAACAAGTTTGGTGTCAACCATAACAAACGCATTACCCTTTGGTGCTGAGGTTTCAATCCTTTTAAGTAATTATTCACAGTTTCCTACCGATACATCTCGCGAGCAACTTAACTTGTTTCGAGATACTTTAGTTGCTCAATCAATTCTAGAATTAGGGGATAGTCTCTATATTGTTAGAAAATGTGATGATCTAGCTCTTGATAGTAGTGATATTTATATATTTAGTTTAATGACAGACTACTCTGAATGTATTGATGGTTTGCCATATATTATTCGATCAAATGGATCAGGCACTGACACAATTTTTACTTATGTTGATACATTATTTAAATTTGTATTACCAGACCCTGAATCATTTTATAGTGCAAATGATACATCTGGTTATCCTGAGGGAATGGTTGCTTTACCTGGTACTAGTGTCTATCCCAGTACAATTGATACTTCGCAAATTTTTTTAATAACTGGAATAGATACTGTTTATACAATGCCTAGGTTTTTTCTACCAGGTACTGGAGATAGAGGGGTTTTTATTTCTACAGATGATTATTTAGATATTAGCTCATTTATAACATTTACGCTAAGTAGCTCAGGTGCTTTTGGTTCTCCAGAAAATGAACTGATATTGACATATCCAAATGGAGGTGAAACATTTTACACTAATGAAACCTGTACAATCACTTGGAAATCCCTTGGATCAAGTGAAGAAACCATTGATTTATATTATTCTGTAACAGGGGATACAAGTACTTATAAACCTTCTTTTTGTAAAGGAACGGATAATTGGGTATTGATTGAAAGGGATGTAGATAATTTATTGGAATATGAATGGAATTTGAGTGGAAGTGGACTGGCATCTACAGATTCTTTGAGAATAAAAATAATAGCATCAAATGGAGAGTCTTGTGATATAAATGGTTATTATATAAAACTTAGGGAGCCAGCAAGTTTTTTTAGTAAAACAAGTTCTAAGCAAAAAATTAGTTCAATTAAATAATGAATAGAATTTTATATATATTTTTAATATTTATCACTTTAATTAGTGCGCAAACAAAACGTGATCCCCGTGTTGTTGCAATGGCTGGTGCTTATACTACAATTGCGGAAGGAATATTCAGTGTAGGATATAACCCGGGGTTGATTGGTCTTCAGCAAAATAGACCATTTATGATACAAGGTTTTCAACTTGATTTTGGATTAGTTGGAAACTTTTTTTCTATTCAAAATGTAGCCATGTACAGTGGAGACACACTTGATACAAAGGAAAAGAATAATTTATTTAATGAGCTTAGAGATGCAGATGGTATGGCATTTTTTATGGATACACATATGCCAATTCCTCTACTTAATATTTCAAAAGGTAACAAAGCATTCTCTGCAAATAATGTTATACTGCAAAATTATAGACTCCCCATCGGACTTTTGGAGCTAATTTTCTATGGAAATGGACAAAAAGAAAATTTGGACATTGAATTAAATTATGAGATAGTAGGCCTCAATGAGTATGGATTTTCATTTGGTATTCCGTTTAAATCAATGTCGTGGGGTGTTACCGCAAAATATTTACAAGGTTTATTTTATCTGGGAGTAGATGAAGATTCATCATCATCCAACTTAATAACTGATGATTTAGGTATATATGGGTCAGGAAAATACATTCTTAGGCAGGGTGTTGGTGGTTCTGGTTTTGGTTTTGATGTTGGAGTAGTCTCAAGACCCTATAAAGGTTGGCAATTTGGATTATCAATAATTAACCTTTTTGGTACAATACGTTGGCAGCAAGGTGGAGAAAGTAGTACTGGCAGTATAAATCCTCTAACTTCAAGTTTTTATCCTTTTACATGGGGAGATAGTACTTTGAATGCTAATGAATCAATTCTTTATACTTTTACAATTGATACGATACGAGCAGACAAACTTAGTCAGGATTCCTTGTTTACTAATGAAACAAGGTTCTTTGTTCCAAAAAACCCTCAAAATTTTGTTACTCGAGTACCAGCTACATTTAGACTTGGTTTATCAAGGAAGTTAAATAACTTCTTAATTGCCTCTGATCTGGTAGCGGGGTTTGAGGATAGATTTTACGCTAGGAAGCAATGGAAATGGTCAATTGCTACTGAATGGACTCGTATTCCTACAATGCCAATGAGAATTGGATTTGGTTGGGGTGGTGGAGACTTAAAAGAATTAGGAATGGGTTTTGGTGTTCGAAAAAATATGATAATGTTTGATTTTGGTTTTGCATTTCGAAATGGCTTGTGGTTGCATACTATGAAAGGGTTTAACCTATCATTTGGCATTACAATACTTGGCAAGGAAAAAGATCCTAAAAAACAAGATAAAGAAGGTCCTTTGCCAAAGCCAAAATAGTATAGTTATGTTCTTGCCTTTAGTAATAAAAAAATTCCAATTAAAATAAATATAACATTACCTAGCCATGCAGATGCTAGAGGACCAATAATTCCCTTGTAACCTAGTGATTGTCCAAATTTAATTAACGCATAATATCCAAATATTACAAAAACACTAGCTCCAGCACCAAATGAAAGGCTATTGCTTTCTTTTAATACAACAAGAGGAATACCACATAGTATCACGATTAAATTTGTAAAGGCAAAAGATATTTTTACGAATCGAGTTACTTCCCATCTAGTTGTATCAACACCATTTTCTTTTAGTTGGTTTATTCTAGTCGTTAATCTATAATAATCAAGTTCATCTGGTTTGCGAGCTTGTTGTTGTATAGTAGATGGTTTAAAATTTAAATTTATCAGAGTATCATTAATACCAATTACCACATTTTGTTCACTACCTTCTTTATTAAAATATCTTATAGCAAATCCACTTATTGACCATTTTGCTGAATCAGCATTCCACATAATTTTTTTTGCATCAATTCTTTTTTGTATTTTTTGCGGACCAAGATCAACTAAAGTAAAATCATGGCCAATCATTTTTTTAATGTAATACTTAGATAATGAAATATGAGTTGAAGAATTTTTTTGAAGAAATATGTCTTTGAGTGTATCTTTTAGTTTATGTCTAGATTTACGTTTTACATAGTCCCTATCAATTTCAAAGCGTTTTTCATTTCCATAAGCAACTAATTGATTATCTAGAATAAATGATAAACCAGAAAGAATTATGCCACATACAATTAATGGCATTGCCAATCTATATAGACTTATTCCTGAGGCTTTCATCGCCGTCCACTCGTTTCGTTTAACCATTGAGCCTAAGCTAAAAACAGTTGCGATTAATACAGCCATTGGTAATCCAATGCTTATGAAATAAGGCAAAGTATAAATATAGTATTTGAAAACAATTTCAGATGGAACTTTATTATCCAAAAATCTATCAAGATTTTCAATGAGATCTACAATGATGAATATTGATAAAAAACCAAGTATAGCTATACTAAGGATAATCCAAAATTGACGAATAATATATTGGTCAAATTTATTTAATGTTAAATTCTGCATTATTCAGCTACAAATTTGAGTATAATGAATCAATGATAAAATAATATTGAATGAATTTTTATAATACATTAGATAATGCTATAGCTGCCTTTGCAGGAGCTATTTGGGGCACACCGTTAGTTTTACTATTACTTGGTGGAGGAATCTTTTTTGCATTATATAGCCGTTTGAAACCGATGCTGTATTTTAAGCATGGTATTGATATTTTACTTGGGAAATATGATTCAGATGATGATCCTGGTCAGATCACCCATTTTGAAGCTTTATCAAGTGCTTTGGCGGGCACAGTTGGGATGGGTAATATAGCAGGTGTTGCTGTAGCAATTAATACTGGTGGACCAGGCGCTGTTTTTTGGATGTGGATAACAGCTGTTTTAGGAATGAGTACCAAATTTTTTACCTGCACACTATCTGTAATGTATAGAGGTTTAGATGATCAGGGGGAAATCCAGGGTGGAGTAATGTACTATATTGAAGAAGGCCTTGGAAAGGCTTATAGGCCACTTGCTGTAATGTTTAGTGTCTCTGGTTTATTTGGTTGCATCGTTTTTTTTCAAGCAAATCAGTTATCTCAGATTATAATGGACTTTTTTTATACACCCGTTGGTATGTTTCAAGATAATCTACTACTTGGTAATTTTTTTACAGGAACCTGTGCAGCTGTTGTGGTTGGATCAGTGATATTTGGTGGTATAAACCGTATTGCTAAGGTAGCAAGCAGAATGGTCCCTATAATGGTTGGGCTTTATATAGTCGCAGCCTTATTAATATTAATAAAAAACATTTCTATTGTACCTGAAGTCTTTAGTTTAATCCTAAAAGATGCTTTTACTGGAAATGCAGTCTCTGGAGGAGCATTAGGTAGTATGATAATTATTGGTGTTCGTCGTGGTATGTTTTCAAATGAGGCAGGGACAGGTTCAGAAACAATGGCCCACGGAGCTGCAAAAACAAAAGAGCCAGTTCGAGAAGGGTTAGTTGCTATGTTAGGACCATTTATTGATACTATTGTTGTATGCACAATCACAGCATTAGTCATTCTCATTAGCGGTGTATATACAGAAGAATTAAATGGTGTTTCAATGACTGCAGCTGCATTTCAAAAGGAATTAGGTATTGCTGGTGAAATTTTCTTGACTATTGCTGTACTGACTTTTGCATTTTCAACTATGTTTGGTTATTCTTATTATGGTCAAAAATGTACCTCTCACTTATTTGGTACAAAGTGGAGGAATGTTTACAACTGGTTTTATGTGATAATGATTGTTTTTGCATCTATGTCATCAATTGATATTGCAGTTAATTTCGTTGATAGTGCTTATGCTTTGATGGTAATACCAACTATGATTAGTACTTTTATGTTGGCACCTAAAGTAATGGAAGAGGCTAATAAGTATTTTCGCAATTTATAGATTCCCTTCTAATATAACCCATTGGTCAGTCCTCGAATATTCATTTAAGTTTATCCAATCAGAATAGGCGGTTATAACATCTTGGACTTGATTTACTAAAATACCGGATAGCACTAGTTTTTTTCCAGTATACAACTTTAATTCATCTTTTAGACTAATCAATGTTTTTGATAAAATATTTGCGATTACTATATCAAAAAGATTAGTTTGAATCTCATGAATACTTTTATAAAAACATATTTTCATTTTATTATGAAGACAATTTTGTTTTGCGTTTTCAATTGCTTTAGGATCAATTTCTATACCTATAGTTTCTTTTGCTCCAAGTTTTTTACCTGCAATAGATAATATCCCTGAACCAGAACCAAAATCCAGAAGTCTTTGACCTTTTATGAAATTGGCCTCTAACCATTTTAAGCACTGTTGAGTTGTAATATGCGTTCCAGTTCCAAAACCATATCCTGGATTAATGATAATTGTTATTCCCGGAAAAATTGATGGCTCAACCCAAGGAGGTATAATCCGAAGATTATTAGTTACGTGCAATTCACTGAAAGAATTTTGCGTGCGGTGAATCCAATTTTGATCCTTAAATTTATATTCTTGGTAGCTGGGCATTTTATTTAGCTTTAAAAGTTGAACTAAATTTTTCATTAGCTTTCTAGTTGAATCTTCCCCATCGACTAAAATAGATAATTTGTGTGTCTTAGAATTATATTGCAATGGATTTACTCCGTCATGAAACCAATCTGATTTATGATGCTCACGTTTATCTTCTATTGAAATAGCAATGATATTTAGTTCAAATAATTCATCACTTATCGTTTCCAAATTTAATTCTGGAAGATTAATTGTTATGTTTTTCCACTCCTTCACTGATTAGTAATTTACATGATATGAAAAATCGTGGCGACTTAAAAACAGAGCAACAAAATCCAAATTCTAAAAATATTGGTACAATGGAAATAAAAGAAATTCTTGCTACTATAAATAATGAAGATTCCACTATATCAAGTGCTGTAAAGAAGGTTATACCAAGTATTGAAAATGCAGTTAATTATACTGTTAATTCCATCAAATCTGGGGGGAGAGTATTTTATGTGGGAGCTGGGACAAGTGGCCGTTTAGGTGTATTGGATGCTTCTGAAATACCTCCAACATTTTCTGCTGAAGATAATCTATTTATTGGTATTATAGCTGGCGGAGAAAAAGCTCTAACCCATTCGGTCGAGGGTGCCGAAGATGATTCAAAAAGTATTCGGGACGATTTAGGTAAATATTCTATAAATGAGAATGATACAATTATAGGAATATCTTGCAGCGGTGCAGCTGAATTTGTAATAGGAGCTCTAGAATATGCAAAAAATTTTGGTGCAAAAACTATTTATTTAGTTACAAATCCTACACCTTTTCTAATAACAAAAGTTGATATAATCATACATGCAGATACGGGACCTGAGGTAATAACTGGTTCCACTAGAATGAAAGCTGGCACAGCAACAAAAATGATATTGAACATGATTTCTACTACAACGATGATAAAACTTGGTAAAGTATATAATAATTTAATGGTTGATCTCATGGCAGTAAATAATAAGTTAGTTGATAGAGGTGCAAGAATTATAGAGCAACTAACTTTATTAGATTATAGTGCAGCAAAACAATTATTAATGGATGCAGATAAGTCTGTAAAGATTGCAATTGTAATGCACCATTTTAATTGTGATATCCATCAGGCAAGAATAAAGTTGAATGGCGTAAATGGATTTATACAGGATTTAATAGATTGAAAATGAAAAAAAATCGTCTTTTTAATAAAGTAAATAAAAAAGAATTAAAAGTTGCTCTTTCTAATGAATCTTATAAAAGAATCACAGCATCGTTCTACCGCTATATTAATATCCCAAATCCTAATGATTTACGTGACGAATTATACTTGCAATGGGAACAGATGAAAATATTTGGCCGGGTTTACATAGCATATGAGGGTATAAACGCCCAAATCAGTATTCCTGGACACCATTGGAAAAATTTCAATGATGAAATAAGTGAGATGGAATTGTTAAAAAAAATATCTATCAAGACAGCCCTGCAAGAAGGACCATCATTCTACAAATTAACCATAAAAGTTAGAGATGAACTGGTTGCTTTTGGATTATCTAAAGAGTCGTATAATATGGAAAAGGTAGGCAATCATTTAAATGCTGAGAATTATAACCATGCCATTGATGATCCTAATTCTATTGTTGTTGACATGCGTAACTTTTACGAGAGTGAGGTTGGTCAATTTGAGAATGCAATTATTCCTGATGCTGAGAAATCTAAGGAGCTACTTCCAGAAGTTAGCCGTATCTTAAAAGGTAAGGAAAGTAAAAAAATTCTATTGTATTGTACAGGCGGAATACGTTGTGAAAAAGCAAGTTCATTTCTAATAAAAAATGGTTTTAAGGATGTGAACCAATTACAGGGTGGTATCATTCAATATGCACATGAGATAAATAAAAAAGGTCTGAAGTCAAAATTTAAGGGAAAGAATTTTGTTTTTGATAATCGACTAGGCGAAAGAATTACTGACGATGTGATTGCATCATGCCATGTATGTGGATCAACTTGTGATGAACACACTGACTGTAAGAATGAAGCATGCCATATATTATTTATTCAGTGCAAAGAATGTAGTGCACGGTTAAAAGGGTGTTGCTCCAAAGACTGTCTTGATTTTGCATCCCTGCCCATTGAAAAGCAGAAAGTTTTACGTAAGGACTCAAATAAAGTTGTTTCAAAAACATTTTTTAATTCACGTGTCAAGCCAAGATTGAATCAATAATTGTGGATTTTCCGGTATTATATTCATTTAGACGTTGTCCATACGCAATGAGAGCACGAATGGGACTTGCTTATAGTCAGATATCTTATGAACACAGGGAGATTCTTTTAAGAGATAGACCAAAGATACTTTATGATTTATCTCCAAAAGGTACCGTTCCAGTTCTCAATTTACAAGATGGAACAGTAATTGATGAGAGTATTGATATTATGAGGTGGGCTCTAATTCAAAATGATCCAAATTGCTGGTATAAAGACCATTTAAAAGAACAAGATAATCTGATAAAAGTTAATGATGTGGAGTTCAAGCCAAAACTTGATAAATATAAATATTCTGTTCGATATCCAGAAAATAATTTTCTAGAATACCAGAGAGACGTTTCTAAATACCTCTATTCATATGATAGAAGATTGAAATCAAATAAATTTATGATTGGTGACTATAAAAGCTTAGCTGATATTGCATTAATGCCATTTATTCGCCAGTGTGCTAATGTAGACTCAGATTGGTTCAGCACGCAATTTCCCTATTTAGATAGATGGCTATATGATTTAGTGGATTCTATACTGTTCAATAAAATTATGGTTAAGCATGATGTCTGGGATTCAGTATCAGTTGGTACGATATTAAAGTGGGATTGATATTTAAGATGTATAAACTGATATTAGTTCAAATTAGTATTTTGGGATATGTTTTCAGTTCGGCTGATAATTTAATAATCAAGGATTCTAATTTTTTAGCCGAGATTAAACGTGATCAATGGGGTGTGCCACATATATACGGAAAAAGAGATGCTGATGTTTCTTTTGGCCTAGCTTATGCCCATTCACAGGATGATTATAAAACAATAGAAGATGTGGTTTATGCTTTAAGAGGTGAGCTTGCATCGATACATGGTAGAGATGCCGCTGTAAATGATTATTATGTACATTTAATGAACTTTTGGAATATGGTTGAGAATAGATATGAGTCGGATATCCCCAATGATGTAAAAGCTATTTGCGAAGGATATGCAGCTGGGATAAATAAATTTTTAGATGACAACCCAATTCATAAAAATAAAACTTTTAGAGTAGTTACCGCAAAAGACATAATTGCAGGTTTTTCACATCGTATGCCTTTGATGTTTGGGTTAGATGGAGTATTGAAAAAATTAGCGAAGAAGAAACCACCTGAATTAATTGGATATAGTAAAGATTCTCAGGAAGGTAATTTTGATATGATTGCCAGTAATGTTATGGCTGTTGGTCCTCAACGTTCTAGTGATGGTTATACACGCCTCTGGATAAATACTCATCAACCTTGGGAAGGCCCAGTGGCATGGTATGAAGCACATCTGATTAGCGAAGAAGGATGGGATTTTTATGGAGCTCTTTTCCCAGGATCTCCCGTTCCTTTGATCGGTCATAATCCTTATATAGGCTGGAGCCATACAGTGAATTCTCCAGATTTAATTGATGTTTATAAGCTAACTATAAATAAAAAAAATAAAAACCAATACTGGTTTGAAGGTTATTGGAAAGATCTCGATGTCAGATTAGTAAGTATAAAAGTGAAAATAGTTGGCCCTTTTTCTTGGACATTCAAAAGAGAAGTTAAGACATCAATTCATGGACCTGTTGTTGAATTTAATCATGGAAGTTATGCCTTAAGAATTTCTTCTACCAAAGACCTAAGATTTATAGAGCAGTGGTACAGGATGGGAAAATCAACAAATATTACTGAATTTAAAGAAGCGATGAAAATTCATGCGATTCCTATGTTTAATACTGGCTACGCAGATAGAGATGGAATCTTATACTATGTTTATAATGCAAAAATACCTAAGCGTGACCCACGCTTCGAATGGAATAAAATAATGGCAGGTGAGACTAAACAAAATCTATGGTATGAGTATATACCATTTGAAAGGCTGCCACAGGTATATGACCCGCTAGAAGGATTTTATCAAAATTGTAATAGTAGTCCTTATCTTGCGACTGGTAGTAGAGTAGACGCTTCAAAGCCATTACCAGACTGGACAGGTATTGAAAAACATCAAACAAATAGGGCTTTAAGGGCATTAGAAACATTTGGAATCGACCCTTCAATATCAAGAGAAGAATTTTTTGAATACAAATTTGATGTTGAGTATTCTAGAGAATCTATTTTGGCAGATGTAAGAAAAAGATATATAAATGATATGGAAAATAAAGGGATTCCTGAAAAATTTGGTCCCGCTATAAATTTGATTAAAAATTGGAACCTCCGTGCGGACTCATCAAATACTGCTGCAGCCTTATCCATCCTTACACTACCAAATGCATTTCGCTATGAAGATTTAAAGTATAATGCAGACTCTATTACAATAAAGCTTAAAGAATCTATTTCCTTTCTTGAAAAGAATTTTGGAAAGATCAATATTCCTCTTGGTAGGGTTAATCGCCTACTCCGAGGTAAAACTAGCCTGCCACTGTCTGGCGGTCCTGGAACGTTAAGAGCTGTTTACAGTAAAAAAAGTGGAAAAGTTTACAAAGCAGTTGCAGGTGACTGCTATATCCAAGCCGTAGAATGGGGACCGGAAGGTCAACAAAGTGCGTGGAGTATCCATCAGTATGGAAGTGCAACCAGAGATCAGGGTTCTATTCATTATGATGATCAATCTAAGTTATTTTCTAAGCATGAGATGAAACAGATACGACCTTGAAAAATATCTTTTTTTTAACATACCTTTTTTTTGGAATAGCCTGTAGTAGCATTGAGCTTTTACCTTCAACTGCCATTGAATTAATGGATGAGGTAAAAAAGTTTAAAGGGGAAAAAGTAGTGCTTGTAAATATTTGGGCACTCTGGTGTATACCTTGTGTAGAAGAATTTCCAATGATCGTTGATTTAGATAAAGAGATAAAAGATCTTGAGGTAATATTTGTTAGTGCTGATTATGAAGAACAAGCAGAATCTGTGAAGGCATTTCTAAAACAAAATAGTGTTGGACCAGTATCATATATCAAAAAAGAAAAAGATGAACCATTTATTACAGGTATTCATCCAAAATGGTCTGGGAGTCTTCCTTTTACCGTTGTTTATGCAAAAGAATCAGGAAATATTGTAGATTCATGGGAAGGTAGTGCACCAGAATCACGATTTAGAACTGCCGTGAAAATAGCAATGAACTCATGAGGTTGAGCGTATGAAAAACATACTTGTATTATTTCTAATTATATCTTTTGGAATAGCTAAAGAACTAGAACTTGGTTCTGGAATGCCTGAAGCTAATTATATGTTGGATGATATTAGTGGGAAGAAATTAAGTTTAGCTGATATCCAGGGTAAGTATGGTACTCTAATTATTTTTTCATGTAATACATGTCCTTTCGTTATACAATGGGAAGATAGATATGTAAAAATTGCAGAAGAATATATTCCTAAAGGTATTGGTGTGATAGCTGTAAACTCAAATGTTGGTAGATTCGATGGTGATGATAGTATTGAAGAAATGGTAAAACACGCTAAGAAAAACGATTATAATTTTCCATATGCGCAAGACCAGAAATCTATTTTAGCAAGAGCATTCGGTGCTACAAAAACCCCTCATATCTATTTATTCGATGATAGTAATATTTTGGTTTATAGAGGAGCTATTGATGATAATGCTCGTAATGCAAACAAGGTAGATGAGCCATACCTTGCCAATGCCATTGACCAATTACTTGATGGTAAACCTATTAAGAAACCAATAAGTAAAGCTATTGGTTGCTCCATAAAGTTTTAGTCTGTAAATGGAACAAACATATTACATAATTATCATTGGGGCATTGCTTTTTGACTATGTATTGTCAACTTTGAGTGCGGTTTTAAATATGAATAGTATAACAAAAGATGTGCCAGATGATTTTAAAGATTATTATGATGAAGAAAAATATGCGAAATCTCAAGGATATCTTAGAGATAAGACTAGATTTGGTTTATTATCAGGTACATTTAGTTTAATTCTTACCCTCCTTGTTATTCATACTGGTGTCTTTGGTGTTTTGGATACTTTTTCTAGAAACAATTCAGACAGCTCCATTATTTCTGGGTTAATATTTTTTGGAATAATTTTTATTGTTAATGATATAATTAATCTTCCATTCTCGATATATAATACCTTTGTTATTGAAGAAAAATATGGTTTTAATAAAACTACAAAGAAAACATTTGTTACGGATAAATTCAAAGGGTATGGTTTAACAATAGTCCTAGGTAGTATGATTATTATTCCGATACTATATTTTTTTGAAACCTATTCTGAAAATGGTTGGTTTATAGCATGGGTTTTAATTACTGGCTTTATTATTGCTGTACAGCCTTTGTTTGTTAATGTTATAGCCCCTATGTTTAATAAATTTGACCCACTTGAGAAGGGTGAACTGCGAGATGCAATAGAAATGTTTGCTAAAAAAGTAAATTTCCCAATAGGTAGAATTGACGTGATGGATGGCAGTCGTAGATCTGCGCACTCTAATGCTTACTTTAGTGGGTTTGGAAAATCTAGGAGGATAGCACTTTTTGATACATTATTAGATAAACATTCAACTGATGAAATTGTCTCAGTTGTTGCACACGAAGTTGGTCACTATAAAAAGAAACATATTCTTCTAGGTACTATACTAGGTATTTTAGAGACTGGACTTATGTTATACATATTTAACTTTTTCTTGGGTGACCAGGCTTTATACAATGTTTTTGGAGTAGGGAGTGTATCTGTATATTGTGGTCTATTGTTTTTTGGTATGCTTTATTCTCCTGTTAGCATAATTACCTCGATTATCACCACAGCTTTAAGCAGGAAAAATGAGTTCGAGGCTGATGCTTATGCATTAGAAACTACAGAAAAATCAGCCGCTCTGATATCAATGCTTAAAGGTTTAGCAGCAAGTAACCTATCTCATTTAACACCACATCCTATGATGGTATTCCTTTCCTATAGTCATCCACCTGTTATGGATAGAATCGCTGCGGTTGAATTAAAACTGTAAAATTCCAATTTCCATAGTTATCTATGTACTATTCAATTTTACACAGATTTTTTTATTACTTTTTTACGGTGATTATATGTCATTCTAATTTGGTTTCTGCTATTGCTCCTGATTATGAATTAGGAGACACTATTAGGTTTAAAAGTTCTAACCCATTTTCATTTTATCATATAATTACGGCATTAGATAATCAATCACCTCAAGATGTTTACGGTATTTTACGTATGCCCACTAATTCATTTGACAAACCTATACCTTTAGTAATTGGAGTAAATGGAAGTAAAAACTGGGCTGATCATCATCTAGAGTATTTAGCAATGTATAGAGAAATGGGCTTTGCTACATTTGAATTGCAGAGTTTCAATAGTCGAAATATTAAATCCACGGTTGGAGAGCAGATATCAGTAACAACAGCAACGATGATACTCGATGCCTATATGGCGCTTGACAAATTAAGTCGTGATATACGTTTTGATAAAAACAATATTGCAATAACTGGCTGGAGTCTTGGAGGAGGAGTTGCATTATTTTCAGCGTGGAAACCAATCATTGATGCAATAGGAGTTGTTCCAAAATTTTCACAACATTTAGCATTTTATCCACCCTGTCTAGTTGATATTGAGTTAATAGATTTTTCAAAATCTCCTATACATATTCTTATTGGTGAGCTAGATGATTGGGTCACGGCAGAGGCTTGTGAAAATTTGGTTGATGATCTTTCACAAGAAGGCGTAAATATTGGTATAACGGTTTATGAAAATGCACACCATGGTTTTGATAGAGAGGGTCCAATACAAATAGAAAAAAATGGATATGCTACTGGAGATTGTCACTTTAGAATGAGAGAAGATGGTGCACTTTTAATGAATATATTTAATATTCCTATGATAACGCCATTTCGTCAAAAAGTTTCATTAGCTTTATGTGCAAAACGCGGTACAAAAATAGGTGGTAATCCGATTGCTCGCAAAGCATCATTCGATTTTGCAAAAACTTTTTTAAATCAAAATTTAGTGAATGAATAAAGAATATAAATTTTTATAAAGTAGCTGTTTTATAAATATCTGTTACTATAATTTTTAAGATGGACAACCCCGCAACTATTTTATGGATCCCTATTATTGTGATATCTGTATTAAGTATAGTGAAATTATTAAATAAAGGTGGCCCAAATGGAAAGCCTTGGATAAGAATCGAAAAGGTTGAAGAAAATGAATAAACATTTAGCGTTGAGATCTGGAAACCCAGCATTACAATCATCTACATTTAGAAACCACCTTGCAGCTACTTCAGATGGAAAAATGACACTATCGGGAACTGTTAATAAAACAGCATTCGCTTTGGTGCTTGTTATTATTAGTGCTGGCTATTCTTGGGGTAACCCTGCAATGCATGGTCTAGCCATGCCAGCTTCAATAATAGGACTTATTTTAGCATTAGTTACAATATTTAAGCCAACTATTGGACATATTACTGTACCAGCATATGCAGTGGTACAGGGAGTATTTTTAGGTGTAATATCCATGATCTTCAATAAGCAATATCCCGGTATTGTGGTTCAAGCTGTTTTTCTAACATTTGGAACTCTTGGTGCTTTGCTATTAGCATATATGTCAGGACTAATAAAAGCTACTGAAAATTTTAAGTTGGGAATTGTCGCTGCAACAGGAGGAATTTTTTTCCTTTATTTAATAAATTTCATAATGGGATTTTTTACTTCAGGAATAGGAATTATTTCTGGTAACAACACTATGGGTATTCTTTTTAGTGGGTTTGTTGTTGTAATTGCAGCATTAAATCTAGTTTTAGATTTCGACTTCATTGAGGAAGGCGCTGAAATGGGTGCACCAAAATATATGGAATGGTATGGTGCATTTGGTTTATTAGTTACTCTCATTTGGCTATATCTAGAAATTCTAAGATTATTATCAAAGTTATCAAGTCGCCGCTAATAGACTTAAAATCTAATTGCCTTGGTTGGACCAAATTTTAACTAATGGTTGATCCTATTATAAAAAATGATGCAGTTGTATTAGGTATTCTTATGGGAATCCTTGCTTTTGTTTTCATTTCTTCTAATAGTAAGCATTATTTTTGGAGGAAATTCTATCAATATATTCCAAGTCTCTTACTATGTTATTTTATTCCATCGATATTTAATTCTTTAGGAATAATCTCAGGTGATAATTCTAAATTATACTTTGTAGCTTCAAGATATTTACTACCGGCAAGCCTCGTTTTACTTACTGTCAGTATAGATTTACCTGAAATAAGAAAACTAGGTTCAAAAGCGTTAATCATGTTTTTTACAGGTACTATTGGAATAATTATCGGAGGACCAATATCTATCATATTAGTTTCTATAATTATGCCAGAGGTAGTAGGCGGTTCTGGATCAGAAGTAGTATGGAGAGGATTAAGTACTGTTGCAGGTAGTTGGATTGGTGGTGGAGCTAATCAAGCCGCTATGAAAGAGATCTTTAATGTTGGTGATAACATTTTTTCATCTATGGTTGCAGTTGATGTTATTGTCGCAAATATTTGGATGGCCTTTTTACTATATGGAGTAAGTAGAAGTGAAAAATTAAATAGATGGTTTCAAGCTGATTCTAGAGCAATAATTGAATTAAAAAACAAGATTGAAATCTATCAGAAACAGATAATGGTCATGCCTAATACTATTGATACAGTCAAAGTTCTTTCTTTTGGGTTTGGTATCACAGCTGTTGCTCACCTCGGTGCAGATTTAATAACACCCTATATACAAAAAACTTCTCCTTATCTTGCAAGATTTAGCCTTACATCTAATTTCTTTTGGATTATTGTACTTTCAACAACTTTAGCCGTATTATTTTCATTTACAAAGGCAAGAAAACTAGAAGGTGTTGGAGCATCAAGGTATGGGAGTGTTTTTATCTATATCTTAGTTGCTACAATAGGAATGAAAATGAACATTTTAGCCATTATTGATAATCCTGGTTTTTTCATTATTGGGTTGATATGGATGGCAATACATGCTTTTCTTTTAATTTTTGTTGCAAAAATTATTAAGGCACCCTTCTTTTTTGTTGCTGTTGGTAGTCAAGCAAATGTAGGCGGGGCTGCTTCTGCCCCTATCGTAGCATCTGCCTTTCATCCATCTTTAGCACCAGTTGGAGTTTTACTAGCTGTAATGGGGTATGCTGTTGGAACATACGGAGCATGGATATGTGGAGTATTAATGAGTATGGTGTCAATTTGATAAAGATTTTGTATAAATATTTTTATGGCTTAGATATGACATCTAGATTATTAAAATCTATTTTAGTTTTATCATTATTTAATATTTATGGTTATTCCCAGTTTGAAAAAGAATTACAATTAAAATTTATTCTTGCTGAGCAAGGAGATACAATAATCATTGAACCTGGTTTATTTGATATCCTTGGTACTCTATCTATAGATGGGAAAAAAGATATTGTAATAAAAGGCTCAGGTATGAATAGTACTGTTTTAAATTTCAAAACACAAATAGAGGGCGCTCAGGGACTTAGTATTACTAATTGCGAGAATATAACTTTAGAAGACTTCTCGATTAAAGATACAAAAGGTGATGCTGTCAAATCTCAATATACTGATGGGCTTATTTTCAGACGGATCAAAACATACTGGCTTGGTGGTCCCAGTCCTGATAATGGAGCTTATGGAATTTATCCTGTACAGTGTGAGAATGTCTTAATTGAGTACTGTGTTGCTATTGCTGCTTCAGATGCAGGAATTTATGTTGGTCAATCAAATAACATAATAGTACGATTTTCTGAGGCTTATAATAATGTAGCTGGAATTGAGATTGAAAACTCCATGAATGCGGATGTTTATGGTAATAATGTCCATGGAAATACGGGAGGTATTTTAGTATTTGATTTACCAGATCTTATCGTTAAAGAAGGTAAGCAGGTCCGTATTTTTGATAATATTATTAAAGAAAACAATATTGATAATTTTGCGCCTGAGGGTAACATAGTTGGGAAAGTTCCTTCTGGGACTGGTATCATGATTATGGCCACAGAATTTGTAGAAATATTTAATAATACGATTGTTGACAATAAAACAGCAGGAACGGCTATTGTTAGCTATTTTATAACAGAGGAAAAGACAAAAGATTCACAATATAATCCATATACTTCATCAATATATATTCATGATAATGTTTACCGAAGAAAACCGCAATTACCTACATTAGATCATGATATCGGTTTATTACTTTTCGCACATTTTTTTAGAAACATTCCTGACATAATTTATGATGGTATGCCTGATCCAAGGTACGTTAGTCAAAATGGTCTAATACCTGACTCGAGAAGACTTTGTATTGTTGATAATATTAATGCAAATTATTTAAATCTTGATTTGTCAAGAAATTTTGAATCTTGGTATAGTCCATTCTTTGCAGATTTCATTACCGATGATAATGAATGTAATTGTTTTCAAGACTCTCTACCAGAAGTGGTCTTAAGTTTTGAAAATTGAATTTCATTATAAAAAAATACCAGCGGTATTTTTTTATATAATTATTAATTTTTCTTTTTCATCACATCCTATACATGAACATGCATTACCACATCTTTCTGATTATGGATTTTTTAAGCTACCAATTAGTAAACAAATACCAAATGAAGATGTAATTCCTTATACTATTGCGTCACAGCTATTCTCTGACTATGCGGAAAAACTTCGATTTATTAGAGTCCCTACAGGTACATCCATATCTTATAATGATGATGACTCATTTAATTATCCTGAAGGAACATTTTTAATAAAAACATTTTATTATTTTAGTGATTTTAGAGATCCTAAAAGTAATCGTCGACTGATTGAAACACGCTTATTAAAAAAGATATCATCGGAGTGGATTTCAATCCCTTATGTTTGGAATGATGACCAGAATGAGGCGGTTTTAACTTTAGCTGGTGATAGGAAAGATGTATCTTGGGTGCACAGTGATGGCAAATTGATGAATATTTTATACAGCGTCCCAAATATGAATCAGTGTAAGAGTTGCCATGTATATAAGAGTATACAACAACCAATTGGTCCAAAATTAAGGAACCTAAATTTAGAAATTTTGTATAAAAATATTAAGATAAATCAAATTACTAATTGGGTTTCTCTTGGTATTCTAGATGATCCTCAAGATTTAAGTTCCTTACCTAGAACTGTCAATTACATGGATATCAAAGATGGAAGTCTAAATGATCGTGCAAGAGCTTGGTTAGATATAAATTGTGCACACTGTCATCAAAAAGGTGGACCAGCTGAAACATCTGGTTTATTTCTTAATTTGGAAGAGAAAAATGCAACAGCTCTAGGGATTTTTAAGCCACCAGTCGCAGCAGGGAGAGGCTCGGGAAATCGAAAATATAATATCGTTCCTGGCCACCCTGAGGAATCCATTTTGCAATTTAGGATAACTTCTACCGATCCTGGAATTATGATGCCAGAATTAAATCGTAGATTGGTGCATCAGGAAGGGATACAATTAATTCAAGATTGGATTAAAAGTTTATCCCAAATAGAGTAAAATATGTAGGTAAGGGTCAAAATAGAAAATTTAATATTTTTTTAATATTAACTTAAATCTTCATCAATAAAGAAATGAAGATAATAGGTTGAAATATTACTTGAGCAATTCATTATAAATTTATTTGGAGGCAATATTATGGAGTCATTTATTCCCATCACCCATATGTTTACTGATGAAAGTGGCCACACAAGGTTCCAGCAAAAACTGCTCCCTCTAAAGCCAAAGACTGGCCTAGGTTCTGTTGGAGTGTTTTCTAATTTATTCGTAAACCAGATCCTTGATGATAATTCGGGAGATATAAAAATGCAGTTTGCAGTTACACCTGTTCCTGATCAGAGTGATGGAGAGGGGCCTAAACTTGCGCACACTGCACCAAGAAGGCAACTTGTCATTACGCTTGATGGATACCTGGAATTCAAGAGTTGCGATATTGATATCATGGATGAAGACCACCAGACTATCATCACTAAAGGGCAAATACTTCTTGCCGATGACCTAGAGGGTGCTGGTCACGTTTGGCAGTTTTTAAAAGATGAGCAAGGTAAACTACATCCTTGGGTTCGGTGTTATATTCATTTGGGTGAAGAATATGACCATTTAATGTCTAAGCTCAAAGGAGATGCGGATGAATAGACTAGAACTGACACCAGCAGAGTCATACCTATTGTTGAATATAGATAACAAGGATGGTAAGACTCTCATGAAATTTAGTTTGATCAATTTATTATATAAGAATGTCCTTAGTTCTGAAGTGAGAGAAGAAACAGAGGGTACCGTATTTAAAAAAGTTGT
>CERX01045443.1_pt1 | contig 24641 bp, 21 predicted proteins | sample 350251 | NCBI WGS metagenome assembly CERX01 (sample SAMEA2621044, study PRJEB7988) | marine metagenome | biome: marine biome (ENVO:00000447); feature: deep chlorophyll maximum layer (ENVO:xxxxxxxx); material: "saline water (ENVO:00002010), including plankton (ENVO:xxxxxxxx)" | depth 50 m
TAATAAATTCGTGCAGGGGCGGATCTAAAAGGCGAACCGTTACCGGCCTAGAGCCCATTACTTTAAAAATTTTATAAAAGTCATTTTTTTGAAAGGGTAGAAGCTTTTTAAGGTAAGAGACCCTTGAACCCTTTTCTTTTGATAAAATCATTTTTCTAAACTCGCGAACCCTTTTTTCTTCAAAAAACATGTGCTCTGTTCGACAAAGACCAATCCCTTCTGCGCCAAAACTAAGTGCTTTTTTGCAATCTTCGGGCGTGTCAGCGTTGGTTCTAATTTTTAACTTTCTTATTTGGTCTGCCCAAGAAAGAAGCTCATTTAAGGGCCCAGAGCCTTCTATAGGGCTTTGAAACAAAGGCAAAGCCCCCATAAAAACCTCGCCCGTAGACCCGTTGAGAGTAATCCAGTCACCCTCTTTTATTTGTGTAGTCCCTATTTTTGCAGACAAACCGTCCCTATTAATTGCTAGTGTTTGACAACCCACAACACAGCTTTTACCCCAACCTCTTGCAACAAGAGCTGCATGACTGGTCAGCCCACCTCTAGACGTTAAAATTCCTTCTGCGCTATGCATTCCATGAATGTCTTCGGGAGAGGTTTCCTCTCTTATTAAAATAATAGGGTTTCCAGGCTTGCCCTGCTCTTCAGCTTTTTCAGCAGAAAAAACAACTCTCCCCGATGATGCGCCGGGACCGGCAGGCAACCCCTCTCCAAGCAAGGTCGCACCAACAAGAGAGACAGGCTCTATGTTTTTTAATAAGCTTTCATAAATTTGGTTTGGGTTCACGCGCGAAAGAGCCATTTTTTTACTAATTAATTTTTCTTTAACCATGTCGGTTGCAATTTTAATGGCCGCAATCCCAGTTCTTTTCCCCTCTCTTGTTTGCAACATCCAAAGCTTGTTGTTTTGTATTGTAAACTCAACGTCTTGCATTTCATCAAAGTGTTTTTCTAGTGTTTTTCGAACAACATTAAGCTCCAAAAAAGCTTTTGGCATTATTTTTTCCAAAGATTTTTTTGATTTACCGCCCTCCAATATTGGGTGCGGCGTTCTAATGCCCGCAACAACGTCCTCTCCCTGCGCGTTTTGTAACCACTCACCATAAAGATTGTTTTCTCCCGTAGAGGGGTTTCTTGTAAAGGCTACACCGGTTCCACAGTCTTTCCCCAAATTTCCAAATACCATCGACTGAACACTTACTGCCGTTCCCATCGAGCTCGAAATATTTTCAAAAGATCTATATTCTTTTGCTCTTTTTCCGTTCCAACTTGAGAAAACAGCCCCTATTGCACCAAAAAGCTGATCATACGGATCGTCCGGGAAGCTGACACCAAAATCTTTTTTTATTAATTTTAAATATTTAAGAGAAAGCTCTTTCCAGTGTTTTGCAGAAACAGAGGTGTCATCCTTATACCCATTTTCTTTTTTCATCTTTTCTAAAATGCGCTCCATTTTTTTGCGAATTTCATCACCACCCTTATTTAGGCCAAGCGACTTTTCCATAACAACGTCTGAATACATCATAATCAACCTTCGATAGCTGTCATATACAAACCTCTCATCTCCAGAGCGCTCAATGAGCCTAGGAATTGTTTTAGATGTCAGACCCACATTTAAAATTGTTTCCATCATTCCCGGCATAGAAACCGGCGCACCAGAACGCACCGAAAGCAAAAGGGGTTTTTCACCACCAAAAGATGAACCCACAACCACACCAGTTTTTTTAACATATTTTTTAACATTGTTTTTTACTGCAACAGAAAGTTTTCCATGCCTTAAAAAATCGTTACATAGGCTGGTTGCTAAAGTAAAACCAGGAGGTACGGGCAAACCAAGCTTACACATTTCCGCTATGTTTGCTCCCTTTCCCCCAAGGATTTTAGCCATAGATTGGTCGCCATCAGTTTCTGTTTGTGAAAAAAAATATATTTTTTGTTTAAAGTTCATAATGAATACATTTGTATTGTTTAAAAATTTGATGCCCCAAATCAAAATAAACAGAAAAGAACTTAAGGAGAGGACATGAAAAAAACATTTATAATATTTATAACAACCCTTATGATATCTTGTTCTGGTGAAATTTATGAAGACCAGATCATTATTAAAGAAGACGGAGTTGCCTACAACAAAAAAACCGACAAGGTTTTTTCTGGAGACGTTCTAGATAAATATGGAGAGCTTATTGGTGTGTATAAAAAGGGACTAAAAGATGGAAGTTGGTTTGAGGTTGACATTAAAAACGGAACACAAAAAAAAGCAAATTATATTAAGGGTGTTCCAGAAGGAGAGCAGATAACATACCTTTTTCCTGGCCCAAGAGAAAAAAACAAAAGACTAGAATACATTAACTATGAGAATGGGAAAATAGTTGGAACTTGGACAACCTGGAGCAAAGACAATGAAGGCAGGCTAATAACGAGAGGGGAAATAACCTTTGAAGAAGGGGCTGGGCGATGGAAAGAAAGAGACCCAAACACAAGAGCATTAATTAGGGCAGGAAACTACAAAAACTGGGAGAAGTCTGGGCTGTGGAAAAGCTGGAGCCCCGAAGGAGTTCTTGTGAGCGAAGGCCAATATATTAATGGAAAGAGAGCTGATAAGTGGGTTTGGTATGAAAAAGGAAAAGACACTGGCTGGGAAGAAAACTATTCCAATGGACTGTTAAGCGGAAAATTTCACAATCTCTCTCCATACTCTTTAAATAGGGGAAAGGGGTCTTATGTTGACGGCACCAAGACAGGAGACTGGAAAGAATATTTTACAATAGAAGAAGGTTCTTTAGCCCTTAAACAGGAAGGCTCATACCAGTTTGGTAAAAAAGAGGGCGTTTGGGCTCACTACAAAAAAGAAGACAACAGCATTATAAAGTCTAACATTATTAAGTCGCGAAAAATTGCTTCTGGGCCATATGTACAAGACATAAAAAGCGGAGAATGGACAGAGGGGCCAGATATTGATTTTGGATCTCGATTTTATGGTAGGGGGCAATATAAAAACAACGAAAAGTCCGGTGAGTGGAAATATGTTGCGCCACAAGAAAACCCAACCATTACAGGGGAGTTCTCGGATGGGGAGCCATCAGGGACATGGACTGTTCGCTACAACAAAAAAACTTACAAAGGTACACTAGAAGATGTTATAAAAAAGGTTCCAAAACTAAACGAATATAAATTTTAATAACGAGTTTTGAAAAAAAATCTTATTGGAATTAATCCCTACGATATAGAGCAAAAAGGCTCTAGATGGAACGCCACAAAAGAGGCCTATTACAAAGCTATTTGGAAAAACGGCGGGTGTCCCGTAACACTTAATCACACAAAAAACAGACAACAAATATCTTCTTTAGTATCAAAGATAGACGGCCTTCTAATGGTTGGAGGGCCCGACATCCCAGCAAAAACATATAACTCAAAAAACCCCAAACTTTTAGATTCAGATGTTATGTCAGAAAAACGAGAGGCTTTTGATCGCGCTGTTTTTTTAGAAGCTATGGACCAAAACAAAAAAATTCTTGCAATCTGTGCGGGGGCGCAACACGCCAACGTTATTTTGGGAGGAGACCTCATAGAAGACATCCCAACCCTTATAAAAAACTATATTAATCATGGAGTTTTTAACGGCGCAGCAAACATACACGCCGTCAACACAACAAACAAAAACTCCCTGCTCTACAAAACTATTCGAAAAAAAACCTTTAATGTTAAAAGCAGCCACCATCAATGCATTAACACCCCCGGAAAAGGGGTTGTGGTAACAGCCAAAGCAGAAGACAACACAATAGAGGCAATTGAACTAGTTGGTCAAAAAAACTTTATTGGAGTTCAGTGGCACCCAGAAATAATGCCAAAAAGTGAAAACATGAAAAAGCTATTTTTGTGGCTTTTGAGATAGCAAAAGATCGCTAGACAGAAAAAGAATCTCGTCGCTGATCACCAACAGATTCAGAAAAACTACAGGCGTTTACTCCCCCAAAGTACATATTTTTATCTTTCCAACAAACGACACCGTCCGTTTTATATTGTGGTTTTTTGCTGTCTGGCTCACAATGTAAAACACCACCCTCAAGATGAATTCTTGGGCTAGAGACAGCATCAATTAGGCTCATTTTATGATCAAGGATATTTATTATTACAGAAAGAATAGCCGAAACAATTCTACTACTACCGGCAGACCCAAGAGCAGTTGCGTACCCATCTTCCTCTAAAAGCAAAGTTGGACAAATATTGCTCGGTATTCTTTGTTTTGATTTCCAGGCATGAAAACCATGCGGGTTTAAATGTTTTTCTCCCAACATGTTGTTTGGCATCACCCCTGTTTTTGGTATTATAAAACCAGCACCCACACCATTTGTTGTTGTTACTGATGCAATATTTTTTTCTTGATCAAAAACAGTTAGGTGGGTGGTAGAGCCAACAGCGTCGCGATCCTTTAAAAGGTTTATTTTATATAGAGCATTTTCAAGATCTTTTTTAGAAACATTTTTTATTTTGGATAAATACTTTAAACCTCCCTTGATTAGCTCTCCACCCATAGACGGGCTTGGATTCATAAAAATATCGCAACCGCGATACCTAACCTTTAGTGGCTCCCTTATTTTGGGGACATAATCCTGTAAATCTTGAAGGCTAATGATACCACCCGGACCTATGGCTTCATAAAAAATAGGACATACCTCATTTTTATAAAACATATCCGGGTCTTCATATAAAAACTGCTCTAAAAACAAACCAAGATCTTTATTAAAAAACCTTTCTCCCGCAGCAACAAAAGAACCCTTTTTTTGAAACAAAGAAAGAAGATCCGAAGAGCTCTCTATTACCGGAGAAAGAACAGTAGAAAGGTATTCCTGATTTCTAGATATTACAGAACCCTTTTTTGCCAAAGCAACCGCCGGCTCTACTAAAACAGAAAAAGGCAAAGAGCCATACCGCCTGTGAACCTCAATTAGGCCAGGTATAGTTCCAGGAACCCCAACAGACCCAGCACCAATATTAAACTCTTGTTTTGTATCCCCAAAATCAGCATAAATTGTTTTAAATTCCCCAACGTTTTTCTCAACAGACCTTGGAGTTTCAACAAAAAAATCTACCAAAGAAGGAGAAAATCCATTTTTTTTCACCAACATAGCACCCCCGCTTGCTGCTCCAGTATATAAATATTCACAAACCATCGAAGAAAAAACACCAGCAACAGCAGCATCAAATGCGTTTCCACCAGATTCTAATATGTTCTGTGCAGATCTAACAGTTTCGCGGTGTCCTCCTGCAACCTTAAAGTTTTTGGCCATATTTTTTGTCTTTACCTTTATCTAAACGGGTTATAACATTGAGTTTGTTACTAGGTAAATTTATGTCAATATTTCAAATATTAACATCTTCAATTGGAAGAAAAATTTTGATGGCAATAACAGGCCTATTGCTCTCTTTTTTTATGGCATTCCACTTGTTTGGAAACCTTTTTTTGTTTGTTAGCGAAGATGCGTTTAATTCATATGTTAAAAAGCTAAAACACCTAGGTTTTTTCATTCGCATAGCCGAATTTTTTTTACTCACCTTCGTTTTGAGCCACGCGTATAGCGGAATCCTGTTGTGGCGGAAAAATAGAAAAGCAAAAAACAACACAGAATCTTATAGCAAGGCAAACACATCTTCTTCGGCAAGATACGCCGCACTTACAGGGAGCTTTATATTTATTTTTTTAGTTACCCACTGGGCAACCTTTTGGTACAAGTTTAACTTTGGCGATGAGGAACAATCCTATTATGACGTTGTAATTGGAGATGAGGTTGGTTTTGCAAACCCGTTTTTTGCCATTTTTTATATTGTTGCAATTGCTCTACTTGGATACCACCTTAAACATGGATTTACCTCTGCAGGACAAACGCTTGGTATTGTGGGAACAAAATATGAGCAAATATATAATAAGCTATCGGTTGTGTTCTGGTTTTGGATTCCTCTGGGTTTTATTTCAATACCCGTTTGGTTTGGGCTAATTGTGAGGTTTATTTAAAATGATAGATAAAAAACTTCATTCAAAATCACCAAAAGGCGACCTACATACAAAATGGGAAGACTATAAAAAAACGCTCAATAAACTTTCTCCAGAAGAGGCTAACAAATATAAGGTTATTATTATTGGAACAGGCCTAGCAGGCGCTTCTGCCGCAGCAACGCTTGCTGAAAAAGGATTTAATATACACGCATTTTCTTACCACGAATCCCCAAGAAGAGCCCACAGCATTGCTGCCCAAGGAGGCATTAATGCAGCAAAAAATTATAAAAAAGACGGCGACAGCGTAATGCGCCTTTTTTATGACACTATCAAAGGAGGAGATTTTCGCTCCAGAGAAGAAAACGTATATCGCCTAGCAGAGCTTAGTGTAAACATTATTGATCAATGTGTTGCGCAGGGCGTTCCTTTTGCAAGAGAATACGGCGGCCTATTAGATAACAGGTCTTTTGGCGGCGTCCAGGTGTCACGAACTTTTTATGCAAGAGGACAAACGGGCCAACAACTTCTTTTGGGTGCATATTCAGCTCTTAGCAGACAAGCGAACAGAAAAAAAATAAAGTTCTACCCAAGGCACGACATGCTAGACGTTGTTTTGGTTGATGGAAAGGCAAAGGGCGTTATAACTCGCAACCTATTAAACGGAAAGGTTGAGGCACACTCCGCAGATGTTGTTGTTCTGGCAACCGGAGGATACTCTAACGTATACTACCTATCTACAAACGCTATGTCTAGCAACGTAACAGCAAACTGGAGAGCACATAAAAAAGGAGCGCTTTTTGCAAACCCAAGTTTTACACAAATACACCCAACCTGCATTCCAGTAAAAAATGATTTTCAATCTAAACTAACCCTAATGAGCGAAAGCTTAAGAAATGATGGGAGGGTTTGGGTGCCAAAAAAGAAAAACGACAAAAGAAAAGCTATAGAGATTCCGGAAAATGAAAGAGACTATTATTTAGAAAGAATTTACCCAGCCTTTGGCAATCTCGTTCCAAGAGACGTAGCAAGCAGAAGAGCAAAAGAGGTGTGTGATAACGGCCAAGGCGTTGGCAAAACTGGCGTAGCCGTCTATCTTGATTTTAAAAAAGCAATAGAGGAAAAAGGGGAAGATTTTATTAGAGAAAAGTATGGAAACCTTTTTGACATGTATCAAAACATTACAGATGAAAACCCCTACAAAACCCCAATGAAAATATATCCAGCTGTTCACTATACTATGGGAGGACTATGGGTAGACTATAATTTAATGACAACAATTCCCGGCCTGTTTTCTATTGGTGAAAGCAATTTTTCAGATCACGGAGCAAATCGATTGGGAGCAAGCGCTCTTATGCAAGGGCTAGCAGACGGATATTTTATTGCTCCCCATACTGTGATGGACTACCTAGCAAAAGAAAACCCCAAATTTTCTAATAGTACCAACAATAAAGAGTTTGTAGACGCCGTTAAAGAAACAGAAAAAGACATCGAGAAAATCATGTCTATTAATGGAGAGTTTGTAGTAGACGAAATTCACAGAGAGTTGGGTGGGATTGTTTGGGATAGGGTTGGTATGGCAAGAAACGAAGAGAGCCTTCAGCGAGCAATACAAGATATACCAAAAATTAAAGAAAAGTTTTGGGCCGGCGTTTCAATACCGGGAAGTGAAAAAGACATGAATCAAGAATTAGAAAAAGCGCTTAGGCTAAAAGACTTTATAGAGCTAGCAGAGCTTATGGCTTATGACGCACTAGACAGAAAGGAGTCTTGTGGCGCGCATTTTAGAGAAGAACATCAAACAAAAGAAAACGAAGCGAAAAGAAACGACAAAGAATTTAAATACGTTGCTGCCTGGGGTTATAATGGAAATGGGAAACCAAAACTCTTTAAAGAAGAGCTAAAATATAAAAACGTAAAACTAAAAACAAGAAGCTACAAATAATGAACGTTAATTTAAAAATTTGGAGACAAAGTTCTAATTCAGACAAAGGAAAGCTACAAAACTATAGGCTGGAAAACATCGACCCAAACATTTCATTTTTAGAAATGCTAGATATCTTAAATAATAGGCTTGTCAAAGAAAAACAAGACCCAGTTGCATTTGACCATGACTGTAGAGAGGGAATATGTGGATCCTGTGGCTTTATGATTAACGGAAGACCCCATGGCCCACAGAAAGCCACAACAGTCTGTCAGTTGCACATGAGATCTTTTGGTGATGAAGATGAAATTTTATTGGAGCCTTTTCGAGCAAAATCTTTCGGAGTTATTAAAGACCTTTCTGTTGATCGACAGTCCTTTGATCGTATCATTTCATCTGCGGGATTTGTTTCTATAAATACGGGCGAAGCGAGAGAGGCAAATCAAACCCCAATAGAGAAAAAGAATGCTGATGAAGCCTTTCTTTCTGCAGCGTGCATTGGTTGTGGAGCTTGTGTAGCAGCCTGCAAGAACTCTTCAGCTATGCTGTTTACTTCAGCAAAAATCTCACACCTTGCTCTTCTTCCACAAGGCGAAAAAGAAAAAGGCGAAAGAGTTAATGCTATGGTTGCCACAATGGACGAAGAGGGTTTTGGCTCTTGCACAAACACAGGAGCTTGTTCTGCAGAATGTCCAAAAGAGATTGGTCAAACAAACATTGCAAGATTAAATAGAGAGTTTGTTAAAGCTCAATTAGGTAAGTTGTTAGATAAAAAGTAAATCAAAATGTATATCACAAAAAACAAAGGGGAAAAGGTTCTAGTGCGAAATATTTATTGTGTTGGGCGCAATTATAGTAAACATGCGAAAGAGCTTGGAAATACAAAGCCAAACGAACCGTTCTTTTTTCAAAAATCTCTCCCAGCGCTAAACACCACAAACCAAATCATTTTACCTGCCAACAGAAAAATTGAACACGAAGTAGAAATTGTATTATTAATTGACAAGGACGGCAAAAGCAAAAACAAAGAAGACGCAAACTGTTTTATAGGAGGATATTCTTTGGGGATTGATTTAACCGACAGAGAATACCAAGACAAGTTAAAAGAGCTAAAACTACCGTGGCTTCTATCAAAGTCATTTAAGGGTTCTGCCGTCGTTTCATCTTTTTCAAAAAACCCCATAGAAGAAGATTTTTGGATTACAGTTAATAATGAGAAGAGACAAACAGGAAACCATAGCCAAATGATATTTTCTTTTGTAGACCTAATTCATTTTTTATCAAACAAGGTCCCACTAATGTCAGGTGACTTAATTTTTACAGGAACACCGCATGGCGTGGGATCTTTATCTTCTAAAGATGAAGTTATTATTGGAGCGGGAAATGTTACCCTGAACAAGCTTGTCGTTAGTTCTGAAGAGTAAAGTTGATTGGAATTGTAATCCAAACCCCAACCTTTGTTTCTCTTTGTTTTGCAGGTCTAAATCTTGTTTTTCTAAGAGCTTCAACCGCAGATTCATTTAAACCTGTATTTGGAATTCCCTTAAGAACGATAGTTTCTTTAACCCTTCCTTTGTCATCAATAAAACACTGAACAATTACTTGCCCCTCAATTCCTGCTTCTTGTGCAATATCTGGGTATACTGGCCTAATAGGCATTAAGGGCACGGGGGCCTTATCATAAGGAATAAATTTTACTTGAGGCCCAGATGGTGGAGGGGGTGGTGCGTCCCAGGCATCAAAATTATCTAAATCTGTCTCTTCAATTGTTAGGTCGTCTGCCAAGTCATCATCTTCTGATTCAACAGGAATAGAAGGTCTTGCAGGCGGGGGAGGTGTTTCAAATTGCTGTGTTTCCGGTATCTCAATATTTTCAATAAGAATTTGACCCTCTGTTTCAAGTTCGCTGTTATTTTCAAAGCGCTGTACACTATAAAACCCCAACAACATAAACACACAAGCCATTAAAGTGCCAATTCGCAACACAGTAGAATATTTTTCTTTTAAGGTGTTGTTGTTAAGCCTTGCTCGTTTTAGCAAAAGATTGACCACCCAAGAAAGGGGCGCAATCCTTGAAAAAAGTTTTTTTATGTTTGGTATATTATCCAAATCCACTAGTTAGACACCTTTACCTTTGTTGAATAGTTTAATTTTAAAGCATCAGCTTTTCTTAGCTCATTATGTATGCCAGAAATAAGCTCCATTCTTGCCGCCTGGTCTGCCTTTAAAGAAACGGTTAGCTGTGGATCTGCAGCTCTTTTTTCATACATGATATGACGCACATCATCATTGTTATAAAGCTTATCCTCAATAGATATTAAGCCATCTTTAGAAACCCATATATCAGAGGTATGTCTTTTAGACTCAAGCTTTTCAATTCGCTCTGCTTTTGGCAACGAAACTGGAAGACCAGAATGTTTTCTTAATACGGTTGTAACCATAAAGAATATAAGAAGCATAAAGATAATATCGGGCATTGAGGAGGTTGATATTTTTGATTCTACACCAGATTTTCTTCTAAACTTCATTCTGTCTCCGCTATTGATATACGAGTGGCTTTTGCTATCTTTAACTGGTCCAAGACTTCGATATAAACATCATACTCTGCTTTTTCGTGCGCTTTCACAGAAATAATTAACTTGTTATTTAATTCTATCTCCTTTTGAACTTTACGACTGAGGTTTTTCATCTCTACAGGCTCTCCACCAAGCAACACAGCTCCAGAAGCGCTAATTAAACAATTAAGAATGTTTTTCTTGTTAATTTCAATTTCTTGTCCTTCGGCCGGCAAGATAATTCCAACCCCCTTGTCCATGTCTATGGTTGTTGTAACCAAAAAGAAGACCAACAATAAAAAGGCAATGTCTGCCATTCCACCTTCAGGAATAGCTCCAGTTCTAGCTTTTCTTTTTCTTATAGCCATTATAAAGAAAAACCTACTTAGCTTCTCTTAACAGGTCTGTTAACTCAATTGATTTTTCTTCCATATCTAATACCATACCATCAATCATAGAAGAGAAAAAGTTTTGACTGATTTGAATAATCATTGCAACAACTAGCCCAAAAGCAGTCGTTAACAACGCCTCTGAAATACCCCCGGCAACAATTGCTGGAGAAATATCGTTTGCTGCCGCAATATCTTCAAATGCACCAATCATTCCCCAAACAGTTCCTGTAAAGCCCATCATAGGCGCAATCGCAATAATTGCTGTTAACCAACCCATGTTTTTTTCCAAGAAAGCCATTTCAAGCGATCCAGCATTTTCAATTGCTTTTTCTACCTGCTCACTTCCCTTGTTAACCCTTGCAAGACCCGCTTCACAAATATTTGATACAGGTCCATCATGGCCAGAACAAACAGCCAAAGCTTTTTTTGATCCTCCGGACTTTAAAGCCTGTCTTACCGCACTCATAAATCCTTCAGAGTCTGCTTTTGATTGATTTAGTGAATATGCGCGCTCTCCAACAAGTCCAAGCCCAGCTAATAGAAGCAATAAAATTGGCCACATGAAAGGCCCACCGTTTAAAAATAAGTCTACCATTTAAATCCTCCTAACGTGTTAAATGTCCAACAAATTAGCCTATTCAGTGTGTAATGTCAACAACCGAGACAATATTTATAATAGACATAGAAACTTATCTTTAATATCTTTATTTAGCCTATGTTTTAGTTTGACAACATATACTGGAACATTAATTTTTTCTTTAAAAAAAACAAGCTTAACAGCATCTTTTTCTGTACAAACAACAGCCTCTATTTTGTTTTTTTCTATAACAGAAACAATATCAGAAACATCTTTTGCAGTAAAGTTATGATGGTCTGGATAAATTAATTTCCCCTCTACTTGAATGTTTAGCCTTGATAAGCTTTTTTGAAAACTTTCTGGCTTTCCAATACCACAAATTGACAGAACCCTTTTTAGCCTTGAAAGCTCATCTATTGTGGTAGGTCCACTATTAATAGATAAAACCTCATCTTCAAATTCAATATTAGTTGACAGGCTATTTTTTAGATAAGAACCTTCTTTGTAGAGGTTTACTTTGTTTGTAATTACAATGTCAGCACGACCAATATTATAAAAAGGCTCTCTAAGAATGCCCCAGGGAAATGTTTTTTTATTTTTCTTTTTTAGTTCGTCTGGGCCAATCAAAACAACATCAATATCGCGATATATTTTTCGATGCTGAAAAGCATCATCTAAAACAATAGTATCGCACCCAAGGGAAACAAGCTTTTTTGATCCTAAAATTTTATTTTTTGAAACATAAATTGGTATAGAGCTAGAAAGGTTCTTTTTTAAAACAAGAGTTTCATCCCCAGCCCTTTCTACAGATTGATTCTTAAATAAAAAACTGCCACTATTTTTTCTTCCATGACCCGTTGTTAGAACCCCTACAGACTTTCCGCGCTGAACTAAAAAATTTGATAACGCAATAACAAAGGGAGTTTTTCCTGTACCCCCCAAAGAGATGTTACCTACGCTAATAACTGTTGCACACACCTTTGTGGGTGAAATAATATTTTTATCATAGAAATAGTTTTTTATCTTAATAAAGAACAAGTGTATTGGAAATAGAAACAGAATCACCGAAACAGCCATTCTCTTAAAGCTTAAAAGAGTGAAGCTACGCATCATCTGACGAGGCCTCTTTGTCTGTTGATGTTAGGGCTTTTTTCAAAACATCTAAACATTCTTCAACTTTCTGTTCTTTGGTAAAGTAAATAGGCTGGCCAATAACTAATTTTATTTTGCTAAACGGCTTGCTAATATAAAAAGTATGCCAATTTTTTAATATCCAGCTTCTTGATGTATGCCCAACAACCGGTATAACGGGTACACCACTTTCTCTTGCCAGCCTTACAGCGCCCGGCTTGGGAACATGCTCTGGCCCAGTAGGACCATCTGGAGTAATAATGAGTTGCGTAGAGGGGTTTTTTAAAAGATCTACCATGTTTTGATATGCTTCACTTCCCCCCTTACCGCTTGATCCTCTTACAAACCTGTAACCCATTTTTTCTCCAACATCAACAATTAAACTACCGTCCCCGCTTTTACTTGCAAGGCCAATATAGTTTTTTCTAGAAAAGTATTTAAAAACAGATAAAACCTTTCCATGCCAAGTCACAAGTATAAAAGACCGATTTTTTTCTATTAAGCTTTGGATGTTTTCTTCGCCAAGAACGCTCCACCTATTAAACCCATATAAAAATTGAATTAATAGCTTAAGAACAATTGTTTTTATTTTATAAATCATAGATTATTCCAAAATATATTGCGCTGCTTCCTGATATGGATCTGTTTTAGAGGTTAAACAGTTTACTAGCTCCCGATAACCAGATTTAACATTTTTTTGACCATCATCAGACAAAAGAAAAAGAACTTCTTCTGCGATATTAGATGCAACCATTTTTGACTGGAGCAACTCTTTAACAATTTTTTTGTTACTGATTAGATTTACCAAAGAAAGATATTTTACAGAAGACATTTTTTGTGCTAAAAACCAAGTTATTGGTGACAACCTATAACAAACAACCATTGGACAACCCAACATGGCAGTTTCTAGAGTAGCAGTTCCTGAAGACACAATTGCTGCATCTGCAATTGATAGCATCTCATAGTGTTGTTCTTTGGTAACAATAAAATTATCTGGAACATTATTAATAGAAACATTAGGGGCTTCCAAAAGAACAGGAATAATTTTTTTATTCAATTTTTTATCTAAAATATCAATTGTTTCTAAAAATATTTTCCAGTGTTTTTCAATTTCAGACTTTCTACTTCCAGGCATAAGAACAACAATTTTTTTATCATAAGAAATTCCGTGCTTTTGACAAAGATCGTCTCTTTTACCGCTAATATTTTTTAAATTTATCAAGGGATTTCCCACATATTTAATATCAATACCACGCGCTTTAAACCAATTTTTTTCTATAGGAATAATGCTAATGCGCTTATCAGTATTTTTCTCCAGAGTTTTTGCTCGCGAACTTTTCCACGCCCAAACTTGTGGTAATATAAAATATGAAACCTCAACGCCCATTTTAGAAATTTTTTTTGCCAACCTTAAATTAAAGCCGGGGTAGTCAATTAAAACCACTTTTTCTGGCATTGTTTTTTTAATAAACGCAAGAGTGGCATTAAAAATTTTTTTAATTCTTGGATAATGTTTTAAAACCTCTACAATTCCAATCACATTGAGGTTTTTAATGTGTTCGATTGGTTTTAGTCCCTCGCGAATCATTTGATCGCCACCAATACCATGAAACTCAAAGCTCGAATCAGAGCTTTTTATTTCACGCATTAGGTGAGAACCGTGCAAGTCTCCAGAATCTTCACCAGCAATCAACACTATTTTTTTCTTAATCATTTTTAATAATTTTTTGTTCAATCTGAAGCGCAATTTCTAAAGCTTTTAAGCCCTGTTTCCCATCGACGATAGGTTTTTTCCTTTCTTTCACAGAAATAATAAAATTTTCTATCTCGTTTAAAAGAGCATCCTCTTTTTGGGGTATAATTTTTTCATAAAATAAGTTTTTTGTTCCCGCTGCAGTTTCAACAGACTGTTCAATGCATTCATCAGAAAAAACACTATTTTTTTCTAGCCCATAGACTTCAATTTGTGGTATCATTAGATCTGTAATAGTATAGAGATTTTTTTCATATGTACGAATTTTTCTAACATAGTTTTGAGCAATTCGACTGGATTTTAGATTTGCAACAACACCGTTTTCAAATTTAATATGTGCATGAGCAAGATCTACGGTGTCACTCATCATACTAGAGCCGCTGGCGCGTACATCAACAATGTTTGAATCGACAATAGATAAAATTAAATCAATATCATGCACCATTAAATCTAAGACAACAGGGACTTCAGTTCCCCTTAATTGAAAAGGAGCCAACCTTTCTATTTCAATATAATGCGGCCGAGCAAAAACAGTTTTAAGGCGATTAATGGTAGGATTAAATCTTTCAATATGACCAACCTGTATAATACAATTGTTTTTTTCTGCTATGTCGATAATTTCGCAAGCCTCGTTAGCATTTTTTGTAATAGGCTTCTCAATAAAAACATCCTTCTTTTTATTTAAACACTCTTTTGCTATTTCATGATGTGTGTTTGTTGGTGTGACAATGTGAACAGCATCAACACCATCTACTAATTCATGAAAATTTTCAAAAGATTTTACAGAAAATTCATTGGAAACTTGTTTAGCAAGCTCTTTATTTTTATCAAAAAATCCGACAAAATTAATATCAACATGTTTTGATAAATGTTTAATGTGGTGTTTGCCCAGGTGCCCTGAGCCTATAAGACCAATTTTAATTTTATTTTGCATTATTGTCCCTTAATAAAGTATGCAATATCACCTTCTTGCATAATATAGTCTCTACCAACATTTTTCACTAACCCCAATGTTTTTAATTCCTTGATATCTTCGCGGTGCTTTATTGCGTCATCAAAGCCGTATATTTCTGCTTTAATAAACTTGGTTGCAAAGTCTGTATGAATTTCTTCAGCAGCATCTAACGCAAAATCACCCCTTTTTATTGTCCAGCCACGAACCTCTTTTTCTCCACATGTAAAAAAAGTTTGGAGACCAAGAGTATTATAAGATTCTTTGATAAGAGTATTTAGGCCCGTCTCTTTTAGGTTATAATCTTCTAAAATTATTTTTTTCTCTTCTTCGTCAAAATCAACCATTTCTGCTTCTAGCTTTCCATTAATAATAACAAAAGAAGAACTATTTTTTTCAGCAACTCTTTTACCTTCAGATATTTGAGTCCCATCAATTGAGGTTTCATCAATGTTTGCTACATAAATCATCGGCTTATCAGTTAACAAAAATAAATTTTTTATTATTGGATCTTCTTTTGAGTTGCGAACAAAAGAGCGCGCTGGGGACCCTTCATTGATGTGATTGAGTAGATTAGACAACACTTCTTTTGCTAGCCTTCCTTCGGGCTTGTTTGCCTTAATAAGTTTTTCATTTTTTTCTAAAGACCTTTCAACTGTTTTCATATCAGCTAATATTAGTTCGGTGTTAATAATTTCCATATCATCAATTGGGTCGATACGATTTTCAACATGCGTTATGTTTTTATCAGAAAAAAATCGAACAACCTGTATAACAACCTTTACAGATCGGATTTGTGATAAAAATTTATTGCCAAGCCCTTCGCCTTGATGTGCATTTTTTACCAAGCCCGCTATATCAATAAATTCTATTGTATTATAAATAGTTTTTTCTGGATTAAAAATTTTTGATAACATATCCAGCCTTTCATCGGGAACCTCGACAATGCCAGTATTAGGCTCTATTGTGCAGAAAGGATAATTTTCTGCAGCGATGTTGTTTTTGCTGAGAGCATTAAATAGGGTTGATTTCCCTACATTTGGTAATCCTACAAATCCACAATTTAACTTCATTGTGAGAATATAATACTTAATTGGATGAGTATTTATTAAATTGAATTTCTATGAGTAAACAATGGGCAATCATTTTAGGGTGTTCTACGGGGCATGGTGCTGCAACTGCTTTAGAGCTAGCTAAACAGGGATACGGTATTATAGGGTTTCATCTTGACAGGGGCCCTATTAAGAAAGAAGCAGAGTCTCTGAAGAAAAAAATTGAAAAAATCAATGATGGTGCGGTATGTTTTTGGAATGAAAATGCCGCAGACAAAGATATAATGTCTAAACACATAGAAGAAATTGTTAATCTGACCAAAAAAGAACCAATTAAACTATTAATGCATTCAATTGCTTTTGGCAGCACAACCAATTTTTTTACACCAGATCCAGTCAAGCAAAGACAAATGGACATGACCCAACATGTTATGGCAAACTGCCTTATTTATTGGACTCAAATATTATTAGAACACAACCTTTTGTCAAAAGGATCAAGGATTCTTGGCTTAACAAGCGAGGGTAGCTACAAAGCAATGGAGGGTTATGGACCCGTAGGTGTAGCTAAAGCTTCTTTGGAGGCTGTTATTAGGCAGATAGGGTGGGAACTTGGCTCCCAAGGCATTACGGCCAACACTATACAGGCTGGTATTACACCAACTAGAGCCCTGACAAAAATTTCTGACGACTGGGAAAGTTGGATAGAAAAAACAGCAGAAAGAAACCCCATGAGAAGAACAACTACTCCAGAAGATGTGGCAGGTCTAGTGAGTTTATTGCTATCAGATAAAGCAGACTTTGTGAACTGCTCAACTATTTTCTGCGATGGTGGCGAACATCGCTCTTTATAAGTACAAAACCCTGCTTTATTAATCCCCAACCATTTACGATCAGTTGCATACCATTTGTGCCTTTAGTCACCTTACGTTTTTTTACATCCCGCATAACCCTCTTTAAGCCTGATATCAAGATACGCCGCCAATCCCAGTTATATTTAATCTATCTAAACCAAGATTTTTAATAAGGATACCCCAAATTAATTTGGGATTTATAGAAAAAATCTTCTCCATGTTGTGGCTAATCAACCAATCACCTCTTTTAATTTCATTATTCAGCTGATCTTTTCCCCACGCTGCGTGACCAAAAATTAATTTGGCATTTTGAGTGTTTTTATCATCAAATAAAATTTTTTGTATTGAGTCAAGATCGCTAGAAAGCTTCATTTTTTCTGATATATCAAATAAAATATTTTCATTGTCATTTTCGCTCAACACACATGCTTGGTGCAGCATTACAGGTCCCCCAAAATAAACTTTTTCAGATTCAGACATAAGATGTTTAACAGCCTTATTTTTTAATCCAGAACCCGTAATTTCCATTTCACTAATAGGTTTATTAATAATCAGGCCCAAGACCCCATCGCGACCATCTTCACAGATCAATACAACGCTTTCTGCAAAATAAGGATCTACCATATTAGGCATTGCCACCAACAACTTATTTTTTAGGTTATTCATTTTATTTATACACAAACCTAAATCTTTTTTTGAATCAATTCTATAGTTAAGTAAGTTATACGTTAACTTTTTTTAAAAAATATGAAAAACAAACTATTAATTAGGGGCGCAAGACAACACAACCTAAAAGATATCAACGTTGATATTGATAAGAATAAATTGGTTGTTATTACGGGCCCATCTGGCTCAGGAAAATCTTCCTTGGCTTTTGATACCATATATGCTGAAGGACAAAGAAGATATGTTGAGTCTCTTTCAGCTTATGCGCGACAATTCTTAGATCTCATGGAAAAGCCTGACATAGACACAATTGAAGGATTGTCTCCAGCAATCTCTATTGAGCAAAAAACTGGTTCACGCAATCCAAGGTCTACGGTTGGAACCATTACAGAAATACACGACTACTTGAGGTTGCTGTATGCGAGCATTGGTAAACCACACTGTTGGGAGTGTGGCCGAGAAATTAAAAGACAGTCTCCACAGCAAATAGTAGACCAAATTTTAAAATTACATGCCAATGAAAAAGCATATATTTTATCTCCTGTTATACAGGGCCGCAAAGGCGAACATCAAAGCATCATAGATGACATTAAAAAAAAGGGATTTTTAAGAGCAAGGATTGACAATAAAATTTTATCCTTAAGAAATCCTGAAAAGCTAGAAAAGAACAAAAAACACAATATAGATGTATTAATTGATAGAGTTATAATTGGAAAAAATGTTAAGTCTCGCCTATTAGAGTCTGTAGAGCTGTCATTAAAAATGGGGAACGGTATTTGTATTATTAGCATTAACGGAAAAGAAGATTTTATGTTTAGTGAGCACTTTGCTTGTGCTTACCACCCCTACATAATGCTATCTGACCTAAAACCAAGGATGTTTTCATTTAATTCGCCATACGGAGCATGCAAGCAATGTGATGGGCTTGGGCATATAACAGAAATTGATCCAAACCTGGTGGTTCCTGACAATAAAAAATCACTTATTCAAGAAGCAATTCGTCCTATTGGGAGCCAACCAAAAGGATTCCACGGTAACAAATTAAGAGCATTGTCAAGAGAGCACCCGCTTTCTTTTTCCAAGCCATGGAATCGGTTAAGCAAAGAAATTAGAACCATTATTTTATATGGACTTAAAGGCCATAGCCTAGATATTGATTTTAAAAACAAAAAATGGTCTGGAACCTATACCGGAGAATGGGAGGGTATCATTCCAGAGCTGCAAAGAAGGTATAAACAAACCCAATCTTATGGAATACGTCGTTGGATTGAAAGTTTTATGAGCACAAGAAAGTGTGATTCTTGTTCTGGAAAAAGGCTAAAAGAATCTTCCCTTTATGTAAAAATTGATACAGAAAACATAGGAACTTTATGTTCAAAAAACATAGAAGATACCCTGCATTTTTTTGAAAAAATTATTTTATCTCAAGGCGATCACGACATCGCTGTAGGCATTTTAAAAGAAATAAAAAAACGACTTAATTTTTTAATTAATGTTGGTCTTAGCTATTTAACGCTAGACAGGGCATCACGAACCCTTTCAGGGGGAGAGGCCCAAAGAATTAGGCTAGCATCCCAGGTTGGCTCTCAATTGACGGGCGTATTATATGTTCTAGATGAACCATCAATTGGTTTGCACCCCAGGGATAATGATAGGCTGATTAAAACACTACAGTCTTTAAAAAATATTGGCAATACGGTGATTGTAGTTGAGCATGATTTAAACACTATTGAGTCAGCAGATCAGATAATCGACATGGGCCCAAAAGCTGGCGTTAATGGAGGGGAGGTTGTTTTTTCGGGAACACTAAAGCAAATTTTATCTAACAAAAAAACACTGACAGGAGAATACTTGTCTGGTAAAAAATATATTCCACTGCCGGAATACAGAACGGTTACTTTTGATCATTTTACAATTCAAGGAGCCAAAGGTAATAACCTAAAAAATATTGATGTTAGTTTTCCATATAATAGGCTTATAGCGGTAACAGGGGTTTCTGGAAGTGGAAAAAGTTCTCTTATTAACCAAACACTTTATCCAGCTTTATCGAACTTAGTAAACCTGAGCGTTAAAGATATGCTCCCCTTTAAAAACCTATTAAGAGCTGATAGGATAGAAAGAGTAATTAACGTCGATCAAAAACCTATTGGCAAGACTCCACGATCAAACCCTGCAACATATACAGGTATTTTTACACATATTAGAGATTTGTTTGCACAAACAAGAGAGTCAAAGTTAAGGGGCTATAAACTTGGAAGGTTTTCATTTAATGTTAAGGGAGGAAGGTGTGAGCAGTGTCAAGGAGCTGGCATTATTAAAATTGAAATGAATTTTTTACCAGATGTATATGTTAATTGTGGAGATTGTAACGGGAAAAGATATAACAGTGAAACACTCCAAATTGAATATAAAGGCCTAAATATTGCAGATGTTTTAGAACTTTCGGTAGATGAAGCGCGCATTTTTTTTAAAAATATATTTTCTATTAAAAAGAGGCTCGACACACTACATAATGTAGGTTTGGGCTATATTAAGCTAGGGCAACAAGCTACAACGCTGTCTGGTGGTGAAGCACAACGAATTAAGCTTTCTACGGAGCTTTCAAAAAATAATACAAAAAATACAGTGTATTTTTTAGATGAGCCAACAACAGGGCTACATGTAGACGATATCCAAATGTTAATGTCTGTTTTACAAAAGCTTGTTACACAGGGGAACACAGTCATTGTGATTGAACACAACCTAGATGTTGTTAAGTGCGCCGACTGGATTATTGATTTAGGCCCAGAAGGTGGAGAGGGCGGCGGCAATGTGGTGGCAGAAGGAACAGTGTCAGAAATCGCCAAAAATAAAAAATCTCTTACAGGAAAATTTTTAGAAAAAGTATTAAAATAAATTTTTGGATAACCATGTTTCTCTAATTATCTTACTATATAGTGAACAGTGAAGAAAAAATAGTTATTTCATCAAACGAAGAACATAGCTTTGATAAACAGATTAGACCAGCTCTTTTTGATGAGTTTGTAGGCCAGGAAGCGCTAGTTCATTCTTTAAAAACCTATATTTTAGCAGCAAAAGAAAGAAAAGAAGCTCTAGACCATATTTTGCTTTATGGCCCCCCAGGTTTAGGCAAGACAACGCTATCAAATATCATTGCAACAGAGCTAGGCCAAGGATTTTATGGATCTTCAGGCCCAGTGATTTCGATTCCGGGTGATTTATCAGGGATGTTAACTAATCTGCAAAGTGGAGATGTATTATTTATAGATGAAATCCACAGAATGAACACGTCGGTTGAAGAGTATTTATATTCCGCAATGGAAGACTATAAAATTGATATTTTAATTGATTCTGGGCCCAATGCTAGAACTATAAGAATAGATTTAGAACCTTTTACCTTGGTTGGCGCAACAACTAGGTTGGGCAATATTTCAACACCAATGAGAGATAGGTTCGGCGCTATTTTCCGCGTTGATTTTTATAATATAGACGATTTATTTAAAATTTTAGAACGCACGGCACATATTTTAAATGTTCACGTGGAAGAAGATGCACTATATGAGATTGCCCGCAGATCTAGAGGAACACCAAGAATTGCTAATAGAGCATTAAAGAGAGTCAGAGATTTTGCACAAGTGAAAAAACTAAAAAAGATTAATATAAATTCAGCAAAAAACTTTTTAGACAGTATTGGTGTTGATAAAAACGGGCTAGAAGAAATGGACAGAAAAATTTTAAAAAACCTTATTACTAAATTTAATGGAGGCCCAACAGGAGGAAAGTCATTAGCGATATCTGTTAATGAAGATATACAAACCATTGAAGATGTATATGAACCCTACTTAATTAAAGAGGGTTTTATTGAAAGAACTTCAAGAGGAAGAAAAGCTACCGATAAAACATACCAACTATTTGGTATATCAAAATAAATAGGAGAAATAGTTTAATGATCGAAAAAAAGAAAAAATACAAACTCACCGATTTTCGCTATCAGTTACCCAAAAAATTTATTGCACAAAAACCAAAACTCAAAAGAGATAGTGCAAAAATGATGGTTTTAAATAGGGAGAATAAATCTATCAAACATAGCAAATTTTCTAAAATTATAGACCACTTCCAAAAAAACGACCTATTAATTATGAACGACACTAAAGTATTTCCAGCTAAACTATATGCTACAAAAGATAGAACGGATGCAAAGGTGGAAATTTTTTTATTAAGAGAGCTAGGAGATAGGCTGTGGGAAGTTTTAGTCAAACCAGCAAGAAAAGTAAGAATTGGGAACAAACTTATTTTATCTAAAGACCTGTTTTGTGATGTTATTGACAATACCGTATCTGGAGGTAGAGTGGTAAGGTTTGAGTTTGGAAACCAAAATTTTGACAACATTTTAAACAAAATTGGTAATCCGCCCTTGCCTCCATACATTGAAAGACCAGTTACAAAGCAGGATACAGAAAGGTATCAAACTGTTTATGCAAAAAAACGAGGCGCTGTTGCAGCACCAATTGCTGGGCTGCATTTTACGCCAGAGCTCATTAAAGCCCTTACAAAAAAGGGTGTAAGAATTTATAATATCACTCTTCATATAGGTCTTGGCACTTTTAAACCGGTGCAAGTAGAAGATCTCAATAGACATCATATGGATTCTGAATATTTTGAGGTAAGCCCAGAAACTGCGTTGGCAATTAATGAGGCTAAAAGAAAAAGAAGAAGAATTTTTGCGGTAGGAACATCCACTGTAAGAGCTTTAGAAACCGTCAATGTTTCAGGCTTCCAAATTTCACCAAAGAAAGGCTGGACTAATAAGTTTATTCATCCACCACACGACTTTAAAATTGTTGATGGATTAATTACCAGCTTTCATCAACCAGAAAGTACGCTATTAATGCTCACATCTGCTTTTGCGGGGTATCAATTTGTAAGAGAAGCTTATAAAGTTGCAAAACAAAAAAAATATAGGTTCTTAAGCTATGGCGATGCAATGCTAATTACCTAAACAGATATGAATGCTGGAGTAATAGTTGCAGGGGGTAAGGGTAGTCGTTTCGGAGGCTATAAACAAACCACTATATTAAACAATAAACCTATCTATCAATATAGCCTAGATATTTTCAATGACTCCGATATCATTGATATTGTTTATTTAGTTATTCCAAAAGATTTGTTTCCAAAAATTACCAAAGACATATCTAATATGTGCCCAAGTAAGAAAATTGTGCTTTGTGAGAGTGGAAAAACAAGATCAGATTCAGTTTATAGTGCGATTAAAAAAATAAAAGAAAATATAGATATAGTTGTCATACATGACGCTGTTAGACCACTAATCAAAAGTGAAAATATCTTGAATCTAATCAATGCCTGCAAGAACAGCGACGGAGCTATATTGGCTCACCCCGTATCAGATACGCTAAAGAAGGTAAGTGAAAGCATTGTGTCTTTTACAGTTGACAGAACTAACCTTTGGTTGGCTGAAACCCCTCAAGCGTTCAATTTTAAGAAACTAAAATCTTGCTATAAAAAAATTGATAAAAATAATAGAAATATTTTTACCGATGAAGCTAGTTTGATGGAGAATTTTGGTTGCAAGATTAAGGCTCTTCATAATAAATCAGAAAATATAAAAATAACAGAAAAAGAAGATCTAGGTCTTGTTGGGAATCATTTATTAGGCTATACCACAACAGGAATAGGTCTTGATTTTCACTCGCTTATAGATGGAGAAGAATTAATAATAGGAGGCCATAAAGTAAAGTGTAATTTTTCATCGGAAGCCCATTCAGATGGAGACGTATTAACGCATGCCGTTATAGATGCTTTATTGGGGGCACTTAACCTGGGAGATATAGGAGAGCACTTCCCTAATACTTCAGAATATCTAAATATTTCTAGCATTGAACTATTAAAGAAGATTATCAAAAAAATACCAACTAACACAACAATAAGAAGAATTGATGTTTCCATTGTTCTTAATTCTCCAAAAATTTCTTCCCACAAAAAGGAAATCAAAACAGCTCTAGCAAAAGCAATGGGGATTAAAGAAGGCGTTATTTCAATCAAAGCAACGACCACTAACGGCTTAAAGTTTTTAGACATGTCTAGCGGCTGGGGTTGTGAAGCAATTATTACTTTAAATCATGAAAATTAAATCTTATGCAAAAATAAATTTAGGGCTACATGTTCTTAATAAACGACCAGACAATTTTCATAACATTTTGACTATTTTTCAAGAGATTAGTTTTTCAGATCAATTAATAATCAAGGAATCTAAAAAGACTTTTTTTGACACAAGCGTTGATTGGCTAGACAGACAGAATAACACATGCATAATGGCAGTAAAGATATTGCAAGAACAATACCCTCATCTGCCTAATTTTAATATTTTTTTACAAAAAAATATTCCTACGAATGCTGGTCTAGGCGGAGGCTCTAGTAATGGGACAGCGACTTTAAAAGCAATTGACAAACTATGCGATTTAAAACTTAAAGAAAAAGAAATCAAAAATTTTTCAGAAATGATTAGTGCGGACTCCCCCTTTTTTGTTAATGGAGGTCTGCAAGGAGGTGAAGAAAGGGGCGAAAAACTCTCCCCAATCAAAAACAGCTATATTGATAAATATATTTTACTTATAATGCCTGATATAAAAGTGAAAACTCCAGAGGCTTTTATGTTTATAAAAAAGTATTTGGTAAAAGGAAAAACGGACGTTAAGTTGTCCCGAATGTTGGAAGAGCTCAAAATTAATAACTTGAGCTCCGAGTTATTTTACAATGATTTTGAGATGTATGTTTTTAAGAC
>CERX01014246.1_pt1 | contig 24162 bp, 28 predicted proteins | sample 350251 | NCBI WGS metagenome assembly CERX01 (sample SAMEA2621044, study PRJEB7988) | marine metagenome | biome: marine biome (ENVO:00000447); feature: deep chlorophyll maximum layer (ENVO:xxxxxxxx); material: "saline water (ENVO:00002010), including plankton (ENVO:xxxxxxxx)" | depth 50 m
ACATTAATGCTAGTCATACAGATGATCAATCGTCGCATAGGGATGTTAACCCCGCTGTACGCTTTATATTCAATTTTTTAGAATAAAACCATTGAAAAAAACATCATTGTACTTATCTAAGTAGTGTGTAATTTTTATGACAGTTGGGTATAATCCACGCCCTTGTCGCAACAGAGATGTAGGTCAATGTCAGTAGCTTTTCGTGTGGAACAGGTAGAGTATCCGTTTCCAGCTAAACCACAGCCATTATCAGATGCCCGTAAGGCAGCACTTAAAGCTGAGATTAAGTCTTTGCTTAAAGCGCGCAATGCCGTATTAGTGGCACACTATTACACCGACCATGAAATTCAGGCCCTAGCCGAGGAAACCGGTGGGTGTGTAGCAGACTCGTTAGAGATGGCGCGTTTTGGACGCGATGCACAAGAGCAAACCTTAATCGTGGCTGGCGTACGCTTCATGGGTGAAACCGCTAAAATTCTCAGCCCTGAAAAAACAGTACTGATGCCAACCCTAGAAGCAACGTGCTCCTTAGACATTGGCTGCCCGGTAGAAGAGTTCAGTGCTTTTTGCGATCAACATCCTGATCATACCGTCGTGGTATATGCTAATACATCGGCAGCAGTAAAAGCGCGTGCCGACTGGGTAGTCACATCTAGTATTGCGTTAGAAATTGTTGAGCACCTAGACAGCGAAGGCAAAAAGATAATTTGGGGTCCGGATCGTCATTTAGGCTCTTACATTGCGAAACAAACGGGTGCCGACATGCTTATGTGGCAAGGCGAGTGCATTGTGCACGATGAGTTTTCAGCGCAAAAGCTGGCAGACATGAAAGCCCTGTATCCAGATGCCGCTATCTTAGTTCACCCTGAATCGCCAGCCAGTGTGGTTGATATGGCCGATGCCGTCGGCTCTACCAGCCAATTAATTGCAGCGTCACAAACCATGGACAACGATACCTTCATTGTGGCAACCGATAAGGGTATTTTCTACAAGATGCAGCAACTTACGCCTAACAAGACCTTTATTGAGGCTCCAACAGGCGGTAACGGCGCTACATGTAAAAGTTGTGCTCACTGCCCTTGGATGGCAATGAACGGCTTAGAAGCGATTAAGGCGTCGTTAACAGAAGGTGCGAGTGGCCACGAAATTTTTGTAGACGACAGTTTACGAGAACGCGCTCTTATTCCACTCGATCGCATGTTGGCATTTTCCGCCGATTTAAAAGCAAAGCAGGGTTTGTAAACACCAGCGTTCATTAAATGGGCAGTTGTTCGATTTTTTTAAGCTACGTCTTGATTAACTAGCCCGCTTTACCTACTATACGCGCGCTGCAACATTGCAACACAGAGTTACATGTTTTGCTCAATGCAAAACAAGACAATTTGGAGAGGTGGCTGAGTGGCTGAAGGCGCACGCCTGGAAAGTGTGTTTAGGGTTAAACCTAACGAGGGTTCGAATCCCTCTCTCTCCGCCAAATTCGAAGAACCGGCTTTGCGCCGGTTTTTTTGTGCTCGTAATAAATATACTCACTATATGTCATGTGGCGATTGTAGCCGCCGGAGTAGTTTGGCAAATAGCGCGGAGTAGTTTGGCGAGACTTGGCCAATAATCGCGCTTAACTTACTCTCCCCGGTAATTGAGGGATAGGGGGGCTCCATCCCTCATGGCTTGAAGCCAATTATCTAAAATCACAAGCTCATCGTATGACGGTCGTAATTTTAATATATGGATTCTCAAAGTTATGAAAGCTGCTTGAACTGCTCTGTCGTCAAACCCAAAATATTGCGCCTGGTCTTTCTGCTCGTGTTCGAAACCGTACCGCCAGAATTTAAAATAATTATCGTATTTTTTAAAAATGCTAGCCAATGTTGGCTGAACGTATTGAGCGTTGGGGTTGAATAACTTATCTAATTGGCCATTAATTTGATGTTTTGTTGCTGGGAGGGAGGTGCTAAGGAATAACTCTTCCATCAATCGCTTGTCTTTTGCAGGGACAGCCGTCCAAAGCTCCTCCAGCTGATGGCCATGAGGTTTGGTATTCGAGATTCTCAAAATGGTTTTTATGTAAAGCTCAAGCGCAAATGTACTGAGAACGTAGTACATGGGTTGAAAAGTAAGCATCCCATCTATTTTTTCTGACGGCTCCCATCTATGGCATATATGTCGAAGTGCCCACGCAGATTGCAAAGTTCTTTCAGCGTGCTGAAAATTCCCTTTAGTGGTTGACTCTGGGTTTTTAATCATATTCGGTTCCTTACCTAGTATCTTTAGGGCTACATTAAACTTATGAGCAGCTAGTGTGAACAGCTTGTTCTATTTTTATGTGCCCCTTAAAAATAGGCGGCAACTTATCGCCGCCTAAATTCCACACAATGCATTGATGAGAAAAGAGGCCTTTAAAAGATGAGTCTAGCATTCCATCATCTATATTTATTATTATTTTCCCGTCCTCCACAGTTATTCCAGCGCCCAGCGAAAGCTTAATCCTAACGCATCCTAAAATATCAGTTATGAAATATTTAATATTAGAAAAGTTACCTGCATCAATTAATTCTCCCGAGGCATTATTTGTCACAGGAACAATAATTTTGATGTCACTGTACTGGTGCAATATAGTTTCACTCATATCAGCCACCCTTTGTCACTACAACTTTAGCTGAAGCGACTACGGCTATACCTGCGTTGGCGTAGGTCTCTGGTTCGCTGTCAAATACATTACCGTATTTGAAGGTAGTACCATCCCACACACTGTAATGACTAACTACTGCTGCAGCAGGAACATTAACTTCCACAGATTCAGACAAATCCCGTTCACCGTTTGCGGCAACCCCATACGTGGCCGGTGCGGACGCCCCAGCTATTTGATTACTTGTACCGTTTACCCCTACGTCACCATTGTGCAGTTTTATGGTGTTTAGGGTCATGCCGTTAGCTGCTTCATTTAACGCTGATTCTGAAAATCGTTGTGTCATTTTATCACCTCGTTAATTTCGATTAGTGTTAACAAAGCCTTTCACCTCAATGCTTTCACGAAGCTGGCCTTGAATTGTAATAGTGTGAGTTTCTACGTTATCCGCTTTGTTGTAGAAGCGGCTGGTTAAAAACATTTTTATATTCGCAATACCCGCGAGAATAGATTTTTTACTGGCCGTGGCGTGGGTAGTGGCTTTAACTGACGTACTACCGGCCAATGGCGCTTTCTTAGTCGCTTGGCCGCTTACTATCGCTTTAATTTTTGCCGCCGCCTTAACGCTGACGCGCTTTAGAAAACTGCCACTTGTCGATGCTGTGATACTTGCAGTGGCGGTAAGTGGCGTACGCTTATAGGACTCCGCTGTTACAGATACGCTTAACGAAGTTGAGCCTGAAAAACCATGAAGACGCTTCCCGTTTTTGTAGAATTCTGGCTCCCCGTAAAATGAAGTATTATCTGTTTGATTAGCGTATTCAGTGCTTATTTTGGCTTCGCTGGGTATTGCTGTTTCCCACCAAATTTCACTTAATAGCCCGTCAAAGTATCCTCCTGGCGTTCTATCCCTCAACCCACCAATAGCGAACCTGTCATAATCCTTTGTGTCCTCCGCTGCTTCACTATTCTCCGCGTAGTGAGTGTCATTTAGAATGATTTGCCTTTGTGCTTGTGAGAAGTTAGATACAAGCCTTTCCCAAACGCCGTGCGACGATACTCCACCCTCTGTCGCTGCTGCGTAACCGAAAACACTATGCTCTTGACGCATCCATGCGGATACGCTGTTAGCCGCCATTTGCGCTGAGTCCACCGCTCTTATAAACGTATTGCGGTACTCACCTGAACTTGATGAAACAAAGATACCCGCTGTCGCTCCTTCGGAACTAGCGTTTCTGCGCTTGCTCCACGTCCTAAACGAATCCTCACCACCATTGCGGGGTGGTATAGAGCACTGTAGGTACGCTTCGGTTGTAACATCCAGATTTATAGAACCACTGGCGTCACCAAATACACCAATAGATGGGGTGATAGCTCCAGCAGATTCTAGCGTCAAGTTGCCCGTCACATCATCTAGCCCATTGTGACTAACAAACGAAAAGTCCTGCCAAGCGGCGTACTGCCCATAGTCATTAGTCAGCGGTGACGTTGTCGCAGAACTGTTGTTGTAGAACAGGTATAAACTTTCCAGACCCACGAACACAGGCAGTCGATACCAAATGATCAGCTTACGCGAGACTGTATCGCATAGAGTGACTTCTATTGGTAGTTGATTTGTACCGTCCTCGTTCTCACAAAGACGTATGTCACCACCCCCATTTTTAACGTTAAGCCAAAATAGGTCTTGTGTCATTTGAGGTACTTTTTCTAGTACCTTTTCCGTCAGCATAAGCATTTGCCCAGTGGTTGTTTCACTCGGCACGTACTCAATAGGTATGCGTGTACGGTACGGCCAATCTGCCGCATTAATAGTCATTAGATTAACTCGTTGCTGTACTCAGATAGGTTGATATTGTATTTGGCGATACAGTCTTCAATCGTCATCGTTCCTGCTTGAACCGCTTGCATATCCATCAACTTTGCCGCGACTTCATTAAACGCAGCCGAGCATGAATCGAAATCACCCTGACAAATCGGAATGAGTTCATTTGCACCGTTATTGTCGGGGTTTACACGCATATATGCTTGCTGCTTTAACGCTGAATCTGCGGCGGCATTCAAATTACTAATCGCCGTTGCCACGCTGCGTTGAGTGTTTTTACGCTCTGAATTTAAGTTAGTAAATTTTAAGTGCTCTAGTGACATTACTATTCTCCAATAATCTTAATTGGCGATTAATTCGCCGTTAAACGACATTTTATAAAGTTTGTGTTTTGGGTATTTATCAATAGATAAGGGGTGTTTTCGTAAACTGTCGTAAACAACCCCGTTCAAAACTAATGCCGCATGGTTGACACTATCGTCATGTGTAAACGCCCATACTTCACCGCCAATTTGCAGTTGCAACGTAAACGCAAAGTCTTCGCAATCGCCTTGAAAGGGCTTATCAATGCGTGTAAACGCTTTATGCTCGTCTGCAATATCGTCTATGTAAATAAAGTGGCTTAGCGCCATGTAATACGCTTTTTCATCAGAAGATGATGAGTGGTAAGCTGTGAACGCTAAGATAGCCAGTGCGGCGATAATTGGTAATAAGTACTTTTTCATTACATGTACTCCTGAACTTCAACATGAAAATTGTCTACCCAAGCATTAATACTGCTAGGTGTAGCTGTATTAGCGAGAACCTGTATACACACCTCAACCCTTGCCGCTCCTTTAGGGGCGATGATACCGATTTGGCGGTAGGCCCAATTCTCAACGTGCGTTTGGTATCGAGCGGGAACGTAGCTAGAAATGGTGTTTCCGTACTGGTCGGGGAAATCAAGACGATTACCTGACGCATCAAAGAAATAAATAATGACCTGAAATAACCCTGCGTTATCAGACGCATCCCAATCGTTTTTAAGGTACACACCGCCAGTGACCAAATCACCGCCTTTGCATGGCACACCTTGGTATAATTCGCCGCCTTGAACGCCACCGGAACCGCCATAGTTGGCAGTAAATTTACCCACATAACTACCGCCTCTAGGTACATCCGCCGTTGCCTCGGCAATCAAGTCACAAGACGCATTGTCACCGCCAGAAGTGTCTATAATTCTAATAGACCACCCCGACGTGTCACCTTGCTCAAAACCGCCGTTACCCAGCATGTTTGTCCAAGCGCTTATCGGTTGCGCCCAATACGTCTGGAACCCAAGGTAGTTCATTCCTTTCGCACCACATCGACCTGAACCGCCGATAATGTATTGATGGTCGTAACCATTCCCCCGTGGGTTGTAATCGTTATTCATGTTCCACGTAAAGTTATCGAGGAATAGACCACCGGTTTTCGTGTCGGGCACTTCACTGATTAACGGGGGTTCTATTAATGCGCGGTTATTAGTTGTCACCCAAACATCACGCAATACGGCTTTGGCGTAGCCTTTGACAGTAAGAAACTTGGTAGTTAGTGAGTTGTTTAATGGGTTTTCTATGTGTGAACCCATCATTGTCCAGATACACCCACCTAGTACCTCAATGGGGTGGTTATTGAATGATGTGCCTATAATCTTCCACTCTCCGCGTCTGAAATACGAAGTCTTACCGCTTGTATCAGCGAGAAAACAGTCGCGGATAACCATGCACTCGCCCATATCGTAAGCGCCGTTCCATGCTTCCGGTGGCGTCTCTATGCAACCGCCAATAGTGCGGCACTGAGTGATGTGGATTTTCCATGTGTAATCGTGGTAACGGAACGTAATTTTAAAACCGCGAATATTTACTTTCTCAATTGCACAGCAACTTAGCTTTGTTGCGGAAGTGTTACCACCTAACTGAATGGCGTCAGCATCGTATTCATTATTTTTACTAGCACCAACAATATTGATGCCCTTGAACACTGCCTTACTCATTCGGTCGTTTTGTTCGTAAACGTTTTCACCGAAAAGCTGCACTGCGTAACCGTTTTCAGGCACCGCGTTCCACTTCAAGTAAGTCCCCGTGCCGTTAGTGCCTTCCCACCGGGTGTAATAAGTGTTTATTTGAAAACTTTTGTTACCGCAATCGTAATCTTGCCCTTTAAAAATGAGCGGGTATCGCAAGGCCGTTGCTACAGCGTTAGCGACGCTGATTGCATCACCGGAATAGAAAGAAGTAACCGGCTTTGCCCCTGCTTGTTCGGGGGTAACTATGCTTTCGGGGAACAAAGCAACCAACGTATTACCATCATCGGTATAAATATACCGGCACAAATCCTGAGTGTAACTTTGCCCACTGATTTTCAAATACGTGTTGCCGCCGTAGGCTTTTCTCTGGTCTACGAAGTCCCCGAAATACGAGACAGTTTCGACTATCTCCCCAACTCGGATTTCACTTGCAGCTAGAGCTTTAGTAAGAGAGTTCACTTTTACTGCACGCTCAGCGGCCAACCGCTCTAACGAGGTTTCTTGTGAAAGCAACTGGGCTAGGTTTAAACCTGGGGTGACGGTTGGGCCATGAACAACCGCATTCAAGCGTTCCCAGTGAAGAGGGTCGTTTTCGGGTAATCCACTGGCGGCACTAGCACTGTAGGGGAAAAGACAGTAGTAATACATCCCGTTAGCGCTTCTCACGACCTGATTTTCAAGATAGGCACCCTCTGTAAAATCCCCTGTAAATTCGAATTTATCAAAGGCTTTTGTTGAGGGGTTATTTAGAATTGTTTGGGTATTATTATTGAAGGTCGTAAATGCTTGTGAATTAGCTGTTAGCGCACTCATTTGCGCCGCGGCACTGGCCACAGGGCTTATTTTCACCTCGACATTCTCGGCCGTAGCTCTCGGCCATGGCCGGCTAAGCGTAATCGTTCTCGCGGTGTTATCTACGGAGACTAACGTTTCTGGTATGCCTACGCCGCCCACGAACACTTGGCTACCGACAATCGCCCCAAAAACACTCTCAGCATTATTGATTTGCGCCGTCGCATCGTCGTTGGTAAAGGTTACATCTGTTAAGAAAAATTCATATGCACTCATTGCCAACGCTCCCTAGGGCTCATACGGATCAGGTTTAGGATGATAAACGCCACCTGTGGGTGGTTGGGTATCATCGGCATCCAAACTATCACCGGTGATTGAATGGGCACTTCTTGAACTTTCTAGGTTGTTAAACGCTTGAATCTCAAGTGACGCAGATAACGGTTTACCGGCAGTTTCGGTGCTTGAAACAACGGCGTTTATCGTTAGGGTATTCCACGGTTCGTCTCGTGATGTGTATATAAATGGCAGGTAAATTGTGCCGAAGTCGTATGAGTAATCTATTTCGGTAGTACTGATGGTTTCCCACACGTCATGCGCAGAGTGGGTTTCGTCTTCCATCGAGTATTTAACTTTAATCGTGGTCGTAATAGGCTTGTTACTGCCAGAATGCTTGGTAGCAGCAACACGCAACCAAAAATCACTCTTGTAGTTAACTAAACGCCAGTTGTCGTAGCTTTCCCCTTCCGTTCTTTCATAGCTGGGCCCCACAAAAACGTTACTGGTCAAGCTGCGGTTTGTTCGCAGTGTGGAACGTGAATTGGTCATACTCATTACCAAAAGCGGCGCGGTCTTATCATCATCTGATATCATCACGCCAGAACCTCTGCGTAGTGCGCTGGCCTGCAATATACCGGATATAGTTAAATCGCCGCCGTTAAATTCATTTCCCCCTAAATCTGCCCATGCTACCCCGTTAGATTTGCTGAGCTGCGCATAGTCGGGGTTACCGTCGCCATCTAATAAAATTTCGCCTTTCCAGTAACAGAGATTATCGGGGCCAAACCCATTGATATAGCTAACGGTCATGAAATTTGTACCAATATCAATTTTTCGGGCGGCGCTCAATGTACCAGTGAATACCGTGTTTGCATTAATCTCCAACTGGCCTGTTACCGTATTTAGTGCAAAGAAAACTTGGCCTGCCTGGCTGGCAAAGCGTAGGTTGTCCATATAAAGGAGGATGTCACTGTCGCCGTCACCGCCCTGTATGCTTAGCCCTGTAAAGTTTTCGTTATCATCTACCACACCAAGGTAATAGGTGCCTTCGAGTTCGCCGACTTTGTTTTCAAGCGCTTGCATGAAGTTGATGACTGAGAGTTCGTCACCATCTTTGTTCACGACCTTTACTTCGTCGAAAGCACGAACTAGAGGCGCACCAACTACCCACTCGCCGTTTTCATCTTCATACCCGATATTAACCTGCGTGAACTCAGCAAATTGCGCGGAGACAGTCTTGGTGCCCACCTTCTGTTTAAGACCAATTATTTCAGTGCTGTTAATCTGATTAGCACTCACCGCTTCGGTCAGGTTGTATATCAACTGGTGATAATTTTCGCCTAAGTCGCCTGATTGTTCGCTCCAGTGTGCTAAATCATTTGATATTGAATTTAGGTGGTCGCCTAGTGCTGCAGGTAAACCTGGCCATTGGATACGAGATATAATTTCTGGGTCGATACTTTCGATTACAGTACCTATGAGATCAGCAATACTGAATCCCAACCAGTTTGGGTCTATTTGGTCAACATCTATAATTCTGTACCAGACGTAAATCACTCCGTCATGAGGGGTATTCGTAATAGTAAGTGTGTCCCCTTTCCCCATGTAAATGGCACTGTCAAAATGTTCTGGTTCATCACCATCGTAGGAGTACTTCCACTCATATGTTGCGTTGTTATGGGGTGGCGTTGGGCCATTAATAACAACGCGTCCAGGCAATACATTTACCACCACACCTTGAGTTGGTGTCGATGGCACGCCAATACTGATATCTCTTTCTATACCTGGACTGGATCTAAATCTATTGCGTGCAGAAACCGCTACGGTATAAACGCCAATCGGAAGGTGTGCTAAGCTCTGCGCTCTGTTTGCAGGCGTAAACGTTAGCTGAGTTACAGGTGTTTGGTCGTCTTTGTTACTGACTGAAACAATGTAGTTGATCACGTTAGATGGAGATGGATGGTCCCAGGTTAAAACACCTTGTCGCCAACTGTCGTTGGGCGTAGTCGTCCACTGTAAATTTTCAGGAGCCTGCACAACGGTAGCATCAGGTAGTGCAGTATTAGGCGTTAAGTCGCCCTCAGCAGCTTCAAAGCTGTCAGGGTAAATTTGAGGGCCGTCTTCTATAAGCTGAAGCTTGGTCTGATGTTTTTCAGTATCAAAGTCTCTGTCTTCAACAGTAAATTCTTTGCTCACGCCTGTTTCGACGTCGACAAACTTGATGCAAGATCCCGGCATTATGTCTAACCTGACGCCTGGCAAAATATGCGTGACAATAAATCCTGCGCGGCTACGTTCCATCACGAGTTTGCCAATCCGCTGAGCTTGGTGATCACGCGTTACCAATGTCAAACGTAGGCTGGATTCTAAATAGGCCCCATCGTCTTGACGGTATTCGTCACTTTTTACTACAGGCGCATTGGTCATTTGCCATTTTAGCGCTGGGCTAACATACTCAGTCTTAACTGTGTTGACTTTCTCTTTGTAGGGCCGGTGAGGGCGATATTCAGGGAACGTCATTGAGCTGTTATCCACATCAACGACTATTGTTGCAGGGCCTGCATACATTGCGGGCTTAAAGTATACGACTCCGCCAATACGGTAGGGTTTACCACCCATACAAGCCATTATCTGGTTGAGCATATCTGATTGACGCATTCCATTGTTTAAAACACCGTTTACCTCAAACCGCGTACCTGTTTGCTCATTCCCGTCTGCATCTCTGTAAATAGCAGGCTCATCACAGTAATTTGCAGTAACAGCTATAAAGTCTATTGGCAGGCGGCGGAGGGGGACTGGCTTAGCACCATAACGCCGCAAGCAATCGTAGGTGCATAGTGCAGGATTACTCGACCACTCCCATGTTGTCTCGTCATCAAATCGATGCTGGCCATCACCGCCTTGCGTTGTGTCTTTTCTGGGGTCGTAAACTTTGTGGCCACGAACAATGAATTTAATTTCGTTTAGGCCGCTAGGAAAAGCGTCATCATCGACTTTAATTTTTAACGTGACGTAGGTCTGATTTATGCCCACGTGCTCTGATGTCCAGCCACTGATATATTGATTTGCCAGCGAGCACACGGTTGTTTGGTCGCCTAAATAAATCCGGCTCGTAACCAAACCTGTCAGCTCACTTTTCGTCTTGCCCTCAATTTCATAGATATCCACGCTTTCACACGGATGACCAACAAGGTGCAGCACGATTATATGGTAGTCATCGCCGCCTATAGTGGGCTTTGCATAGCCCACAATTTTGCCACCGACTAATGCCTCGCCATACACTATTTTTCTAACATCATTAGCATTAGTGTTGAGCGACTGGTCTGTTACGGGGTCTGATGCATAGTCGCCCAAATCCGGAGACAGTGCATCGCCGAGGTAGTGGGTCGCAGCAGCGCCGCCGATACCAATTGCTATTGCACTGAGGCCAGCAGATAGGCCGACACCGAGCACAGTAACAGTGGCCCCAACTGCTGATGCGCCGAGTCCTAGCGCAACTCCCACTGCTACAGCTGGCATGGCACACTCCAGCAACCTAACGCACGTTCTAATGGTATAGTGGCAAGGCCATCAAATGTCGCCACCCAAATTTTTCCGCTAGCGACAACGCCCAAGGCGTCTCCCGTGTCTGTCTCAACAAGTACCAAGTCACCGCGGCCTGCTTTTAAACGGGGTTTAAGCGGTCCAAATATGGCATTTAACGTACTTTTAATATCGCCCTGGCCATATTTAATTAAGGCCTTAGCTGCGCCTTTTTCGGTGGTGTATTTATCTCTGAACGGTGCTGCAAAATCTTTACCTGTCATCTCGCGTACAGCGTTGGCGGCGAAAAGGCAGCAATCAAACGTGCCCCATTCGAAAGGTGTGTCCAAATTATCAAGTAAGTAGTTAACGAGCTTTTCTGACCAATCCTTTTTCCTCATCGTTGATACGCCCCATTTTTACCACGAGTCGAATGTTTGCCAGGTGAGCCGTAATTGGTTTTCACAGGCAGGCTTGATAGCGGCGAACCGGCAATTACCTCAACCAAATCAAAAAAACGGTCTCCCGGGTGTAACTCTTGTTGCGCGGCATCGGTAGTTTTTACCACTTCGACAGGTTGCGCCCATCGCTCGAACCAGTCGTTAATGGTAATTTTGATAACAGCAGGTTTATTGGCTGAACGTTTCCCACGAACCACTTTCAGATCCACCATTTCTGCATCAATAAAGTGATTAGCACCTTCCGTAATTTGGCGGTTTTCATCGAAGGCCACTAAATGTATAAAACACTCGCGTCCATTGGGGTCTTCATTCATCACTTCACTGAGTAATGCTGTGTCATGTACAACAAGTGAAAGTGTGGTTCTATTGCCACTGGCGCTCGCATTTTCTCTAATTCGACCAATGCCGCCCAGCTCTCCTAAACCTAAATAGGTTTGCCCATTGTAAATACGAGTGCCAACTCCTGTGTGAACCCGCACCCAACCCGATCTAAAATTCAGTTCTGCAAATGCCAGCAAGCGCGATGGACTTGCTTGCGCGGCTTCTATCATAGTGGGTGAAATAGCGCTCTCGATCATGTAAATGCCTCTTCAAAATCAAGCGTAATGTTTCGATATATACGGCGATTACCAGATAGCTGCTGGATTTGCTCTGGCTTAATCCAGCGCGCGATGGTTTTAAGGGCAGCAACATCGGCCTGGATAATACTGTTGTCTGTGGCGGGCTCGCGTAGTTCGTTTGTAAAATAAAGTGTGGTGCGACCGAACTCATCGGCGTAGCAGTCTTGTCGAATTTCAAGCAGTTGCTCATCAATAACACAGCGGTCCATTGCACCCGCCACTAAAAGGTTTGGGGTAAAGCCATCAGCGTTTAATATCGTGCCGTATTGCCCTTCTCCGTTAACTCTGGGTACGCCTGCCCAAAGTCCGCTTTGTTGGTTAAAGGTTGTGTCGTACAAACGCGTTTTATTAATAGAACCGCGCAAGAGAGCTAAATGCGCTTTTAGTACTTTACATTCTTCAAATGTCAGCACTGAAAACTTGTAGGAAACTATCCATCGCTCACCTGGGTTCTCGATAATATGCTCAAACCCATTAAATGAACTCTTGTTCATTTTGGAATTGAACTGGGGAACAAATAGGCATCGGCTAATCGGTAGCTCAGGAAAATCAAAAATCTCACTCATGCGGCCATCGTCCCACTTAAACTTTGTGCTAGTTCACCACCATTAGAAAAATCTTCTCGTAGTTGGGCTTGCCACTGTAGCTGCGCCATTTCCACGCTTTCGCGTATTTTTTCTTCCATGCCGGGTACCGCATTTGTAGCGTCTATGTTGAACGTTGCTTGAAAGGTTGTATTCCCCTGACTGCCTTGTTTCATGCCACGTGCTGCCTCGACCATGTAACCAAAGTTATCCGCTTGACTGGGGTTAAGAACCATCTCGTCTTTGCGAAGTAGCCATGTGCCTTCGTGAGAAGCGGGCACGCGTCCAATGCCATCATGTGCCATACCAAGAATGCTCGCAGCGGCACCCGCGACAGTAGCCATACCAGCCAACGCTGAGGTGGAGTTGGAACCAAAGGACGCGAGGGAAGCAGCAGCGGCAGCAGGGGCATAGGCGGCGGCCATGGCAGGGCCGGTTGCAGCTGCGGTTGCTACGCTTTGCGCGGCTCCCGCTTTTTGGATACTTTGTTCTATTGCAAAATGTGCTAATTTTTTAACCCCCAATTCCGCAAGACCAGAAATCAGGGTTTGAAGCGCACCTTTAGCAATCTGCTTCATGGTATCGCCAAAGTTTTGTTGCTCGAATAATGCGGTAGACGTTGCTTCGCCGATACCTGACGCGAAACGATCAAAGGTATTGCCCCACATGGCATCGAAATTATCGGCGGTAACTTTGATGTGCTCTTGAAGTTTTTCCCAAAAGGTTTGATTCGTCTGGGACATATCAAGCTCAAATTGCTCTTGAAGAAGCCGTTCATTTTCTTGTTGATTGCGCTTTATCTCCAAGATTTTGTCAGCCTTTTCTTGCTCAAGCTGAGTAATAAGTTCTTTGTTTCCCGTCGCCTTTTGAATTTCACCGTCATAAAAGTCAGATATTTGCTCATTGAGGCGCGTATATTGCTCACTCATCGCATCTTCAGTTCGCCATATGGATTCGTAGATTGCGGCTTCTTCGGCCGTTAGATTGCCAGCCAGCACTTGCTGCTTAATTTGCAATTGTCGGCTGTAATTGTCCGTATCCTTTTCATATGCAGCGATAGCATCTTCTAAGCGCTTGACGCCTTCTGAGCGTGATTTTGCAGTATGGCTTTCCTCTTTTTTTGCCGCATCATCAACACTGAGTAATTTTTCTTTGAGTGATTGCGTCTCTTCTAAGTCATTCTTAAGCGCCTCGATTTCGGAGGTAATACTGCCAAGCGCGGCGGAATTATCGACAGCCTGCCTGATACCTGAAAATTGATTGGTGGCAGGTGATGCATTTCTATTGGCTTCAGCCTGACGCTCTTGTTCGTCTGAATATGCTTTTTGAAGGGCAAGCAACTTCTCTTTTTGCTGCATCTCTTTCACATTTAACCTGTCTATTTCGCCTCGCCGCTGAACTTTATTTAGCTCCTTAAACTGCTTCACCAGTGTTGCTACTTTTTCGCTATGCTCGCTAGTCGCTACTTGTGCGTCATCTTGCTTGCTAGTGTAGTAAAGAAGAGCAGCGCCAGCAGCAAGTGCAATTCCAGCGGGGCCGCCTAAAAACATCATCGCGCTATTTAAGCCGCGCATGCTTAATGTGAGCGCATTGGTTGCAATAGTGGATGCAGTGGCTCTAGATGCCTGTATTCCCAAGGCCGCACTGATACCGGTGATTGCGGGTGTAGCCAATAGCGTCTGACGAACAAGAAGCCCCTTTGCTACAGCCGCACTGGTTAGCGCTCCTGCATAACGCCCTCCGACAACAATTGAGGCAGCAACTAGGATATCTGCAACGGTTTCGATGTTGTTTCCAAGCGTAGTGATTGCGGCGGTGAGAGATTCAGAAACGCCAAGCGCCTCGTCTTGCTCTCCGATAAACGCGGTAAGGTTATTTTTGGCTACCGTTAAACTTTGCTCAATTGTGGCTGAGGCTTTTGAAAATCGGGCGTCAATTTCATCGGCGGCAGATGCCAACGACTCTACAACTATGCGAGCGGTAATTTGGCCCTCCTCCGCCATTTCTCGAAGCTCACCTTTTGTCACCTTTAGATATTTAGCAACAGCATTGAGTATTTCAGGGGCTTGCTCAGCAACTGAGTTAAATTCGTCGCCTCGTAACGTTCCCGAAGCCAAGCCCTGGCTCAACTGGACGATAGCCGCGTTTGCAGCTGCAGCTTCAGTGCCGCTTAGCGCAAAAGACTGATTGACCGTTTTTACTATGTCTACGAGCTCTTGGTCTGTTTCAACCAATGAACGCGCGTTGCGCTGTAAAGTGGCATACAAATCAACGGACGAAGCAAACTCAGTCCTGGTTTCGTTAGCAACTTGTAGTAGTGCGGCTTGTGCCGTCTCTAGCGCTTCTGCGCTCTCAGATACGTCTCGCAGCTTATTCTCTATAAGCGTTGCCTGGTCTGCGTAGTTTGATATATCTCGAAGCGCAAATGCGCCCGCCAACGATGCTCCAAGCCCAAGGGTCGTTGTCTTGATGCTTGATATAGAGCGTTCAACAGAATCGATTTGTGAGGACGCACGTGATGCTTGACGGCCAGCTTGTTCGGTTTCATTGCCAAACTTCTCAATCTCGTCTCGCGACTTCTTTACACCGCGTACAAGTCCATCGTTGTCTGCTTTAAGTCTTAAGCCAACTTCGATATCACTCATTGGGATGCTGCCTTATCGTTGAGTTCGTTTGAAATAAATGTCGCTAGCTTTCTCAGCAGAACATACTCTTTGGGTGTAAATTGTCTTTCAGACATTTGCGCGTCAGCTTGAACTGCGCTGACATCTAACCCTTGATATCTTCCACCCCAAAACTTGAGTAGGTGCCTTACTTCGCTAAACCAGGCAATGACTGGCATGTTTTCACGAAATATTTCAAAGTCTGAGTGGTTAGACATCGCATCAATTTGTTTTTTAATGTATTCAGGCTTTGCGCCCAGCGCTTCGAGCTGCTCACGCAACTCCTTAACTTCATCCTTTTTGGGGCCGTGCCCATTCACCCAATAATGGGCGGCCCCCTCTAGTTTTTTTCCAGATGCCCAGTGGCCGCTTCGTGATAGGCTCTGATATAGCCTGCGCGAACGTAGCCAAAGCTTTTAAACAGCCGTTGCTTATTTTCTTCACTGGAGGGAACGATGCTTCCGTCTTCGAACTTAACGTCGCGGCCTAAGTCCTTAACCACACGGCAGAGAAAGTCGACATCCGGTTTTGTCTTCCACGTGTCATATTCCTCAGGCTCAAGGATCTCAAAAAGTGAAGAACACTCTCTAGGCTCGGTGGTGCCGCCATCAACGCTTTCGTGAATAGTTACTGGCCACCAGATTTCTTTTTTGGCTTTTAAAACGAACGGCATGCTTTTACCTTTAAAAAGTTGCCTTCCTTGGCCGTGATTAATCGCTGACTCCGTTGCTCAGCGTCTTTGACGCCCTACGGGGCACGTTGTATTAGCGAGTAACGAGCTGGCTGTCGTTGCCACGAATAACGCGGTAACTAATATCCCAGGCCTGTTTACCTTTCACCTCTGCAGGGCTGACCGTTAAAATCTGAACCCCTGTGCTCTTTTGAGCGACAACTTGGCCCACATTAGCGCCGTGGGTAAGTTCGAACGGGATGATCACGCCAGACAGCTGTATAGCAAATGGGTCGAACGTGTTCAGCGTGGGTGTCTCAATTATCCATTTACCCTCTTCGTTCCAATCGTTAATGAAAATTTGCTTACGCTCAGTTCCTTCGTCGTATTGAACGTCTTCATTGCCGTTAAGCTCGTATTCATAGAGGTTGAGCACCTGACCATCTAGCGTAAATGTCGTGTTGGTATTGGACATGGGCAAAGGATCTGAAAACTCGCTGAAATCTGGTTCAGGCGGTGTACCTTCCAACGTGCCCCCATACACACCTTTAATTTCAGCGGTACCCATGAAGCGTTCATTAATTTTGCCTGCGTAGGAAATACTCGCTTTACCTGCTAATAAGATGTGATACATCCCTTCCCAGTAGAAATAGATCGTACCGTCTAACTCTTCAGATGCATTTTGAATACGGTTGTGTGACACCTCAGTCGCCACATCCGTGTTTTCATCTTTACCCGATAATTGCACCAGAGATGACCAAGCTGCAGGCGAAGACGCTGTTCCAGAACCAGCCAACTCAAAAGGCGCTGTGATACTAATCATTTCACTGGTATGGATGACGGGTTGTCCACCGTTCCTGCCGTCGTCAATGTCGCGACTAATTTGTTCGGTTTCTAAAGGCTTTACGCTTAGGCCCGTGGTCAATATGGCTTTAGGCGTTGCACCTGCAGCGATATAGTCAGTGCCTGAAGTATCACTGTCTCTGCGAAGCGCGAGTAAGATGAACTTTTTCTTTTCCTTAAACCCTGGAGTGATACTCATGATTTCTTCTCCTGTGCTTTAGGCTGCGCTTTGGTTTCAATTGGGCGGTCTTCAACAACCACGACTTTTAGTTTTGGGTGTGCACTAATTTGTGCGCGTTTGCCGTCGCTTAGCTCACCCGTTTTAAACTTGTTTTCACCAGGTTTAAACGTTATGGCTGCACGCGTAATATCGTTGTCGCTGGCATTGGTCACTATGATCATGTTGCATTTCCTCTGTACCAGGTATTGGTTGAAAATCTGTCTATCCACCAAAGACCGTCGTTGGTGAAACCGATAAGGTCGCCATTCCCCAAAATAACGCGTTCGTGCTCGTCGTCAGGTTTCCAACCAAACAGGCGTTCACGCAGTGTATTGCGCAGGCTTTCAAGCTCTGCAAGCGTTCGCTCGCCTGTAGGGTCGTTAATGGCACGTAATCCAATGACTACACCAAACGTCACGATAAACTCTTGCAGCGGGCGGCCCATATCGACATCACGGCTGTTTGTCATGGGGCGATTGCTGACTGGCACGACAAACGCTGCGCTATTGCGATGCAGTGGTTGGCTCATTGCTTTTCGCACGTTTGCGGCGGTGCCAACCTCGTCGAACAGGCTGGCGATGCGGGGTTTAACCAAATTCAGCATCAAATAAACCCCTTGGAGTTGCGACGGCTAAACACGCCTGTCTCACTCTGAATTTGTATCTGGTCGTCAGATGCGGGCGACTCGTTGCTATCTGATAGACCTAACCGCACTTCGCCTTTACCCACCGACTTTAAAAAGTCCATCGCCGCCTTGTTGTTCTTATCGACGGTTTCAGGAACGGTGTGGTCGTACATATTGAACCTGGCGATGTCAGCGCATATTTTAATTAGCACGCTAGGCACAACATTAAGGGGCAGGGTGTAACGCCCACCCAAATAGCCATCAATCAAGTCACTTGCATCCTCTATGGCGGCACTTACTGCTTGCTCGTCAATAAAGCCGTTATTGTCGCGGTCAGTTAGACGTAACAGTTCATCGGCTCCGTAACGGTCAATTAAGTTGTCAGTAGTGCAATACGCCATAGTGATGCTCCGACTAGCGCTAATTAGGCGCTAGCCCCCGTGTCGTTGGTTGTGCTGGCTTTATCCGTTGCTTTCGCTCCCGTCTGCTTGGTAGGTTCGGTTTGCGAAGCAGTCTTTTTCGCTGGCGTCTTTTTTTCAGCGGCGGCAGCGGTTAGCGCGGCAGAGATAAGTGAGGTATCAACGCCTTCTGGGATGGCATCGGACTGCATTTCACGGACAGACAGTTTTTTCTCTTTGTGAATAGCGTTGAGCTGCTCTTCTGTAAAGTAACCTTCTGGAAAGGCTTTTCCGGCGTCAGTAAAGGTTGTGCCGGCACGACGAAAGGAAGGCACACTTGCGGCGATGACTAATACGGCAATAGCGAGTTTTGACATAACGTTTCTCCAAAACAACTGGCCTTAATCTAAAAGCCAGTTGTAGTAGTTGTAGTGATTGTTAAGGTTCTAGGTATTCAGGCTTATAGGAAGTCAGGACTTAGGACTGTAAACTTGCCCTTCAACTCGTTACTTACCGTCACGCCGCCATCATTAATTTGTTCGCGTTCGTTAATCTTGGTAGCGAGTTCGTGCAGCGATGACGGCACCACCAACGTTAACTTGTTCTTACCTAAGCCTAGTGAGCGGCCACCGTCTGCTTTAAAGCTGCGGAACATGTTGATGGCTTCCCACAGGGTCTCGGAAGTCAGTTCTTTTTTAACGCCGATGGCCATTTGCCAGAAGCCGTAGCCCACATTGCAGCGACAATCTACGCCGTAGCGGAAAACCTTATTCATGAACACTTGTTCGTCGTTAGGGTTGTCCATGGCCTGAAACTGCATGCCTTTTCGGTCTTGGAAGATAAGTGGCTTTAAGCTTCGCGACGTATCTAGCAGATACCAGGCATCGCCTGTGTAGCCTGCATCAATGATTGCGTTAGAGAACGAGGTATCTGCGCCGGTACCATCTACTTCAGCATTTACAGGGTGGTCGGTGTCAAAGAAGTACTGCCCGTCGTAACAGGTAGACGTGAAGCCAGCACCCAGCAAAGGGAATACCAGTTCGTCTGGGAATACAGACGCCGCGTAACCCATCTCATCCATCATGGGCGAGTACACGCCTAAGTTATCATCTTCGATATCGTTTCTATCTACCGCTACCGATGATTCAAAGTCCTTGTTAGTGATGGTGTAGCCGTGTTCTTTAATTGACTTAAGTTGGCGCTCGCCAATCCATTCACGGAAGCCTGGCCATTGACCTAACCAGCCGTAGGTATTCGATTTGGTTGAGGATGGAACGATTGTGGCCACTGCATTATACATCGGCATGCCACGGGTTTTACCGTCTTCGAAGTTTTTACGAAACCCAGTGCGGATTGCGTTTAATACAGGTGAGGTAATAATAGCCATGTGCTTTATTTCTCCAAATTAAGTGTGTGGTTAGGCGTAGAGCTAGTCTTTCTTAAGCTCGGTGGCGTAGTCCTCGTGGGAAATGCCCAGTTGGTCTGCAACAAGCTTTTGGTCAGCGGTAAGCGCCGCAACGCCATTTTGGTCTTCACCGTCTGGTTTCTTTTCTTTGGTTTGTTTACCACCAAAGGCGTCTACGCTTGCGCGGCCATCAAGCTGTGCTTTAAGCGCTGCCATGCTACTTTTGCCCAGGCTACGTAAGTAAGGCAGCTCCGCTTGCGCCACGAACTTGCCGTCTTTTTGAGCCTGCTCAATGAGCTGGTCGACAGTTACCGCACTGTGGTTTGCCGATAACGCTGCTAGCTCTGCTACCACGCCGTTATAGGTGTCAATAGGCACATACTCGGCTGGGTTAATGCCATCTTTGGCTTGCTCAACTTTTGCCGTAAGCGCGGCAATTTGTTGGTCGCTTTGTGCTGCGTCGTCTAACTTGGACTTAATTTCGTCAAGCTTGGCTTTCACGCCTGGCTTAGTTAACTGTGCATGTAATGCAGCAGCATCGATGTCGGTTTCAGGGGTAGTAATACCCAGCAGGTTAAATAGCAGGGCTAATGCTTCGTTCATGGGCGTAGGCTCCGATGGTTGGTTATTAACGTTTGCATGAAGGGCGGCAGCTTGACTCATGCCCTTTACTGCTGGGTCATTAGTGAGTGCGGCGCTGTGAAGGTCTAACACTTCACCTGTTTGCTTGTTGTAAATGACGACAGGGGAGTAATACCTGTACTCACCGTCTTTGATGTGCTTTCGCGCGGTGGGCGTGAAATTAAGCTGAGCAAATAAGCCTTTGTCTTCCCGCCACTCGAATTTATTACCCCATGCACTGGCAGGGGCTTTAGAACCGTTCTCTTTGGCAAGTAGGGTTTGGTGGTCGTAGTCGACAAGCAGCTGCTCGCCAGCATCAGCTCGCGCATTTAATTTCGCAGCAAGGGCCTCGCCTTTGGCATTGTCAATGCGCCACTTATTACCAGGCACTTCAGTAGGGCGGCCATCATAGGCAGCGAAGTCAGCTCCCGGGAGTATTTGTTGCCAAGGCTGTTCTAAATCAATTGAAAAGGTACAGGCAGCAACGCCAAGTGGAGACTCAGCGTTATCCGACTGGTTCGATAGGGCAGCAAAGGACACGGCTGCTGCTAGCGTTGTCGCTACATGGCGGCCTCCAAGTACTGAAGATGTAAGTGTGGTTAATTGTTTTTTCATAGCCCGACCAGTATGTCGGGCTATAGGGAAGGAAGGGGATTAGTCTAGGTTTGGGTTATCTGGCAGGTGCTTGCGCTGCTTCGAGTCGCAATTTTCTGCGGGCTTCTTTAGTGTCAGCAATTTCCTTTTGCATCTCCTTTTTCCTATCATCCGATGTATAACTGCACTTAATATCTTTTTTTAACATTCTTATCGATTGGGCAAGTAAAGCATCTTGCTGTAATAAGTGTTCTGGAAGATCATATTTCAAGAATAACCTATTTAGCCACCACGCAATCCCCCCTCCGGCTATTGGCGCCAGAGACACCAAAGCGGTATTTATTTCTGGCTCACAATCAACAAGCTGAATCAACACCTCCAATATTGTGATTATGGATCCAGATGCAATTATCCCGGTTTTAGCGCTATCTAGTTTCATTATCTACCACGCGATCTTCCAGGATTGCTTGCACCAATTCTTGGTTGGAAGAAACAGAAAACTGCTTCTTAACTGTCCCATTTGGCCCTTTCAAAGTGACAGTAATGATTTTCTGGGGGAACATATAAGTCAGAATGCCGTGCACAATTACACGGGTTGCACGGAAGCAAACATAAACAGTTATTGGTACACAAATCACCAATAGAACAAGGTTGATAATTAAGGTTGTCTGCATAATCTCACCGACCAAAGGCCAATTTTATTCACCTAATTTTCTCACAACTTCAGTAATCTCATATCTAACTTTAGTCGAACCATCCACATTTTGTGTGTGCATGGTCTTTAATTTTACAGTGTACAAGTCGCCTTTGGCGAATGTGTCTTCATTGGCTCTAACACGCCGTAAAAAGGCCTCATCCTTTATAGTAACTGTTTTGGGTTTTTGTACATGCTCTATTTGCCAGCCCGTAGATTTATCAAAATTCACATTGATAAACCGAACATTTACAGTTTCTTCGGTCTCAGTTTCTTCAGCTCCGACCTTGTTTGGTATTTTTTTGTAAGACGAGAATTCACCTTCAGAAATTGAATGAATAACGGTGTCACCATCAAAACTTTTAATATGCACTGTTGCATTCGTATCGTCTTTCACTGGTGCAACAACCGCTTTATTCAGTGAATCACGGAAATCCTTGCTCAAAACCAGTTTTGCATAGTCGTTACTGACTGTGATTTCCTCTTCATTACCGCGAAACTTGGTTTTTATCGTAGTTTCTTCACCTTGTTCCACGACGGCATCAATTTTACGGCCTTTTAAAAATTCTAATATGCTAAAAATTGTAGTTGCAGTAATTGTGCTGCCCGCAGCGAATCCGATTATTTCTAAAACATTTTTAGTATCTTCCATGTATGAAAGTACTTCTATAGGTATGCCAAATGAACCGTCACTTGGCACATTCACCTTAATATCAACTTTTGATTCTTCCCCGTTCAGGATTTTATCCGCTTGGGTAATGGCTTCGCATATGCCTTGTAAGCCAACAATTAAGTCAGCAGCATCAATTGTATGGTCAGTGGTTTCTGTTGTGTCGTAGTATAGGCTGAACGCGCCGAGCTTGGAGGGCATTGGTATTTCCTTATTCTCTCATTTATCCCATTTAGTAACACGATTATTACTTAATTAATATTGCCAACACAAGGAAAGTTGGCAAATACTAAGCACTAAGCAGTCAAAATACCTGTTTAAATTCCACCAGAAGTGTTTAAGTTTTTTGATTGGTAACTTTGCTCGTCTAATCAGCAAAGTCGCCTTAGGATGTCTTACAGGGCGTTTTTATGCAATAGCATCTTTCAGGTGGCCTTGCAGTATTTCTATGATTTTATCCTCGTCTCTCCACGGCCCTGTTGTGAGACCTAAGAATGGTCGGGCAGGTATGCCGTCTTCCTCTCTGCCAAACTGGTGAGTGGCGGCATATTCTTGGTTACTTCCGAACGTCAGTGTTCTGCCTGTTATCTGGTAGGTCAATAAGTTATTCATGGTGCCGGATTGCCGCAGTATTCTATCTTCGCCACCTTTTCGTGCTAACGTCTCTGGCGCAAGCGGTTCCCACTGCTCACCATTGGGCGCTAGCTCTAACTTAAAACGCTCTTGGGTTGCTTCTACCAGATAGTCGCCGATTTCCGCGAACGCTGGCTCTAAGTCAGTCCCCGCCCTGGCAATGCGAGAAAGCAACGCATTTATCTCACCACTGCCATAAGCACGAACTGTAATGAAGCTGCCAGCCATATTAATCTGCCTGCAGCACTAGGTTAGAAAGAAGATCACCAAACATGGCTTTTTCATGTTCAGGGGCTTTTTTCATTAGCGCTTCAATACGCGCTTGCTTTTCTGCAGTTGGTACCGACGATTGAAGCACTTGCTGTGCGTCACGCAGCTGCTCGCTTTCTTCTTTATGGCCTGCGTTAATTTTATCGAAAATACTCATTACAGTAGTTCCCCCATTAGTTCGTCAAAGTATGCGACTATCGCTGGATAGTGCGTTTCAAGCATGGCGCGATTAAGCGCCCATGCGGCAAAGTGCTCGGCATGCCATTCCATGGTGTCTTGCATACTGTAAGTGGTAATACTCTCATTTAAGCCAGGTGTAGGAATATCCATGCGCATGGCCTGAAATTGAACTTGGTGTCCCATTTCATGAAGCCATGTGATTATTGCGCCACCATGATCACCACTGTCTGTATAGTGCCTTACTATATGCGACAGTGACCATTGCCGCTTGCCAGCCTGTAAAGCGAGTATTGCCGCCTCTACCGCATTGGTTAAGTCGGTAATGTCGGCAATTTTATTTAAGTTTACACCTGTTTTGGCTTTTACGACGACGTGTTTCCAAGCTAGCGCTGTGTAGCCATTTGCACGTCGCGCGGTGTTACTGGGCACAGGCCAATGGCCGTTGGCTTGTGATATTGGGACATTCAAATAACGAGTGATGTCCTCTGCTAATTCTTTGGCTTTCTTGCTGCCACGCACCATTTCAGTCGGTTTAAGAAACAAGGTTTTCATACCGTAGGTGGTAATAAAATCGGTCACTTGGCGCATTTGTGGTTGCGCATGGCTCAATTCTGAAATGACCTTGTTTAGTCCATGAATGGTTACATTCTTATTGGTTGAGTAAGCGCTAGGTACCACACGTTCAGGAAGGCGCTCTTTTAGTGGTGGCTTTGAAAGTTGCTGCTGGCGCAATACATCGGCTTGCGATTTTGAGCCAGGCGAATAATCGAAACCAGGGTCGATACCAACTGGTACTTGGTGCGCTTCACCTGTTTTCTTGTCTATCCATTCGCGCATTTCAATCACCGGCTCTTTGCTTAGTTTACGACCTTTGCGCTGAATACTGCGCTCTGTCTCACCAAACACTTTGCATTTACAGCCCCAAC